>Ga0316363_10000402_pt1 | contig 60560 bp, 53 predicted proteins | sample Sb_taG_3_FD_200459 | JGI IMG/M metagenome (GOLD analysis project Ga0316363, IMG submission 200459) | Peat soil microbial communities from Weissenstadt, Germany - Sb_50d_a_PC metaG (v2) (version 2) | ecosystem: Environmental > Terrestrial > Soil > Wetlands > Peat | place: Germany: Weissenstadt...
ATCTCACGCAGTTTCCCCCGCATTCTGGCGAATGCGGCTACGGCCTATTGGGATCATTCTTGACCGCGCGCCGTATAGCTCCCATGAAGGCCTTCCTCCTTCTGTACATGGGGAGAGCGAAGAGGTCAAGTTCGGGGGCGAAACGCGCTGTCCTTTCGCGCAGCTGACTGTCACGGGCCGCCATGCTTGGTGGCGTCCAGTGCCGTGCGAAAGCCGTTCCACGGCTCCCGAGTTTCCGGCGGCCCGTGCACCTTGCGCGTGCACCCGAGTACTTCCTGATGCTCCCGGTCGGTCGCGAAACCGCCGCCGCGATCCACCTTTTCGCGCATGTTTGCCGAGTGGTACCCTGCACGGAAGGCATCATTCAAGTGCGGGTCGCGCAGCGCGTGGGACGCCACGCAAAGGGCGCCAAAGGGAGGCCAATACCAGTCGCTCGTCCAGTTATTGACGTTTCCCGCCATGTCAAAACAGCCATAGGGGCTGATTCCGTCCACATACAATCCCACCGGCGTGGTCCTGCCAATCAGGTGATTGAAGTTCGCCAGCGCCGCGGTCGGCCATTCATCTCCCCAGGGATAGTGCCGGCCATCGACGCCGCGGGCGGCTTTTTCCCACTCCGCATCGGTCGGCAGCCGGCGGCCTGACCAGCGCGCATAGGCATCGGCCTCGTACCAACTGACTCCGGCGACCGGTTGATCTGGCCCGTCCCATCCAGCCTGCCCCCACATTGCGGGTTGCTGGATATGTTGCCGACACTTCCACTCCCAGCCCTCCGGAGTCCACCAGTTTGCATCCTCGTAGCCGTCGGCCGCCATGAACAGACTGAACCGCGCATTCGTGACCGGATAAACGTCGATCCAGTAAGCGGAAAGAGTCACCTCCCGAAGTGGCCTTTCGTGGAGCTCGGCCAGCAGCTCCTTCTGGGGCAGCCCCATCAAGAAGGGCCCCTCGGGCACCAGGACCATGAGCGAGCCATCGCGCGGATGTTCGAACGTTTCACCACGCATCACGGAAGTTCAAAGAGTCGGGTAAATAATGCCGGGATGGCCGCACATGCGGCTCCCCGGATAGTTCACGAATAGGTCATGAGCCAGGAAAAGGCAACAGCTGGCACGGCTCGATTGCAGGTTTCTGTGCAGCAACACCCTGGGGGAACTGGAGACCTGCCTTGTCCAGGGCGGGCGGAATTGCAAGAATAAACCGTGATCTGCTTGTGAAGTTGCGCTCATTGCGCCGGCATGCCTGCAGGCCCATGGGCCGACATTGGCCCCCTCACTCCGGCACGGTTGGCAAGGGTCCTCCCAGCACCCTGGCCGCCCATCCAAACAAGCTCGCCGACAGTAAAGTCCGCGGCCGCGGTGGAAGGAGCCGCTTGCATGCTCAATCTATTCGAATCTGTGCGGGGCCAGTGTGCCGACCTCGATCCGGCCGTGGTCGAGATGCACTTTCGCCGGCTGCCGCCTTCGTATTTTGAGCGACACGCGCCCACAGAAGTGGCTCGGCACATCCGCCTGATTGCCAGCCTGGCTGGAGTTCGATCGGTCGACGTGGATGTTCGCCCGCTCGCTGCGCGAGCGTTCGAAGTTGTGGTTGTGGGCCAGGACCATCCCGGAACGGTGGCGTGCATCACGGGCGCGCTCGCGGCCTATGGCTTTGACCTCGAGGATGTGCAGGTCTCTACCTACCTCGAGGCGGGGAACGCATCGACAAGCACTCCTGAGCCGATGTACTTTGTGATCGTGCTGCGCATTAGCGGGAACATGCCCGGTCGATCCCTCGCAAATTTTATTGGACAATTCCGCGACCGGCTCCAGGCGGCCTTCGGGCATCTAGCGCAGGGGAATCTTCGGGAAGCCCAAACGGTTGCTGCCGACTACCGGGGAACACCCAGCGATACGCGTACTCCCGACGAGGAGCGCACTGGCCCGAATGCACCCGGTCGTGCGGTCGAGTACGAAGGCCTGGTCCTGGGAGGCGATTTCCGGCTCGAGCGCAAGTTGGCCACCGGCGGCATGAGCGAAGTATTCCTCGCCACACAGGTCAGTTTGAGCCGGACCGTGGCGGTCAAGATCTTTCGCCATGAGGGCCAGGCCGGCGACGAGTTCCTCGCGCGGATCAATCATGAAGCACTGGTCCTCGCCCAGTTCAGCTGTGCCTACATCGTCCAGATCCTTGCGGCAGGCACCGCAAGCGATCAGGGCGGCGGCCTGCTCGGCTGGATGGCGATGGAATACATGGCCGGCGGCGACCTGGGCCGCTGGTTGCAACAGCAAGGGCCTGCGCCAGCCGAGCTCGGTCTGCGCTGGTTTCGGCAGGCGCTCGAAGGCTTGTACTACGCTCACCGCCATTCCATCTTGCACCGTGATCTCAAGCCACACAACCTGTTGTTGACAGCCGAGGGAAATCTGAAAGTCAGCGACTTCGGTCTGCTCAAACAAGCCCAGCAGCTCGGCGACACAGCGCCGCCGCGCTCGGGCATCGTCGGCACGCCACACTACATGTCTCCCGAGCAGACGCTGGGCGAGGCCCTTGACGAGCGCTCCGACATCTTCTCCTTGGGAACAACCTTCTTTTACATCCTGAGCGGCCAATTGCCGTTTCGAAAGAACACGGCCGCCGCAGTCCTGGTTCAAATTGCCCAGGAGGATGCCCCGCTCCTGACGGAAATGGCACCCAACCTGCCGGTACCGCTGGCGGTGATCATCCGGCGGATGATGGCCCGACAGCGCGAATGGCGTTACCAGGATGTCAGCGTGATACTGGAAGATTTGGCCAGCTACGAGCGGCGCGGTCTGCTGACCCCTTCCCAGAGCGGCACGTTTATTTCGGTCACCGCTTCAGCCCAGGTAGACAATCGGGATGTGGAAACCAGAGCCTATCAGCCGCCGGTACGCCACGACGGGCCGGCCACGTAGAGATCCTTTCAAAGTGCTTGTCTTGGCTTGAAGATTCTCTGCGACATGAACGTCAGTACACATGACATATTTCAGGTGGACCTGCCGTTCCTCCAAAGGCCCGAGTCGAGACGTAACCAATTGCAGAATAATGACTTGAATATCTCTCTTGCTTGTCAGACACGTTGTCTGCCTACCCCCCCTTTTACATGACATAACATGACATTGTCGATTTCGCCATTTGCCTCGCGTGTCTCTCTGGCCACGTGCTCGGGCCCCAAGCGGGAAAGATCTTGACCTCGTTGAGGGACATCGCTAGAGTCCGCCAGCTTTTCAGGGAGCAGTTCCGTCGTGTGTCCCAAGCCGCAGCGGCCCAAGCACATGGATCGTGCCGGCCGCCGGTAGTGCACTATCCTCATCCGCGGGAAAAAGGAAAATCCTATGGGCAAGATGCCGGGGATTGCCTTGGCCGGGTTCGTTCTGGTCGGTGGAGCGTTGTCCGGATGTGAATCATGTTCTGCCTGCCATAGCAATCAGACGCAAGCGCAGGCCAGAATACCTGCTACCCAGACGTCGGTGACGATGTCGAACCAGTCGACTCCTGCTTCGCAATGGGCTAACCAGACGCAGTCCGCCAATGCTGCTGGTGGAACAGCCCAAGTTGCAGCACCAACCGGACAGGCAACGAGCATGATGGAAACGGCTTCCGGCGCGAGACCGATGGGGACTTCCCCGACGTATTCGATGCCAGGGAGCGGAGCGAGCTCCACCAGTATGCCCAACAGCTTCTCCCCATCCTACGGCACGACATCCGGCAGCGCGACTAATACCAACACTTTGCCGAACACCATGTCACCGCTGTCACCGGCTGGCTACAACCCGAATCAAGGGTCTTTTGGAAATTCACGGCTCTCCGACGTTTCGCAGCCACCATCGACCGGGACCATTGCGCCGCGGACGACTTTCCAGAATGCGACCGGTTCACAAGTGCCTCCCCCGGCTTTTCCATCGACTTCGCCGGCTTTCCCGAGTGCAACCGGTTCTCAAGCGCCTGCGCCGGCATTCCCATCGACTTCGCCGCAAGGCGCTCCTTCGTTCAACTCGACGAACGGGATCCAGGCTCCAGGCCTGCCGCAATCGAGGCAGTCAAGCTATCAGACCATTTATCCCTCGATACCGCCTGCGCCACCCGTGCCGACGATGCCCTCTCCTGGCCGCGGCGGGGACGAATAATTACCCGATGTCTTGCACCAACGGGCGTGTGGCAATCTGATCGGATTGCCACACGCCCCTTGCTCAATTCTCGACTACGGGTTTTTTCAGTGCTCGATGAAATTGGACAAGGCACAACTCAAGGCACAACTGCTGTACCAGTCCTCTCGACATCGCCAAGGTGTGCCCATCAACTGCTCTGCGCCGCTTTCGCAGGGTCGATGGCTATTGCCGGCGCCTGGCCGAAAGAAGGGCGTTCCGCGCTGTAGGCATCGACAAAGCCTTGCGAGACGCCCGTGAAGCGAATCATCTCATCTGTCAGCTCAAGAGGCCGTACCATTTTCGTGCGTACCAAGAGGACTACCAAGAGCGAGAGTGGCCCCACCAGCCAGAGAAGGATGCGCACGAGCCTGAGTGCACCTCCGGCGTTGCCCGCGGCAAGCGTGAACATGCCGACGGAAACCAAGAGCAGCAGTAAAACCAGGCAAAGAATGAATAAGACTCGGCGTCGAAACCAGTAATTACCATGTGCCTCGCAGATGGGGAGGAGGGCGCGCATCCGCTTGCGAAAGCATAGGGCTGCAAGAGCGAACGGCCATACAGCGATCAGCAAAAGGAAGAAAGTCCAATCCGGCTGATGCGAAAAGTTCACCGCCTTGAACGCTGTCGCCGGTGCGCCGCAACAAATGCATACAGGAGGCAGCATACCTTCTTCAGCTTCGTAGCGACCTAGCGTTACATCGGGCATTATTAATCTCGGGTAGCGGGATAACGCTGTCCTAAAAACCCGCGCGTATCACGGATTGCGAGTCGACTGCTCGCGCTGACAGGGTAGCTGACTCAAGCTCTCACAACCCGGGGGTAATTCAGCCTCTTCAACGACAAGGACAGGGAAGCCATCCTTGATCTTGAACTGGAGCCGGCAGCGCTCGCAGATCAGCCGGTCACCCTCGAGCAATAGCCGAGTCCGGCTGGGATCCATCGGGCAGCGCAGGATTTCGAGCAGTTCGGGACTTATCATTTCTTCAGGGCTCCAAGGTATCGCTTTCCCTACGATTTTCCGGTTCCGTAGATTGTACCGCAATCTCATTCTGCAGACGGGCTTGCCTTGTGTTGTAGTTATTGTGCTTGGTGAGGACGAGGTTGTCATCTGCGCCTGAAACATCTTCCAGCCACAGGAGTCGCCATTTCCCAGGTCGCCAATCTGCTTCAACAAGGTTGGCGAGATCGTACAATAACGGCATGGATCGTCTCAACAAGTATCTCGCACACGCAGGTATTGGTTCGCGGCGCAAATGCGAAGCGCTGATCAACGCCGGCCGCGTGACGGTGGATGGCGCCACCGTCCGTGAACTCGGTACGAAAGTGGACCCCGGCAAACAGCGCGTCGCCGTCGACGGCCAACCCGTGCGCGTGGAAGGACCCGCCTATTGGCTGCTCAATAAGCCACGTGGCTATCTTTGCACGACTTATGACCCGGCCCACCGGCCTTTGGCCCTCGATCTGGTGCCGCAAATAAACCAACGTGTCTACACCGTGGGCCGTCTCGACGAGGCCAGCGAAGGCCTTCTCCTGCTCACCAACGACGGCGAGCTGGCCAATCGTCTGATGCACCCGCGCTTCGGTGTCGAGAAAACCTACCTGGCTCAAGTTGTGGGCAGCCCCACGGCTGATGATGTCCGGCAGCTCCTCAAGGGAGTATGGCTTAGCGACGGGCATGTCCGTGTCAGAAACATCAAGCGCGAGAGGAAGAGCGGCGACAGTACCTGGATGAGGATCATTCTCAATGAAGGCAAGAACCGCGAGATTCGGCGGATGCTTGCCCGCCTCGGCCACAAGGTTTTGCGGCTGCGCCGCATCGCCATCGGCCCCATCAACCTTGGAGCGCTGCCTCTGGGCAAAGCACGCCGCTTGAAAGGACCCGAAGTGGCCGCGCTTCAGCAAGTGGCGGAACGTGCCCGCGGCAAAGAGCCGGAGCGCGCATGAGCGGGCTTGTCCATCAGACCAATTCCGTTGCCGCGAACGTGTCCATGGCCCAGGACACGTTCCGCATTCGCTTGCAGAGCCCAGACCTGGCCTCCTGCATCCGTCCGGGACAGTTTGTCATGCTGCGCTTGCCGGGGGCAACAGATCCGCTGCTGGGCAGGCCCTTCGCCCTGTACGACACGGCGCTGGACGCACAGGGCCAGGCCGTGGCCATTGACATCGTTTACCTCGTCGTCGGCAAGCTCACGAGCCGGCTGGCAAAGCTGCGCCCCGGCGATGCGGTTGAGGTTTGGGGACCGCTAGGGAATGGCTTTCCCGAGTTGACCGGCATCGAGCACGTTGCGCTAGTCGCCGGCGGTATTGGTCAAACTCCGTTCCTGGCTTATGTCCGAGAGTTGCTCGGCGAGCGTGGTTATGGAGGCAAGCCGGCCCGGCGTGCCGTGCAACGAGCGTCGCTCTTCTACGGCATGCGCACAGCAGCATTTGCTGCCGGCGTTGAAGAATTCCGTGCAGCGGGCGCCGAGGTCCATCTGGCGACCGACGACGGCAGTCTTGGGTTTCACGGCTTTGTAACACAACTAGTGGAGACGCAGCAAAAGCCACAGCACCTCATAGGCTGCGGACCGGAACCCATGATGAAAGCCCTCGCGCGCCTGGCAGAGCGCTGGGGCATCCCATGTCATCTCTCGCTGGAAACACCCATGGCCTGTGGCGTCGGCATCTGTTTCAGCTGCGTGACGAAGGTACGGACGGCGGATGGTTGGGACTACCGGCGGGTATGCGTGGAAGGCCCCATCTTCGATGCCGCCACCCTTGCCTGGGATGAGGGCGCGCCTCCGTCCCCGGCCGCACTTCACGGGAATCAATAATTCTCATTCACAAATAACTTGTCCTTGGCCAATTCGAGCCTTACAATCGCCCCACTGGATAGATCGAGGCAAGGAAGGGGATCCGGCACCTCGTCATCTCACTCACAAGGGAGGGTCATGAAGCAATGAAAGACCCACATCGGCCTAACAAGAACGGCTCGGGGTTATCCCGGCGTGATTTTCTCAAGGGCTCGGGCGCTGCCGCCGCGGCCACCGCCCTGGCAACCGCACCGCTTCCGGCCCTAGCCGCGCTCGAAGCTGCGGATGACGCCAAGGTCGCGGGCATGGGACCGGCTCCGGTCAAGATCCAGCTCACCGTGAACGGCAAAAAGATGACCCAGGCGGTGGAGCCGCGCGTGACGCTCTTGGACACGCTGCGCAACCATCTCGACGTGACCGGTTGCAAGCGCGTTTGCGACCGCGGCACGTGTGGGGCCTGCACGGTGCTGCTCGACGGCAAGCCGATTTACTCGTGCACAATGTTAGCTGTCGAAGCCAATGGCCACGACATCAAGACTGCTGAAGCCCTGGTGGTCGACGACAAGCTCGACGAGGTTCCCGCGGCGTTTGTGCGATTCGACGCGCAGCAATGCGGTTTCTGCACGCCTGGATTCGTCGTGGCGATGCGGGCCGCGTTCGACAAGAACCCCAAGGCAACTCCCGCGGAAATCGAGGAAGCCTTGGGCGGCAATATTTGCCGCTGCGGTACTTACCAGCAGATGCGCGACGCCATTGCTTCGTTGTGCAAGAGCGAAGGGAAGTGAGGCTAACCATGGCAAATACCTGGCCTAGCGAGCGGCGCCTGATCGGCACCAAGATCCAACGCCTGGACGGCCCCGAGAAAGCAACCGGGCGAGCGAAGTATAGCTTCGATATCAATCGTCCGGGAATGCTGCATGCGATCATCGTCCGCTGCCCATATGCTCACGCGAAGCTCAAAAGCCTGGACACTTCCGCAGCGGAAAAGTTGCCTGGCGTCAAGGCGTTTCACCAGATTGCCAAGAACGGCACAGAGCTGTTCTACGCGGGCGAAGAAGTCATCGGCGTAGCGGCCGACACGGAAGAGCATGCCATGGACGCTGCGCGAGCGATTAAAATCGACTACGAGATTCTCGAACATCTGGTAATGGAAGAGGATGGCCTGGCGTCAAAAGGGAAAAACACGGTTGGCGGTCGCGGCAACTTGATTCCGGGCGAGGAGGATACAAAAGGCAACCTGGACGAAGCGATCAAGCATGCTGAGGCGGTCGTAGAAGGGTCCTACGGGGTGCCGGTGATTTCTCATCAATGCTTGGAGTCACACGGCCTTGTCGCCGAGTGGGACCCTGACGGCAATCTAACGGTGTGGTGCTCGACGCAAGCCACCTACTACACCGCCCAAGGCTTGGCGCAGTATTTCAAGATCCCGGTAACGCGCGTGAAATGCATCACGCACTACATGGGCGGGGGCTTCGGCAGCAAATTTGGACCCGACGTGCAGGGGATCGTGGGGGCAGAACTGGCCAAGAAGGCCAAGGCGCCCGTCAAATTGATGCTCGACCGCGCATCCGAGATAGCCGCTGCGGGCAATCGTCCGTCCGCCTATGGCACCGTGAAGATCGCTGGAGCTAACGATGGTAAAATCATCGCCTACCAGGTTGACAGTTACGGTACACCCGGGGCCGGGACTTCCAGAACGGTAGGCCCACTGCCATATATTTACGAACCAGAGCACACGAAAGTGAAGCATACCGTCGTGCGGCTCAACCGGGGAAACCAGCGGGCCATGCGGGCGCCCGGCCACCCGCAAAGCAGCGTCCTCACAGACTGTGCCGTCGACGATTTGGCCGCCAAGCTCGGCTTGGATCCGTTGCAGGTACGCTTAAGGAACCTGCCGCCGAACGATCCCGAAGCAGTGAAGCAAGCGCCGACCTCCATTCGGGCACTCCGGCACACCATCTATACCAAGGAAATCGACATCGCCACCAAACTCGCCAACTGGCAAAAGGTCTGGCATCCTCCAGGGAAAGGCCCGGGCGCGGGACCGGTCAAGCACGGCATCGGCATGGCCATTCACACGTGGGGCGGCGCCGGTCAAGGCCCGAACGATACCACGACGACCATCAGCAGCGATGGTTCGGTGTTGCTGCAATGTTCCACTCAGGATCTCGGGACAGGCGAGCGCACGGTCATGGCCATTGTGACCGCGGAAGTACTCGGCCTGGAACCCAAGGACATCACGGTGCGAATTGGCGAGAGCCAATTCGGCCGCTCGGGCGGATCTGGTGGAAGCACCACCTGTCCCGGAACAGCGCCCGCGGCGCTGAATGCCGGGGTAGCGGCCCGCGATGCGCTGTTGGCAAAGATCGCCGACCGGCTGGACGCAAAAGCCAGTGACTTGACCATCGAGCCTGGTCAAATCGTGGACAAGACAAACAATAAAAAATGGCCCTGGAAGCAGGCTTGCGCCAAATTGGGCATGGACTCCGTGAAAGGCGTCGGCAATTGGACGCCCGGCCTTTCCAACAACGGCGTCGGCGGTGTCCAGATCGCCGAAGTTATGGTCGATACGGAGACCGGCGTCGTCCGCTGCACGAAGGTCGTGGCCGTGCAGGATTGCGGCATGATCATCAACAAACTGACCTGCGAATCGCAGGTGGCCGGCGGCGTCATCATGGGCGTGAACTATGCCCTCTTCGAAGAGAACATCTTCGACCGGCATACCGGCAGGCAGGTTAACCCCGACATGGAGTTTTACAAACTCGGCGGCATCGTCGACATGCCCAAGATCATCGTCCACATGCATGACATGCCCGAGCGCGGCGTGATCGGCATTGGGGAACCGCCGACGATTTCGACTTGTGCAGCGATCAGCAATGCGGTTCACAACGCGATTGGGGTACGCGTTCCTTTTGCACCTTTCACCCCGCAAAACGTGCTGGCTGCCCTCGCCAAGAAAGGGAATGCTTGACCATGAAAAACTTCACTTATTACCGGCCGACACGGGCCGAGGACGCGGTCGGCTTGCTAGACGCCAAGTGGGGAACGGCCGAGTTGCTTGCGGGCGGGACCGACTTGCTCGACCTGCAAAAGGAGTACATTGCCCAGCCGGACAAGGTCGTCAGCGTCGGCGCTCTTGAAAGCGGGGAGTTCTCGGCGATCCAGGCCGACCGCAACGGGCAGCAGATCAAGATCGGTGCCGGCGTCAAACTGGCCGCCATCGCGGAGCACCCGGTCCTCCGGGAGCTATTCCCCGCGTTGACAACCGCTGCCGGCGCCATCGGCGGACCGCAAATTCGCAACATGGGCACGCTTGGCGGCAACCTATGCCAGCGCAACCGCTGCTGGTATTTCCGCGACGAGCATGTCAATTGCCTTCTCAAAGGAGGCGAGAAGTGTTTCGCGCTGGACGGGGATAACCGCTATCACGCGATATTCACGAAGGGACACCAATGCGTGATTGTTAGTCCCTCGACCCTGGCCCCGGTCCTGATCGCCCTGGGGGCGACCGCCGAGATAATCGGAGCGCAGGGCCGGCGCATTGTCGAGCTCGACAGGTTCTTCCATGCGCCCTCCACCGCGGTCGAGCGCGAGCATAAGCTGTCACCCAATGAACTGGTATTGTCTGTCCAGTTCTCCTTGCCTCAGAAGAAGGACGACGGCCAGGCGTTGGCGCCGAAAAATGCCAGCTACGAGGTCCGCCATAAACAAGCGTACGATTGGCCCCTCGTTCAAGCTGCCGTAGCCTTCTACCTGGAAGGCGGCCGAGCGTCCAAGGCGAAGGTTGTACTAGGCCACGTAGCGCCGATGCCGCGCATTTCTGAGGCGGCAGCCGGTGCCCTGGAAGGAAAAGAAGTGAACGAGGAGTCGGCCGCAGCCGCTGGTGCGGCAGCCACTGCAGGTGCCAACCCGCTTGCTCAGAACGGCTACAAAGTCAAGCTCATCGAGGTGGCGGTGAAACGGGCCATTCTGACTGCTGCCGGTCAGAAAAAGTACTGGGAAGTCTAGGCTCCGTACCCTGGGAGCCTGCTGAAAAAGGGGTCTGACCCCTTCCACGAATGGCGACAGATCCCCAAGAAAGCAGGAAATCAGTGAAGCTTCGTAGGGGGTCAGACCCCTTTTTCAGCAGGCTCCCAGGACGAAGGGCCCAAGCATTGAGGCAAGGAACTCCGCCCGCGAGGGGAGGAATCAGCATGGCTGATACAGCGCCGACCAATCGTACCCGCTGCATATATCTTTGCTGCAAATCCATGGTCGTGTACGGCGAAGGTTTCGAGAACGACCCCGATTACCAATCCGGCCAAGTTGATTTTTGGTGCGTGCAAACCTCCAAGGGACTGGGACCGGATGGCGCGGAAGCATCGATGGCCACGTGCTGCAATGCCGAGCGAAGCTGCTTTCAGGAATACTAAACGCTCGCTCGAGGAGCGTCGTGCACATTGATCGTGCGGCCAGCTTGCCTGCGCCGTGGACCGGTCGGAAGCGCTGCGGCTGGCATTTGCTGAATTGCCCTTGTCCGAACGGCCCCTGGCAGTCGATAATCCAGGTCATGGAAAATGGAAGTTTCGTACTCTGGAACATGGAGGTTCCCCTCATCATGCTTCAAGCAACCCAACAAAAACGTCTATTGGATTCGCAGCAGGCAAAGTATGTGCAGGGCGTCCTCGGCATGCTGATCGCCGTGGTCGGTAGTCGTTCCTGCCTGGGGATCATTTTGCAGCAGGCACGCAGCGAGGTCATGAGCTTGCTACGCAGCGATGAACTGCTCGAAAGTGATGACGCAGTCGCCGCTTAGGCGAGCGGGGGCGAGGGGAGATTATTACCTGCCGCTCGCCTTGGAGTTGGCCCTACAGTCGGATTACCTTGAGCCTGCGGGTAATCTCTTCCGCAGGAATCAGTTCTCCTTGACCAGAACCTGGGCACACAGCGCGCGTCGCTTCCCAGGCTTCTGGGGCATGGACATTGCTTTCCCAGAACGGCCAGGTGCGGCACTGTCTGGGCCGAACGGGATAGATCGTGCAACCAGCCTGCCGGTCATAAAATACGCAATCTCCGTTAATCATTTCGCGGAGACTACGCCCGCGAGGCGCGGCTCGAGTGTAGAGAGCCGTTACCTCGTGGAGGGTTTCACCGCGATATTCTGCGATGGCTGCAATTTCCTCTTCGTCGACCCAAACGTAGCCCGGCGCTCCCGTGCAGCAATTACCGCAACGCGTGCAGCGAAAACGAAGGCCATTCTGGTACCAAGGCTCGGTCATGGCGCTATGATATAAACGAATGGCGCACTTGCCTTGAATCTTTCAATCAGCATACTCATACATTGTCCAGCGGCGCAAAGGGGAGCCTTCCATGACACGTCTCGACCTGGCCGTCAGTCAGCTTTCCCGCGCACGCAAGTACACGTTTCGCTTGCTTGAGAACATCGACCCGGCACTCTGGTTTCAGCAGCCCGCAGGAGGCGTTACGCACATCGCATGGCAGGTCGGGCACCTGGCCAATGCAGAATACCGGCTCTGCCTCGAGCGAATTCGTGGCCGTCGGCCTGAGGACGAGCTACTCATCCCCGTCACCTTCACAAGCCGGTTCGCCAGGGAATCGGTTCCGGATCCTGATTCGGCTGCTAATCCAAGCCCCGAGGAGATTCGTGCCACGCTCGAGCGCGTGCACAAGCAGGTTTTTCAAGAATTGAGAAGCCTGTCCGACGAGGAACTCGATTCAGAACCCCTGCCGCCGCGCCATCCGCTCTTCGATACCAAGCTCGGCGCCATTCTGTGGTGCGCGCAGCATGAAATGCTCCACGCCGGACAGATCGGGCTGCTCAGGCGTCTCTGCGGGTTGGCGCCGCTTTGGTAATTCTCCACTCTGGAGATGTTGAGCATTTCGATAGGACATATAGGACCTATAAGACAGATTGCGCCCCCTCCTAGCGCCGGCGATCCTTGGCAAGCGCTAACTCATTTCTTTGATTTGCTCTCCATTTCGCTCACTAGTTTCTTGAAATCGTCGCGGTTGCGGACGGAGTCGAAATCCGTGTTTCGCTTCAACGAATCAGCATCCTGGTAACCGTGCGCCACGGCTCGCGCCAGGAGTTCCAGCGCCAGGTTCCCGTAGACTTGTTTCAGTTCGCTTCGTTTCGGATCAGCTAGCTTTTTATCTTTATCTGCCAATTGCACGCTGTGCGCCAATGCACCGGCAACCCGCGGATAATCCGGCCAACCTTCCCCTGCGACTGTTGCAAGCTCCCGTGCGGCGCCGGCGATCCCCGCGTGGTCGTCGAGTTGCAGAAGGACATCGAGCAAACTCACGTACTGCGCGCAGAGCAGCTGGCGAAAAGAAGTCTGTTTTGGAGATAACTTGCAAGCGGTCTGCAAACGACGGATGGCTTCACGTAGCTGGTCGCGCGCCATGACCGGCTCGTTACGTTTCAGCGCAAGATCGGCAGCGTCGTGCAGCGTCTGCGCCAGGTTGACCTGAAATTCCGGCATCTTGGGGAAAGCACTCGCCAGCTTTTCCTCTTCCACGAGCAGTTGGCGCTGGATCTGGGCAACCTCTGCGTTCCGGGCCCCGACGGTCGCAAGCAGATTGACCAGGTTTGAATACTGAACGAACAAATCTTGCCAGTATTGCGGGACAGAGGGAGCTTCTTTTTCAAGCGTTTCCAGGAGTGCGACAGCCCGGCGGAAGCTTTGCTCGGCGGCATCCAGCTTGTTTGATCTGGCCTGCGCGGAACCCAGGTCGCCCGAGACGGCCGCCAGCATGTGCCGATAATCAGCCACCGCGGGAAGTTCTTCGGCGAGTTTGGACAGGATTTGCGCAGCCTGGCCCCAGGCCTGCTCTTCGTCGGCCAAGCGCTTGGCATCTCGAAAAAGTATACCCTGGTTTCTGTAGACCAGCGCCTGGGTGTGTCGATAGTCGGGAGCCGTGGGAAACTGTGCGGTCAGCGGCGTCAGGATGCCGCTGGCCTTGTTGTATGCCTTCTCCGCCTCCGAGAATTTGCCATCGGCCTGCAGCAAGGTCCCCAAACTGAAGTAGGCGTGGCCAAGCTCAAATTCGTAATCAGGAATGTCCTGGAACTTGGCCGCCAGTTCTGCCCGGCGTTCGAGCGCCAGACGGTAAAGCTTCTCGGCATCGCCTGGGTGGCCCGTCGACTGGAGCAGCGTTCCCAGGTTGAGATAAGTTCTGGCCAGCTCCTGCGGGTACTCTGGCTTTTCCGGGTAATCCGCTATCAATTTCAGGAAAAGATCGATGGCGTCGCGGTACATTTTCTCCGCGGGGCGCGCCTGGTTGTGGGTTTGGAGCTGGATGGCCCGGTCGTTGTAACTCTTCGCCAGATCACGCCGATAGTCAGGCACGCCAGGAAGGTCCGCGGCCAGTTTTTCCTTCATGGCCATTGCTTGGGCGAAATTCTTCTCTGCCTCCGCATCCCGGCCGGCGGCCTGATACAGGATCCCAAACTGGTTCAGAACCGCTGCCAATTCCTGGCGATAGATCGGCACACCGGGAAAGTCGTTGGTCAGCTGCTGCCGGAGCGTCTGAGCCCGCTGGTACGCCTTTCCTGCCTCATCAGGATTCGAGTCCTTGAGCAGGTTTCCAATGAGATAGTAGCAGGCTGCCAGCTCTTGGCGGTAATCCGGCTTGTCGGGCCTTTCCTTGACGATCGAGTTCAAATGATCCAGCGACAGGTGAAATGTCGTGTCTGCATCCTTGAGTCGCCCCTTGGCCTGCAGCAAGGTCGCCAGATCCTTTTCCACGCGCGCGAGTTCGAATCGTTCGACGGTGGCCGTCGGGTGCACCTTGACCAGGTGCTCCAATGTCGACACGGCCTGGCGGAGGATCGCCTCCGCTTCGGGCGATTGGCCGAGAGTACGCAGTGCGACGCCCAAGTTATGCGTGCTGACTCCAAGGCCTTGCAGGTAGGCGGTTGCATCCGGGTCGCCCTGGACCAGTTTCTGCCAAAGTTCAACTGCGTCGCGGTAAATCTGAACTGCCTTGACGGTTTGGCCTTCCTCGGTCAGAAGGTTGCCCAGGTTGTTGTAGGTGTCGGCCAAGCCTTGCTGATACTGGAGATTGTCAGAGGATTCCGACAAAAGCTCCTTGAAGGCCACGATTGCCCGATCGTAAGCCTTGCCGGCCGGGTCGAGCTGACCGAGCATTTCCTGAATCACGGCCGCACGAGATTGTGCGCGGGCGATCTCCCAGCGCATCCCGGTTGACTCGCTGTTTTTCTCGGCAAGTCTGTTGTAGAAAGCCAGCGTCTGCTGCAACAGGTCGCGACGTAGTCGCTCCATGCGTGGCTCCCGCGATAGCTGCTCAAAGCCAACTCGGTTGAGCATCACCTCGACGGCCTCGCGGGCACTGCCGAAATTGTCCTCGGCGCGATCCCGTTCGAGATTTGCGCGCTCGGTCTCCGCTTCCGCGAATTTGCGTAACTGGGCCTCCTCGTCTGCTCTGTGCCGTTCATGGATTCCGAAGGCGAAGCCACCGACGATCATGCCGGCAATCATCACAAAGCAAACAACCACAAGGGCTGCCGCTGCTGGCCTGCGCTGTGCCCATTTCCAGGCGCGTTCCCAGGGGGCAGCAGGCCTTGCCAGGATCGGGCGTCGATCCAGAAAGCGCTCCAAGTCGTCGGCAAGCGCCCCGGCGCTGGGGTAGCGCTTGGTCGCGTCTTTTTCCAAACACTTCAGACAGATGGTCTCAAGGTCGCGCGGTACATTGGGCTGAAGACGGGAAGGAGACACGGGCTCCACCGTCTTGACTTGCATGAGCGTATCGAGCACGGTTTGGCCGCGGAAAGGTGGTCGGCCGGTGAGCAAGTCGTAAAGAATGGCGCCCAGCGAATAGATGTCTGCCGGCGGACCAATCTCCTTTCGGCCTTGCGCCTGTTCGGGGGACATGTAACTAGGCGTCCCCATGACGGCGCCGGTGCGTGTCTGGCCCTTGTCCTCCGCAAAGTGCTTGGCCAGTCCAAAGTCGGTGATCTTGGGCGCGCCCTCGGTGGTCAACAGCACATTGGCAGGCTTGAGGTCGCGGTGAATGATGCCATGTTGATGGGCGCACTCCATGGCCTTGGCCATGTCCAGCAGCAACCGAGCCGCATCGTCCGCCTTCAGGGGCGACTCCGCGACCTTTTGGGCAAGACTGCCGCCCCCCACGTATTCCAGGGAAAAATAGGGATGGCCGTCGCGCTCACCAACCTCGTGGATCTGCACGATGTTCGGATGCTGGAGTTGCGCGACCGCTTCCGCCTCGGTCCGGAAGCGCTGGATGTCGGATTTGCTGGCATGTTCACCGCCGGCCAGGATCATCTTCAGGGCGACGATGCGGTTGAGCTGTGCCTGCCGAGCCTTGTAGACCACGCCCATACCGCCACGTCCCAGCTCACCGAGGATTTCATAGGCAAAGCCGGGCGGCGGGCCGGACGGCCGTTTTTTAACGGTATCTTCCGAATAATCCATTGTCGCCGAGGAAGGCTCGGCAGGGTTTCCGAGGTCGAGCGCTGAGTCGAGCAAGAATTCTGTTCCCGACCCCGAAGCTGAGCCAGGCGGCCGATTCGAATTCTTTTTATGTGCTGGCAGGAGTTCAGTTCCACCCTGGCTAGAGTCGCTGAATGATAGCGTTTGCTCCAGTTTCTCCGCCGAGCGATTTTGTTCGATCTCCGCGAGCGAAAGGGTGAGCGAATTCGGTGGCCCGGCTGTTGCTTCCGGATCCTCTGGCTTCAAATCCAGGGTGCGATCAAGCGCGGTCGCCGAGGCCTCCTCGGATCGACGAGGGGAATCTGCGAAATCCAACATTTCCGTCTGCTCAGGACGCGGCGGCACAGCCTCCCATTGCTCCGTTTTGTCGAGGGCGAGCGGAGCTTTCTGCGACTGGGCCGGGATCTCTGCATTTTCGTTGGCTCCGCAGACCGGGCAGACCGTTGGATCGTCCTTGCCGGCAAGCGTTGCCTGGTCGGCAGTTGTCCATTGATGTCCCTTCGGACAACGCAGCTGATGGGGCATCGGGAAGGGTCCTCCGGTCGAAACGAAGGGGGTTGTTTGATTATCCTCCCCCGGAGCAAAAACACAAGGGGCGGAAACACCGTCAGCGAATGTTGAGGGTCTTACGCGCATGAAGAGGGCCGCCCTGAAGAGGCGGCCCTGAAGCTCAATAGCGGGAGAGCTGCTATAGCACCGTGCTCGGTTCGGCAGCGGCGTAGGACAGATTTCCCAATCTGTCCGGTCAGGTTGGAAACCTGACCTACTGCCGAATCCCGCACGGTCATTTACCGAGACAGTGAGCGCGTCTTCCGCCGATATAGAAAGAACCCCGAAGCACCAATACTCAGCAGGACCCATGTCGCAGGTTCCGGAACGAACGTTGCCTGCGAAACACCAAAGTCGACGGAGCCGGGGGGCTGATCGCTGGTCAGCGTCACTTCACTGATGCCAGGGGCACTGATAGAGACCGAACCCAGTTCGCCGGCGCCTGAGAAGAACGGGTCAAGCGGGACGGTGCCCGTCGCAAGGAGTTGGCCGCTGGCACTAAAACCGCTTAGCGTAAGAATGGAAGGTTGCGGATAACCGTTGAGAACGTCGAAGGAGACATAACTGACGGGGTTGGTCAGCGTCGCGGTAATAACACCGGGGAGATGGGAACCATCTGCCAGCGTCGCACTATCGCTTGTGCTGTAGTAGTTCGGACTCTGGCCCGGAATCGAAGGTGAGATGGTCGAGGAATTGAGGACGACGCCGCCAGTGAACGTGACTCCAGAAAAAACCAGAACGGGGCCCTGTGCGCCCCCCGGAGTAACCTGGTTGTAGAAGGTGGGTCCGTTGATGGTGCCGAAGTCAATGATCTCGGCAGCGGCCGGTGCGGAGCTTAGCAAGACGCCCAGGAATACCCCAGACAAGGTGAACGTCGCCTTGAGTTTGGACAGCATTGTCGATTCCCCTCTTTTTCCGAAACAACATTCTCGCGGTCCCGATTGCAGCCTCTCGTGGGCATTCAACCTGGATCGTTCGGACCTTGAAAGCGCTCTCATCCAGATGCGGAAAATCCAGTAAGCACTTGCCTTCGAGAGCCAGTTGGTATCCAATCCAGTCTATCAGTGTGAGTGCGGAATCGGTGAAAGTCAAATATTAAATTGCTGCTGAAGAAATTCGTTCAGATTGCGCGAGTTGTGCAGCCACGGTCATCTCGGCATCGTTATCTATTTGGCCAAAGCTGCCGAACTTCGCACGCGCTAAGAAATGTTTACGATGCCTGACAAAGTGTTAATTCGCGTTAACGAGATTTGGGCCGCCGGCACGATAATCGGATTGGAGATGGCGAAAGGAGATGTTCGGTTGTGCCCCAACCGAATGTCTCAAAATCACATTGCACCGACCCCAAGTCTCTTTTTTGCACCGGGTTGCGAGATCTTACTGTGCGACTGGAGAAGTCGGAAGATCAAGGCCTCCTTTAGTTTGCACTCTGGCTGGTTTTCATCGGACCATAGTTCTTAACTGTTGGCCCGAAAAGTGCTCTCTCCACATGTACGAACTTCGGAGTGAATCATCGAGAGCTTCCAGAGAGCCAGTGTCGGGTGAAGGCACTGAGCCGAATTCGTGGTGGCCTGTAGTGTTCGGGACGCACGCCCTGGCAGAGTCGTTCCGGTTGACGCCCGCAGGGACGATCCGCTTCCTAGGATAGCCCGTCGCCGCTCAGAGAGATCTCCCCGGATGTTTATACCGTCTTGATTCGACGCGGGATCGAGAGTCAATTGCGTTCTGAGACCGTCGCTTTGCAGAGCAGCCGTCGGAGGAACGCGTGCGGCTGGCGTCCCGGAGTGCCGTCGGAAACAAGCCGGCGCTCACGTGGAATGGTTCAAGGCTTGTCCAACGGAAAAGAATACTCCCCATTGGAACAAACACCATGTTCCTCCCAGCGTTGCGTGGTTTGACAATACAGATCCCGCCCTGGATGCGACGGCAGGTTGTCTTCGCTCCGAAAGCAAGATACCTGCCTCACATCGAGGTCTTGGAAGACAGGACATTGTTATCCGTTTTCCTGCCGGGCACAGACCTCCTGCATGCACCTGGCTCGAATCTTCTCGGCGCTGCCGCGCTGCAGGGGTCGTTCGTTCAGACGTCGAGCGTCCTTGATAGTGTCACGACCGCTCCACATTTGCTCCTGGAGATTGCCGGCAGCACAGTCGCCGGGACGCCGCTGGACGTTACCGTTGCCGCGGTGGCAGCGTTTGGAGAGCTGGACTCGGGATATCGCGGGACCATCCACTTTACGAGCACAGATGGCCAGGCTGCGCTCCCCGCGGACTACACGTTCACGGCCAGCGACGGCGGCATTCACACGTTCGCTCCAGGTGTAACGCTCAAGACCGCCGGCAGCCAAGCCGTGACCGTGGGCGACACCGTGGGCGGCGCAGTCGCGGCGACCGCGAACGTGCAGGTTAGCCATGCCAATCTGGACCATCTGAGCTTGAACGCACAGGGCGCCAGCGTCGCCGGGACGGCGTTCGGAATCACAGTGAGCGCGCGCGATGCCTACGGCAATTTGGTGCCCGGCTACTCGGGGACCATTCATTTCGCCAGCAGCGACGACCAGGCTTTGCTGCCCGGAAACTACACTTTTACGAGCGGCGATCAGGGGGCTCACACGTTCGCGCAAGGTCTGACGTTGAAAACCGCTGGCGACGAGACCATTACCGCGACGGATGCCAAGGGCATCACGGGAACCACCGACGTGGAAGTCAGTGCGGCGGCTGCCGTTCGGTTGCTGGTCATGCCGGTGAGCGATGCTGGCACCGTGGGAGTGCCGCTCAATGTCACGGTCACGGCCCAGGACAACTTTGGCAATGTCGCCACAGGCTACACAGGCACGGTAACTTTCGGCAGCAGCGATCCCGCGGCTGGACTTCCGGGCAACTACACCTTCTCTGCAAACAATGCCGGCATCCATACGTTTACCGTGACTTTCAACACTGCGGGACTGCAGACCTTTACCGTGAATGATCCCGTCAATCTGATTTCCGGCTCAACACACGTCAGCGTGGCCCAGGCCAGCACGGCAGTAGAGTTGACCTCCTCGCTGCAGTCTTCTGTCTACGGCCAATCGGTTACCTTCACGGCAACTGTAGAGGCATCCGGTGCGATCACACCTACAGGTTCCGTGGAGTTCGTCGATGAAACGATCGGAACCGATTTAGGGACGTTCGGGCTAACTGCGGGGAGCGCCACTTTGTCGATCGCGGGCCTTGGCGCAGGCGGCCACACGATCGAGGCAGTTTACAGCGGAGACAGCAACTACGTTGGTTCCACACGCAGCACGGGCTTCGGGGTGGCCCCGGCAGCGCTGACCGTCACCGTAAATAACTCGACGAAACGCTATGGCGACCCGCTACCAGATTTTACCGTCAACTATAGCGGTTTTGTGCTGGGGCAGGGCCCGAACGATCTCAACGGGACATTGAGCTTTAATACGCCGGCAACCGGCAGCAGTCATGTGGGAAACTACCTGGTAAGCGCCGGCGGGGTCAGCGACCCGAACTATGTGATCAGCTTCGTGAACGGAGCGCTCTTCGTCACGCCGGTAGCATTGACCGTTACGGCGAACAATCAGACCAAGCTGTACGGCGCCCCCTTGCCAGGCTTGACCGCAAGTTTTGCCGGCTTCGTCAACGGCGATACCGCTGCCAGCCTATCTACGCCGCCAACTCTGACCACCGATGCCACGGCCGCCAGCCATGTCGCCGGCAATCCTTACGCGATTTCTGCCAGTGGCGCCGTGGATGCCGATTACACCATCGCCTATGTGCCCGGCACACTGGACGTCACGCCAGCAGCCTTGAAGATCACGGCCGACAATCAGACAAAGCAGTACGGTTCGCCCTTGCCCCTTCTTACGGCAGGCTACGACGGCTTCGTCAATGGCGACCTGCCAGCAAGTCTGACCACGCCTGTGACCCTGGAAACCGTGGCCGGTATCGGCAGCCATGTTGGTAACTACGACATCGCGGCGAGCGGAGCCGTTGACGCCGACTACGCCATTACGTTCGTCGACGGAACGCTGCAAGTGACGCCGGCCCCACTGACCATTACAGCGAACGATCAATCGAGAGTTTTTGGCGCTGCCGACCCGACTTTCACGGTCGCCTATTCGGGCTTCGTGCTCGGTCAGGACCCTGGCGTGCTGGCGGGATCGCTCAGTGTCACTACTCCGGCCACGACGTCGAGCGTCGTGGGCGACTACGCAATCACGCCAGCCGGCCTGAGTTCGACGGATTACGCGATCGAGTACGTCGATGGCAACTTGACAGTCCTTCAAGATGGCACTTCCATGCAGGTTCTCTCGGCAGCCAATCCGGCTGTCGTCGGCCACGGCGTAGCGGTGACTGCCATCGTCAGCCCCGATCCGCCCGGGTCGGGTACTCCCACGGGAACAATCACATTCCTGGATGGCCCAACGGTTCTCGGGACGGCGCCTCTGATTGGTGGGACGGCCAGCCTCACCCTGACGGGCCTGACCGTAGGTCTTCATAACATCAGTGCGAGTTATGCAGGAGATACCGACTTCACCGGCAACCTGGGAATTGGCCTGAAGCTGACTATCGCCGACGCCCCTCTTACTGAAACCAATCATGCTTTTGTCGCAGGAAGTGGCATGGCTTTCACAGGCACAGTAGCCTCTTTTACGGATGCGAATCCTTTTGCCCAACCAGGCGACTTCACGGCATCTATCGACTGGGGCGACGGCGTAGTCTCGGCCGGCACGGTTGAGGCAAATGCCAGCGGCGGCTTCAACGTTGTCGGTACGCATACTTATGCATCCGAAGATACCTTCCCCGTTACCGTGAATATCCTCGACAAAGGCGGCAGCACGACTACCGCCAATTCCATGGCCCTGGTCTTGAGTGCGTTCGAGCTCAGCTTGCTGGTGGAATGGGACTTCGAGCAAGCGATCCCGGGACAATCCACGTTGACAGCCCACGTTACAGGTCTGGACGCTACACTTACGCGCGATTCAGGTACGCTGCTCCACGAATACCTTTTCGTGGGAATTTACCGCGACAATCCAACGACCGTGCCCACGAACGGCACAATTTACTACGAGACGCGAACAGGCGATCTACAGGACGGCGATATGCTTACGGACACGCTCGCTTATCCGTCCAATGACAACGGCACGCCGACGCTCGAGTATTTCAAGTTGCAGTCGCAAGCGTATCTCGATTATCAGCAAGGTACCCAGCCCTCCAACAAAGAGATAGTGAATACGCAGCAACATGACATCACGGTCGTGTTTGACGCGTCGTCCACGCCGCCCATCTTCAACCTGCACGGGACCGTGTTTACGATCGCCGTATCCAATTCCGGAGGCGAGGGCAACGGCGGCTCGGGCAATGGTCCCGGCACGCAGCAGACGCCTGCCACGATCACTCCCGCCCTCGCTCTCGCCGGAGCCAATGCAGCAGGAACCAATGATTTCAGCAGGCAAACCACGTTTTTGACCAGCAATCAGCTTTCCCTGGCGCTGACCCCATCCTCGGACTCTCAGTTAACCGTGAGCCGTACGAGTGCCAGCTCCGGCGTCACCACCGGCGGCGGAGACGAGGAAGACCTGGAAGATTATTTCTCCTTCTTAATGCGTGTGCTTGGCAAGGACCTGTTCTGGGAAGTGCTCAAAACCGCCCAGGTGCCGACGGTTTCCGACGCGTTTGTCGCTGAGCGAGCAGCCGTTCCGGATACTGCCGCGCCGCAGAGTGCCGTACTGCTGCCGATGGACGGCGCGCCTATCGACGATTACCGAATCGCTCCCCAGGAAGATTTCACTCAGCCTGGACAGCCCGAGATGGAGCACCCTCCGATGAAGGAGGGCGAAGACTTGGATACCATAGAAGTCTTGTCGGTGGCGCTTGCTGGCTGGACCATGTGGAAGCGTCCCGAAGGTGAACGGGACGAGTTTTCGAGGAGACGTCGCGTGCATAACCGGCGAGAACGACAGTAGCCTGCCAAGCCGAAAAGTCTCGTGGCGCAGTGCGAAATGCGGAAGGACGAAACGTTGTTGGCTCTTGAACGGCCAGCCCCAGCCGCCCTAGAATACTTGTGACCTCCGAGGGGACGCTCATTTTTGGGTTGAGATATGCACCAGGATATTGATGTCGCTTTGCGTGGCTGGGAATTCAAGCCTGGGGTGGTCCAGGCCCGCCTCGTCCAAGCCAAGGATGGCCGACAGGTCGTCCAGATGCGGGTGGACTTGGGAATCCTGCAAATCGAGACCGCCGGCCGGCCGGACGGCCTGAGGCCCCACGGCTATGCCACTTACTTTGACTACATGAAGCAGCAAGCCCGTGTTGCCGACCGCGCCCACCAGAGCCTGGTCTTGAGCGAAGAGCAGTGCGAGGAAGCTGACCGCGAGTTCCTCCAATTCTACCACCGCAGGATTTGCTGGCTGGCGTTGCGCAACTACGTACGGGCGATCGAGGATGCCGACCATACGCTAGCTTTCATGGATTTCGTCCGCGATCACTCCCCCAGCGATGAGTATACTCAAGCCCATGAGCAATACCGGGGATTTGTCATCTTTCATCGCACGCAGGCCGCCGCGGCGTTCTCCGTCGAACGCGATGACCCCGAGACGGCCCTCGATGCCATCCACGACGGATTGGACAAGCTGCGAGCCTTGTTCGCCAGCTACGATGCCGAAGAGCAGATGGAAGAAGACGGCATGGTGCAGCAGCTGCGAAAAATGGATCGTTCTTTGCGGAAACTTCACAAGATCGAATCGACTCTGCAAGAGCAATTGGAAGAAGCTGTTGCCAAGGAAGACTATGAAATAGCCGCTGAGCTGCGCGATAAGCTACGCCGTCGACAGCAGTAGTTGCTCCCCCCCAAAGCTTCGAGTCCACTCTAGTTCCGCCTCTCCCCATTGTCTCGCATAATCAGCGTTTGCGGCGCGACCTTGACCGCTTCCGCCATCGTATTAAAATGGGAATCCGATGCAGCTTAACTGACCGCACTTGCTTTGTGGGTCCGGCGCATCGATCTTGCACCTTCGTTCCACTCTCATGCCAAGGCGGCTGCTATGAAGTTTCTCAGTCAGATTGTGCTTGCGATTGTGGCGGTTGTTGTGCTGGTAGCTGGGGTTACGTACCTGTCTCAATTCAACACCACGGGCGGAGGACCCGCCGACACGCCCAATAGCGCTCGCCCTCCTGCGGCGGAGGTCACGGAACTCGATATTCCCATGAAGATTTTCCAGTGGGTACCGGATTTTGCCGGCCAGTTCGAAGTCGAAACCTCCGGCCACTGCGACTTTTGGTTCGAGAATAAAAAGAGCGAGCCGATCATCTTGGGCTTGAGTTCGAAGAGCTGCAAGTGTTCCGACATTTCGGTTTGCGTGCTCAAGCCGGAGGAAACGGAACCCATGCGCCGTCTTGCTGGCGCTACCGCCGCCGCCGAAATCGCCTCTGCGTGCCAGGGTGTGCCCGGCTTTGCGGCGATGTACAAGGACACGGACAAAATCACCGGCTGGCTTGGTGCCCATCTCGACTGGCAGCCGCTGAGCGTGAGCGAGAGCCAGGGTGTGAGGGTTGAGCCCCAGTCGGGCGGCTGGATTCGCGTCGCATTCAAGGGAGAAAAAAGCAATAACGGCCGATTGGCGATTGGCATCTGGACATTGGCCGATTCATCTGTCCCGAGCCCGAGATTATCAACCCGGCTGGAAGTGCCCATTGCATACATGCCGGTGCTGCGGACTACCGATGCTCTCAACACGCAGGTCGCATCGGTCAGCGTTGGAGATCTTAATTACGGCGAAGAAGGGACTGTCGAGTTTCAGTGCTGGTCCTCCAGCCGTGCCAGCTTCTCGCTTAAAGCAAGCGAATCGAGAAATGATCCTTGCTTTGAATGCACGTGCACTCCGATGACATATGACGAGTGTTTGAAGCTTTCGGAAAAGGTCAAGGCGCGAGTCTTGTCGGGATATAACGTAAAGGTGACCGTGCACGAGCATGTGGCCAGCGGATCGCAGCTGGACCTCGGTATTTTTTCACGCGGAGTGACGCTCACAAGCGATGCTGATATCGAAGCGGTCAGCATGAATGTGCGCGGCAGCGTGGCAGGCGACATTATTGTGGGCGCGGATGAAGACAAAGGTCGAGTCGTGCTGGGAAGCTTCTCGGCCAAGCAGGGCCAGGTAACAACGATCCGCCTGACAGGGTTGAGACCCGGCTTGGAACTGCAAATCGACCGGATCGAGCCAGCCACCCTGGATTATGTCAAAGTAAAATCCCTGACGAAGGTGCGGACCGCTTCCACTGGGACCTCGGACTGGAACCTTTGCGTGGAAGCCGTGCCGGGATGTCCGACGGGCAAGCTACCCACACACAGCGCCATCATGTTGAAGATGCTCGGGCCCAACCCGAGGAATATCCGCATCCCGTTGGTTGGTCTGGCGTACCAACAATAAGGTCGCTGTGCGGAAGATGACATGCACTGCGACGCCTCCTCCTTTTCGCTTCTGTTTCAATCGAAGGGACCCTGGATATGGTAAAGGATGACCAAAAAAGTGCAGGGCTGACTGCTCAGCGCGCTCCGGCTGTAGCGTCCCGCAGTTCCTCGTTCAGACTGACGGCCCTGGTCTTGACAGTCGTCAGCCTTGCCACTGCCACAGGTTTCTGGGCCGCTTCTTGGCGGCACAAGCCCGATCCGGTTCCGCAAGGCAGGACGGTGCGCGGCTACCGTGACTGGCCCAAACCCGACGTCGCCATCGTACTTTCCGGCGAACTGCATGGCTATTTGCAACCGTGCGGCTGCTCAGAGCCGCAAAAGGGCGGCCTGGCGCGACGCTACAACCTTATCCAGTCCCTGATCAAGGACCGTGGCTGGCCGGTTGTCGCAGCCGATCTGGGAGATTTAGCTCAGGCCAACGGGCCTCAGGCTTTGCTCAAGTACCGCTACGCAATGGAAGGCTTGCAGAAGCTGCGTTACACCGCTATCGGGGTCGGCACGAATGAGACCACCTTGCCTCTCCTTAGCGCATTAGGCGAATTCGCCCTGAACAATCCAACACCACGCGTGCTCGCCGCCAATCTCCACAACATGGAGAAGGACTATCCCGGTATGGTGAAGTCCATCGAGACTTCGGCAGGCGAGAATGGCGTCCCTAGAGTCACCTTTGTCAGCGTGATCGGCCCCAGCGTAGCCAAGCAGATGCAAGAAAACGATCACAGCCTTCAGTTTGATCCAGTGGAAAAAACTCTTGAGGCACTCCTTCCGGAGATCCAGAAAACGAAAGCCGAAGTGCGCGTGCTGCTTTACGAGGGCTCTGAGGAGGAGGCCAAAGCTTACGTCGTGGCGGCGCAAAACAGTCCGCAAAAACTACCAGAATTTCAGATTGTTGTTTGGCTAAGCGGCGACCAAGAACCGTCGATGAAGCCGGAGCAAATCGGAGATTCACTCCTACTCAGCGTCGGCCACAAAGGGCAGTATGTCGGCATCGTCGGTTACTACGGGCAAGGCTCTCCCTTTCGATACGACCTCGTCGCTCTCAATCCGGAGTTCGAGACACCCGAGGGTCACGATCAGGATAACCCACTTCATGCGCTCATGCAGAAGTACGCGCAAGAGGTGCGCGACGAGAACTACTTGGCAAAATACCCTCATAACGCCAAGCACCCCGTGCAGATCGCCTTTCCAGCGTCCACCTACGTAGGATCGGAGAAATGCAAGAAGTGCCATGACTTCGCTTACGACGTTTGGAAGAACTCCGCGCATTTCCACGCCTTCGAAGCGCTGACCGTGAAGGCGAAACGGCCGACGCTTCGACAGTTCGACGGCGAATGTGTGCGTTGCCACGTGACCGGCTTCGGCCTGGAAGGTGGCTTTGTGAGCGAAGAGAAAACACCTTTGCTGAAAAACGTGGGCTGCGAGAGCTGCCATGGGCCGGCCAGCTTACACGTCAAGAATCCCAACGACGAGAAGATCCGCGCCGCTATCAATCCTCTCAAAGCCAAGAAAGGCGAAGATCCCATAAGGGTGGCAAATCGCATCGATTACGCATGTCAAACTTGCCATGACCTTGACAATAGCGTCCATTTCAAATTTGAAGAGTACTGGGAAAAGAAGAACATTGTCCACAACACGCCAAAAGAATAGGATCTTCGAGGCCTGGGAGCCGGGCGCTCGCGCCCGTCAGGCCGGCCCGTGACCGTAAATGTGCTGAATAGGCGTCTTGTGGCCCCAGGAGATCTGATCCCGGCTCAAACCGAAGACGCCGGCCACCTGATCGCGCTCCGCAGGGCTTGGCGTCCATCTGCCCAATACGATCGCTAAAACTCGCTGCTCATCCAGCCCTGCCTTCTCCGCAAGCTGTCGATAATCGATCTGGCTCTGAGCGCACAAATCATCAACGGATCGGAGCGTTTCCATCGCCGCTTCTCCCTAGGGGTTTGGCCAAAAGAACATAGCTGATTTTAGCTCGTCCGCGTGTCAATCGGCCAGCCAAGAAAAAGAAACAGCCTCGCGCTTCGATGCAATTCTGTTCGCTGAAGTGATGCGATCGCAAATGTCCGAGGGGGGAGCGATAGAAAGGGCAGCGTCCATGCACTGGGTGTAAAAAGGAACAGCCCGGCGACCGTCGCCGGGCGTTCCTCTATTGGGGAAGAGTTGGTGCCTGTGTAAATGCCGCCGGACTCGGATCTGGCGATCCCACCATTCCGTCGGCGAGCTGACTCCGAGGCAGGGACTGTACCGCGACACGTGCAGTATCGCTCACCCATACGGCCGAGCCCCGCAGCTTTGATTGTTGTCCGCTGCACTCCGCTCTATTCAACAATCTGAACGCGGGAGCCGAAGCAGCTTGCGCACTCTTTTAAAATAAAATTTCTGGCCCAGATGGGGCCTGGGCGGCAGCATGGTTCTGCCGCTCAGACCCGGCCATAAAGGTACTCATGCAGGAGGTGGATAGTCTGCTCCTGGCTGGAGGCCTGGAAAGCATTCAAATCGCCGATCGAAACAAGTCCCAGGAGGCCGCCTGTTTCGTCCACTACCGGTAAATGGCGAATACGCCGGTCTTTCATGGCCACACGGGCCTCCTCGACAGTGGTGTCGGGCCGGCAGCAGGCCACTTCCTCACTCATCACGGCCGAGACCGGCGTAGTGGCCGGATCACGTCGCTCGCCAACGACGCGACGCAACACATCACGCTCACTAAACATGCCGGCAATCTGACCGCCTTCCAGAACGACGAGCGCGCCGACCCGGCCTTCGTTCATGATGAGGGCCGCCTCCAGAACCGTCGCGTCCTTACTGACTGTGAGCACCTGAGATCCCTTCTTCGCCAAGATTTCTTGCACGGCGGCCATTGGGGGTCGCTCCTTTTCGCAATCAGGATGTGAGAGAGCAACGCGCCGACTGTACTCAGTCTATCGCCTGCTTGCTCCAGGCAGCAATGGTTTCCCGGGCAAGCTTTTGTTTCCCTTCCTCTACAATTCACTCCGTCAACCCTTCAAAATCTGCGAAACTCGAACTTAGCCTTGTTGAATGTAGGCGTCGAACACCTGGCGTGCGCGCGCTACATCCGTGCGTAGCTGCTCCACAAGCTGGTCCACGCCTGCAAAGGGCCGGGTGCCACGAAGGCGTTCCAGGAAATCCACCTCCAAGATTTGGCCGGCTAGCTCGCCTTCGAAGTCGAGGATATGGACCTCCAGCTTGCGCGACTTTTCGCCAAATGTCGGGTTTGCACCAATGTTCGCAGCGCCCGGCCGGAAAACCCCGCCGTGACGAACGCGCACGGCATAGACCCCGTCTCCGGGGACCAGCGTCTCCAGGGCTTCCATGTTGGCCGTCGGGAAGCCGATGGTCCGACCACGGCGTTGTCCCGTGCCAACCGTGCCGCGCAGTCGATAGGGCCTATCGAGCAACTCCAGAGCCTCCTGCACGGCTCCGCGCAGCAAGGCATCGCGCACCCGGCTACTGGAAATAGGCTTGTTGTCGATCAGGACCGGGGGAACGATGACAAGGCCTAATCCGGCCTCCCGGCATAGAGGACGCAATGTTTCGACACTGCCCTCGCGGTTTCGGCCGAAGCCGAAATTGGGCCCTTCGACCAGCGCGCGTGCCGCCAGGCGGTCGCGGATCACTTGGTGAAAAAACTCTTGGGCGCTCAAATGGAGGAGGGCAGACGTCGTGTGCAACAGGAGTACATGCTCGGCACCCGCCGACTGCATCAGCTCGGCCCGGTCTCGAACTGTCGTCAGCATTGGTTGGAACTGCTGCGGACGCAGGATTTGGAGTGGATGTGGGTCGAAGGTCAGCGCAATCGCGGGACCATCAAGAGCATGAGCCTGCCTGCGCGCCTCCTTTAAGAGTGCCGCATGGCCGCGGTGCACGCCGTCGAAATTCCCGATGGTCAACGCCCCTTTGAGGCACTCCTTGGGCGGTGCTTGGTTCCATTCGAGAGTGGTAATTGACATCGCCGCCAGATTGCCTCCGCTGTCCTTTCAAGCCGGGCTAGATAAGAAATCACTCTCTTGAACAGGAGGAAACAGAGGAAACCGAGAACCACCCCTCTGTTACCGCCGTTTCCTCCTGTTCAGCTCTTCGGCAGCCCGCGAGGAGCCTCTCGGCCTCGGTAATCGACGGAAAGCCGGGTGTGCTCAGAGATCACGGACGATAGTCTCGCTGTGCGTGACAAGTGCGTCGCCTTCGATATAGATCGCACTCGTTGACGTGCGGAAAACCTTCAGTACTTCGAGCGCGGTCGGGATTTGATCGAGCATCCCAAGCCAGGGAGGTTTCGCTCCCTGTTCGTCGCCTTCCCCGCCGGCCTGCTTCTGCACCGGCGTAAGTCTAATCCCGAATTGCACCCAGGAAACCAGCACGTCGATAATCCCCTCGCAACGAATGTAAGCAGCGCCAACTAAAGCCCTATTTGGATCCGCCAGTGGGCCCCCATCGATCTTAAGCGGATTTTTCTCCAGTAGGCGCTCGGTGTGCTCTCGGGAGATGCTGAGCGCCGCAATCCGCTCGGAAAGCCCGGCGTTGGGAAGAATCTGTTTGTCCAGTCCGAGGTGCTCCGGAATGGGGTAGGAATACAGGGTCCCGGATTTCAGCTCGCTCGTCTTGGGCGGAGGGATTTCAGCTTCCGGGAACTCCGGATTCAGCTCGCGGATCTTGACCAGCAGCTCATTGAGGATCGACCTGTATTCAGTAGATGCCCGGCGCAGAAGGGCTGCGTCGCTCACACCGAATACAAGCGCCGGCTCCAGCATGGGGAGCGGCTTTTCCGCAGCCGGCATCGCCGCGAACCACTGTTTGCTCTTGAGCCGCCCGTCGAGCACAAAGGCACATTGGCCGTCAGCCAAAGCAGGCAACAACAGGGTGCGCGTAACCTTATCCAATCGTTCACATATTGGATGAACGACTTTAATTATCTGCTCGTACTTGTCTTTCTGGTCCCCGTCGAGCCTCGGCACGAGGATTTCATCCACATGATGGTCGGCGATTTTGACCCACTTGGCGACCATTTGATATTTTTCAAGCAGGCCCACGGCCCTGCCAACTATCGCTACAAGCGGTGAGCCGCCCAGGTGATTCATGAGCGTAAGGGGCTTTGAGCCGACATCCTTGGCTTGTTTCGTAAAGTCGTAAGCGAAGCCTTCCATCCCGCGGCCGTTTAGAAATGAAAAGGCCACGAGTGCGCCGGGCACTGGAAGCAGGCTCTTAATGTCCTTGGCAAGGTTGGACATGTCTTTGCCCAGAGCATCTTTCTCCTCAGCAGTCAGATCGGACTCTTTCAGAAATTCCTTGGCGAGTTCGACCAGCCCGTCGATGTCCTTCGGCGATGTGCCAAATTTGGTACGCAGTCCTTTGCTGACGTAGCTGATCCCCGTCAGGCGTTTGTCGGCATGTGCGGCAAGCGGCTTCAATTCCGGACGATCGACCAATCGTTGGCTGGGCGCATTTGCGGGCAGTACGTCGCCGGTCTCTCCCACGGTAAACAGCAGATAGTCGCCACGTATGGCAAGACCGATGGTGACCTTAAGCTTCTTGAGTTTTTTCTGCAGATTGTCGAACTGGCCTCCTTTTTCTTCATAATCTTTGAACGGAATCCGGTCCCAAGGCACCATCGAGCCATCCAGGGCAAGCGTTAGCTGATCCCCGCCTGCGGATTTCTGCCGCTTGACGCGCCCCTTCAAAAGAGGGATTTGCTCTGCCACTCCATTCAGCAGGTCCTCGAGGCGCTTGAGCTGCACTTCCGCGGCTGCTTTATTGCTAAGCTTGAATCCAATCAGGAAATCCGGAGCCTTGATGGAATCCGTGTGTTCGGACAAGACTTGAAGAATGATCGCGACTCGCAAGTGTTCAGGGTCCATCCCGTGCTGCTGCCCGCTCAACAGGGCGAAGGCAGGGCCAGGGCCATAGCGGACGGCGCCTGAAACTTGCCCGAGCAGCTCGGCAAAATTGTCGCAACTCGCTCCGCCGTAGAAGAAGACTTCCTCGGAAACCATGTCCCCTAGCAGCTTGATCAACTGCTGGTTTTCCGGCTGCTGCAAGAGTTGCAGAGCAACTGCCGCCTGCGGTGGAAGTTGATTGAGTTGTGCGCGTGCCATCTGCCAGGCTGGCAGCGAAGTGAGCTTGGCCCACGCCCGGCTACGAGAGACGGCCTCGATCTGCTCCCGGTTGCGGAGCATCGAGGAATAGAAGGCGGCATCCGCAGGGATTTGCTTCAATGAGCCGTTTACCTGCTCGAGATCCGCAGCCTGGGCTGGCGCTCCGAGCAAAAACGCCGCCGCGCAGCAGACCACCAGAGCCGTCTGCGAAACCCGGAGCCGAATCGACCGAGAACTTATCGTGAACATCGTTGTGTCTCCCCGCTACGAGATATGTCGCCCGCTGGCCGCACAAATCACTCGTCGCACTATTCTACATGCAATAATTCCCGAAACAATTGTTAATCAGCTGGACAGGATGGGTTGCCAAGGGAGCCGCAAAGGATTAAAGTGAGCGTCGCTTTTGGCCCATACCGCAGGGCGTTGGGCACGCGCTGCACTCCGGGCTGCCGCCGGGCCAGGGTGTAGGTGCCTGATTCATCGATGGCCAATTCCGCTGGGCAAAAAGTGTTGTTGGCCTCCTCCGAGGTGGTCGGCTTTGCAAAGACAGGCGGCCTGGCCGATGTAGCCGGCTCCCTTCCCAGGGCCCTTTCCCAGCGCGGCCTTGAGACTGCCATCATCCTCCCGCTTTATAGCTGCACGCGCAAGGGTAAGATTCCGCTCGCATCCACGGGCCGTACTTTCTCCGTACCGATTGGTAACCGCACGGTGGCCGGGTCGCTCTGGCAAGCGACCTTGCCTGGTTCCACGGTGCCCGTCTACCTCGTGGAACAGCCGGACTATTTCGAACGCGACGATCCTGCCAAGGGCAGTGGCCTGTACCAGTTCACCTTGCCGGGCGGTCATAAGCGCGATTATCCGGATAACTGCGAACGCTTCATCTTCTTTTGCCGATCGGTTCTGGAGGCAATGCGGCTCCTGGATTATTGGCCAGATGTGCTCCACCTTAACGATTGGCAGACAGGGCTGGTCCCGGTGTATCTCAGGGAGATTTATCGACACGAGGCCAACTACGACCGTATGCGGACGCTCTTCAGCATCCACAATATCGCCTACCAGGGGCAATTCTGGCACTGGGACATGCTTTTGACAGGGCTCGACTGGCGGTTGTTCAATTATCAGCAATTAGAATTCTACGGGCAGCTCAATTTCCTCAAGGCTGGGATCGTCTTTGCGGACCTTATTGGCACAGTAAGCCCCACATACGCCCGCGAGATCCAAACGCCGTACTACGGCCATGGTTTGGAAGGAGTGCTCGCCGAGCGCCGGGAGCGGCTTTTTGGCATCGTCAATGGCGTCGATTATTCTGTCTGGAACCCGGCGACCGATCCGCATTTGCCAGCCACCTACGACGTCGATTCTGTCGCTCAGCGCAAGCCTCCTTGCAAGGCCAGCCTGCAACGTCGCTTTGGTTTGCCGGAAGAGCCTGCGACGCCCCTTCTGGGCATGGTTGCTCGTCTGGTGGAGCAGAAGGGGCTGGAATTGATAGGCAAGTCTGCAGAGGCACTCCTGCAAGCCGGGCAGCTCGTCGTTCTAGGCGAAGGCGACGCGACCTATCACCGGATGCTGCAAGACTTGCGAAACCGATTCCCCAATCGCTTTGGCGTGGTCTTTGGATTCGATGAAACGCTAGCCCACCAGATCGAAGGCGGGGCCGACATCTATCTCATGCCCAGCCAGTATGAGCCCGCCGGCCTGAACCAACTCTACAGCTTGAAATATGGAACAGTCCCTGTCGTCCGGGCCACCGGCGGTTTGGCCGACACGATCACGGACTGCACGCCCGCTACCCTGGCCTCGGGCACGGCCACCGGATTTTCCTTCCAAGCGTATACCCCGTCCGCCCTGCTGCAGACCGTGCAGCGGGCCGTGGAGATGTATCGCAACGCTCCCGATCAATGGCTGTCGCTGGTGCGCACGGGGATGCGGCAGGACTGGTCTTGGGACCGTGTTGCTGCGGCTTATGAACAGCTATACTCAAAGATGACGTAACTCTCGTCGTATTCAAGAATGACTGTATGTCCGAAGTCGCGCTCGCTTTCCTCTGGCACCAGCACCAACCTTACTACCCGGACGATGTGGCCGGTGAGAATCCGATGCCCTGGGTTCGCCTGCACGGCGTCAAGGACTACTACGGCATGGCCTTGCATCTGCTGGAGTTCCCGGAGATGCGTTGCACGATCAACCTCGTGCCCAGTCTCGTGACGCAGTTGCAAGCGTACACCGAACATGGCGCCACGGATCAATGCTTGATCGTCTCTCGCAAGCCGGCTGGAAGCCTATCCGAACAGGACAGCCTGTTCCTTCTCGATCATTTCTTCATGGCCAATCCCGAGCATATGATCCTGCCGCACCCGCGCTATGGCGAGCTTTATGGGCGGCGCGGGCTTGGCCGCAATACGGCTCAGGAGGCGCTGCGTCGATTTCAGCAGCGCGACCTGCGCGACCTCCAGGTCTGGTTCAACCTCGCCTGGATACACCCCTTGGTGTTCGAGCGCGACGCGGAACTGGAAGAACTGCGCCGCAAAGGGCGCTTCTTCACCGAGGAGGAGAAGAATCGGCTCCTGGACAAGCACCTGGAATTGCTCCGCGCCATTATCCCTCTTCACCGTCAACTGGCCGACCGAGGACAGGTGGAACTCTCCACGACGCCGTTTTTCCATCCGATTTTGCCGTTGCTCCTAGACAAAAAACTTGCCCGGGAGGCGATGCCGGACGTCAAGCTGCCGCGCTACACAGGCGGCTATCCTGAAGACGCAGCCGTGCAACTGCGCCGGGCCATCGAGCACCACGCGACCACCTTCGGCGCGCCGCCGCGCGGCATGTGGCCGGCGGAGGGCTCCGTCTGCCAGGCAATGATCCCCATGGTGGCGGAGCATGGCATCCGCTGGATCGCCACAGACGAAGAGATCCTCAGCGCTTCCACCCACGGGTTCGTAAGCCGAGACGAACGCGGGCACGTGCGCAACCCGGACCAGATGTACCGACCCTACAAATGTGTCGAGGCCGGAGCAGAACTGTGTATCGTGTTTCGCGACCACGGCCTCAGCGACAGGATCGGCTTCCACTATCAACGCACCGACCCTGCCGCCGCTGCTGAGGATTTCGTCCACCATTTACAAGAGATCGGCAAGGCTGTGACCGGCCCCCAGCCAGCCCTGGTCAACGTTATCCTCGACGGCGAAAACTGCTGGGAGCACTATCCGGGAGGCGGTGTCGCCTTCTTGCGCTCCCTGTACAAGAACTGTGTAAGCGGCCGTGCGATCCGTCCTGTCAAGATTGGAGATTTCTTGCAGGAGCATCCTCCACGCGAAAGCTTGCCGCGGCTCTTTGCCGGCAGTTGGATCAACCACGACTTTGCCATCTGGATCGGCCATTCGGAAGACAACACGGCCTGGGATCTTTTGCATCAAGCCCGCGAGCACCTGCGCGGCCGCTCCCAGCAAGAACACATTCCGCCCGAACGCCTCCGGCGGGCGTGGGACGAGCTGTATATTGCCGAGGGAAGCGATTGGTTCTGGTGGTTCGGCGACGATCACTCGTGCGCGCAGGACGCGCTCTTCGACTATCTGTTTCGCAAGCACTTGCAGAATATCTACGTGCTCCTTGGCGACACGCCACCCGCCGAACTCGGCCGGCCGGTCAGCCGGCGCGGCCAACGAGCGGTTCATTCGCTGCCGCGGGCCTTTCTCGACGTGAAGATCGATGGCCGTCGAACTTTCTTCGAATGGCTCGCCGCGGGCCGCTACACCTGCCAGCAAGAACGCGGTACCATGGCGATGGGATCGCGCAACCCGATCAAGGAAGTCTACTTCGGCTTCAGTCCCCAGGCGTTGCTGATTCGCGTCGACTTCGAGCGCCCCGCGCGGTTGACCCTCGCTGACTTTGACATCCTGCGCATCGGTTTTGCAGAACCGGCCGGTTGCGAAATCCTGGTAGACAAACCCGCGGATCTCAAGGCGACTGCCCGATTGCTCAAGCCACCCAAAAGCACAGACGGTCCCCCTTCGGAAACCGCCACGTGCTTGCAGCTTGGCATCGACCAGATTATGGAACTGGCAGTCCCCTTCGAGCAGCTGGGCGTGCCGGTCGATGGACCGATCCAGTTCTTTGTGGAGCTGCTGCAAGGCCGGCAGAGTCGCGACCGGGCGCCGCGTGAGGGAACGATCAATTTGACATGCCCGTCGCCAGATTTCGAGCAGATCATGTGGGACGTTTGAGTGGCCGTGCGTAATTTTGCAGCAAACTTGCGTTGGAGTGTTCCGCATTTTCCCCTCTCCCCCGTACTCGGGGGAGAGGGGCAGGGGTGAGGGGGAGGCGACATGGTGCCCAGCGGCTGCGCGTCATCCTTATGGGATTGGGCCATTCTCGGGTTCGCCCCCTCACCCCCGACCCCTCTCCCCCGAGTACGGGGGAGAGGGGAGATTACTACTAGCCCCTCCCCGAGTATTGGGGCACGACATGCTTTCGCTGCTGCCGGCTTTGCTTTCCCAGGATTGTTCCCTGGCAGCGAAAGCATGGCACCCAAGCTCGATTCCCTGCTGCAGAGTCACGCGCGCTCGCATAGATAGGCAGAAGGAAGCGCCATGACGGATGCACCTACGCCTTTGTCCCCGTTTCCTTTTCCCTTTGCCGTGGGAGCACTGCCAATGCCGGAGTTGCGTAAGGATCCGATCGTCGGCCGCTGGGTCATCATCGCCACGGATCGTGCCAAGCGTCCCATCAGCCCAAAGGTCGAGCCGCTCTCTCCCGGCACTGGCTATTGCCCCTTCTGCGAAGGCCATGAGGAAAAAACGCCGGGTGAGATACTGGCCTATCGCGACCGCAACACGCGGCCAAACGAGCGCGGCTGGCGCGTCCGAGTCGTGCCCAACAAATTCCCCGCGCTGCAAGTGGAAGGCGACCTCAACAAACGCGGCGAAGGCATCTACGACAAGATGAACGGCGTCGGGGCGCACGAGGTCATCATCGAATGTCCATTTCACGAACTAACGCTAGCCAATCTTTCGGAAGAGAACATCCGCGAGGTTCTCTGGGTCTATCGTGACCGGCTCGTCGATCTGAAAAAGGACCCGCGCCTGGTCTACGGAATGCTGTTCAAGAACGCGGGCGCCGCCGCCGGGGCAACCCTGGAGCACACCCATTCGCAGCTCATCGTGACGCCGATCGTGCCTATTTCAGTTTTGGAAGAAATGAACGGCTCGCTGGAGTTTTTCACCTACCGCGGCCGCTGCATCTATTGCGACATGATTCACCAAGAACTTGGTGCCGAGAAGCGCATCGTTCTGGATACGCCCAATTTCGTCAGCCTGGCTCCTTTCGCGAGCCGCTTTCCGTTCGAAACGTGGATCCTGCCCAAGAACCACAACAGTCATTTCGAGAACATCCAGAAGACCGAAGTGGACGAACTCGGCACCGTCCTCAAAACGATCCTGTTAAAACTGGAAACCGCCCTGGACAAGCCGGCCTACAACTACATCATCCACACGTCGCCTTTCGACTCGCAGTCGCTGCCCCACTATCACTGGCACATCGAGGTGATCCCCCGCTTGACGCGCGTAGCCGGCTTCGAGTGGGGAACCGGTTTTTACATCAATCCCGTACCGCCGGAGCAAGCGGCCGCCTTTCTGCAAGAGACGGAAGTCGATCTCGCGGCTCGGCCCCAGCGCTAGGACGCAAAAAGGTGTCAGGACCCATTTCAGATCCAAGCTCCCGCTCACTTCAATCCTTCCGGCGCCAGGATCTGAAATGGGTCCTGACACCTTTTTGCGTTCATCCCGTTACGAGTTGGCTTCTCGGGACGCAGTCCAGTAAAGTAATCTTGCCCTGATTCAGGTCGGCGACGGCCGCATTCTCGATCTACGCGCTCCGAAGGGATTCAGTCGTGGCTTTGCGCTTCGTCTTCGCGCTGCATAATCATCAGCCAGTCGGTAATTTCGACAGCGTCTTCGAGCGTGCCTATTGCGATGGTTACCGTCCTTTCCTCGACCTCTTCGAGCAGTATCCCGAAATTCCCTTCTCCCTGCACACCAGCGGCTGCCTGATGGAATGGCTGGTGGAGCGGAAGCCCGAATACGTCGAACGACTGCGCGGGCTGGTGGCGCGCGGCCAAGTCGAAATCATGGGCGGAGGTTTTTATGAACCGATTCTGCCCATGATTCCCGCACACGACCGCGTGGGCCAGATCCGCACTTACCGCGACTACCTGGAGAATCTCTTCGCGACGAAGGTCCGCGGCATGTGGGTGCCGGAGCGCGTCTGGGAGCAGAACCTGGTGGCCGACATCGCGGCCGCGGGCATGGAGTACACCGTTCTCGACGACTTTCATTTCAAACAGGCCGGTTTGGAAGAACGTCAACTGTTTGGCTACTACGTAACCGAGGACGAAGGCCGGCTGCTGCGCATATTTCCCGGCAGCGAGAGGATGCGCTACCTCGTGCCATTCCGCAACCCCGAAGAGACGATAGCCTACTTTGGCGAAGTCGCATCCCAGAATCCCGATGCCATCATTGTCTTCGCGGACGACGGAGAAAAATTCGGCTCATGGCCCGAGACGCATCGACACTGTTACCAGGACGGCTGGCTGCGCCGCTTTCTCGACGCGCTCCGCTATGCCGGTGGCTGGGTGCGGTTTTGCACCTTTGCTCAAGCGCTCGATCAGACCCGGCCGGCCGGCAAGGTTTATCTGCCCGATTGCAGCTACCGGGAGATGACGGAATGGGCGCTGCCGGTGGAGAAGCTCATCACCTATCGCCGGCTACTTCGCGACCTGGAGCATGATCCGCGTAAGCAAGAGATCCAGCGCTTCCTGCGCGGCGGCTACTGGCGCAACTTCAAGGTGAAGTATCCGGAGACGCAAGAGATGTATGGCCGCATGCTCGAAGTTAGCCAACGCCTGCAGGAACCAAACGAAATGCCGGAGAAATCCCTGTCCCGGGCCCGGCAAGAGTTGTACCGCGCCCAGTGCAATTGCGCATGGTGGCATGGAGCCTTCGGCGGTCTCTATCTCCCGCACTTGCGCAATGCTGTCTACCAGCATCTCATCGCCGCGGAAAACATGTTTTTGGAGCACACGCGACAAGACGAATGCTGGGTCGAGCTCGATCGCACTGATTTGAACCTGGACGGCGCACCGGAAGTTTGTCTGCGGAATAGCAAGATGGCTGCGTATCTGAATCCGCAGTCCGGCGGCAGCCTTTACGAACTCGATGTCCGCGGCGTCCGGCATAATCTGCTGGCCACGCTCGCGCGCCGGCCTGAGGTGTATCATGAAGCGATTCGCCAGCAGACTCAGATCGGTGGGAGCCAGGGCTCCCAGGAACGCGTCGTCTTCAAACAGGCCGGGCTCGATCGCCTCCTGCAATACGACGCCTACTTGCGCAAGAGCCTGATCGATCATTTCTATGAGGCGCAAGTCACCCTCGAACAGCTCGCCGGCTGTCAGGAGATCGAACTCGGTGACTTCGTGACCGGAGAATACGAGCAGCGTGTCGAAAAAAATGGAAACGAAGTGCGAGTCACGCAGCAACGCTCCGGGCAGGCGGCCGGTTGTTCGGTTCGGGTTAGCAAGGAGATTTGTCTTCGCGCGACTGCCGACGTAGTCGAGATCGCCTATCGCCTGGAGAATTTGCCGCGCTCGCGTGGACCGCAGGGCCTTCTCCATTTTGCGATCGAATTCAATTTTGCGGGCATGGCGGCGGGCGCCGACGATCGCTACTTCTATTATGATGGGCAACAACGTGCGGGGCAGCTCCAGACGCAGCAGAGTCTAGCGAATATCAGCCTGATTGGGCTTGTGGACGAATGGCTCGGGCTCGACGTGTCGCTGACGCTTTCCCGGCCCGGCGGCATCTGGACATTTCCGGTGCAGACGGTCAGCCAATCCGAGGGCGGCTGTGAGCTGGTCCATCAAAGCTCTGCCGTCATACCTCACTGGTTGATCGAGCCGGACGGCACCGGCCGCTGGGAAGTTCATTTGTCATTGCGGCTGGATATTTCGCGAGCGGAGAAACAAGCGAAAACTTCCGCCAATATGTAGGAGTCACGACAGAGTTCGATGACCCTCGGCGGAGGAGTGATGGATGCGCATTGGCGTTTTTGGAGGAACCTTTGATCCGGTCCACTTGGGGCATCTGATCCTTGCGGATCAGTGCCGGGAGCAAGCGCGGCTGGACCAGGTGTTGTTCATTCCCGCCGCCCGGCCGCCGCATAAGCTCGAGCAGCCCTTGACTCCGTTTGCCCAGCGCGTGGAGATGCTCCAGCTAGCTTTGGCCGGACAGCCTGCTTTTCGCGTGGATGAGCTGGAGAAGGATAGGCCGGGCCCGAGCTACACCGTGGATACTCTGGAAGAGCTGCAGCACCGAGTTGCCCGCGCCGAGTTGTTCCTGATCATTGGTTCGGATTGCTTGCCCGATCTGGCGTCGTGGCAATCGCCGGGCCGGATAGCGGAACTGGCTACCTTGCTGGTCGCGCCGCGATCGGGCTCGAATTCTTCGGCTCCGGAGCAGTTGCGTGCCGGACTGCAACTGCCGTCCGCAGTGAAATTGCGCCACCAGGCAATCGGGATGCCCCTGATCGGGATTTCGAGTCGGGAATTGCGTCAGAAAGTGGCGAGCGGCGGCAGTATTCGTTATCTCGTGCCCCGCGCCGTCGAGTGCTACATCGAGGCTCAGCGCCTGTACGTTGGCAATCCGTAGCCGGCTGGCCGACCGTCTAACCAAACTGCAGCAGCGTGCTCCACGACGGGTTGCGGACAAACTCACAGCCAAGCTCCCAGCGATTGTCCCCACCCGGCCAACAGCGTTTCACCTGGACCTGCACCCAGGGACTATCGACGGGCACATCGGCAGCGCGCACGGTCAAAAGGGCGCATTCCTTCACTTCGCGATCGAACAAAAGGCAGAGCCCACCCAGGGAACGGTCCACGATCCAGCCTTCTTCAGGAGGCGATTCCGCATTCTCATTGGAGATGTAAACTCTGATCTGCTTGCCCGGCCGCCGAGCCGAATAGCGGCGTTCCGAGGGGCTGCCTTCGAGGAATGGGTCTTGAGGCGTAAGGTTCTTGGGCGGCGCAGCTGAGTGACGCCTCCGCAGGAAGAATAGACCCACTAGCGCCGTCAGCGACGTGAAGGCCACTCCGACCAATAAGGCAATCCAAGATTGCCATTGAATGTGAGTAAATTCCGAAAACACTGCCGGTAGCCCCTCTGATCACGTATGAAAGAGGGCTCGTTGTCGATTGAACTCGGGCGGATCGGCACGCGAGCTATTTGAACCTACGTCCCAAACCTAGCACGCCAATTAGGAGCGGGCAAATCAGCCGTTCTTGTGCCGCAAGAATCAAATCCAGAGTTTCACGCGTTCCAATAATTTGGCAGGAAGTTTGCTCTCAATGAAACGCCTGATCTCCTGGGGATGGTAGCGCGTGCTGAAGTGCGAAAAGATGATTAGTTCGTTATGGAAACGATCTACCCGTTCCAGCACATCGTCCAGGTGCATGTGGCCGAACTTATGGATCTTCTCCCGGCGATGACCTGGCCGAATGAAGCTTACCTCAGTGATGAGGATTTTGGCTTCGAAAACGGGTGGATAGCCGTCCAGGCCGGCAGGGCTCGTATCACCCGTGTAAGCGAGCAGTGGCATGCGCACTTCGCGCGTGACCTGGGTACCGCTGAGCCGCAAATCGCGGATGCGGTCGCCCGGCAAACCTTGGTACTCTTCCTTCAACTTGAGGCGCCGATCCCAGACCACGTATCCGAGCGACGGGATCGTGTGCGTCGTCGGGAAAGTCGTGATCACCAGTTCGCGCGATAGCTCTATTTCGTCACCCGCTTTGAGGCCATTGAGCTGGCAGAGCATCCGGCCCCTGTCGAGCCGCTGCATGATGAGGAGCAGTCTGCGCACGTCTTCCACGGCCTCGATAGGCACGTACACGGTCGGCGGCTCCATGCGCATCATGCGCCGCCGCGCCACGTACACCGGCAGAGCGGCCACATGGTCCAGGTGGGTGTGGGTCATGAACCACGTAGGCGTGCCCATGAAGTCCCAAGGCTGCGCACCAAGGTCGAAGCCAATCTTCAGCTCGGGAATGCGCCAGTAGGTCTGCACTGCAGCGCGCGAGTACCCTTCAATGGTCAATCCTGCATGCTGATGGGAAAGGAACGGAGCATTATCCACGGTCATCGGGCCCTCGACAGGGGTGCGCATCATAAAGGCACAAAGGACACCAAAGCCACACCCAATAGACAGACAAGAGAGAACCCCGAAGAGTTCTCTTTTGCCCTGAGGCGTCTTCTTCGTGTCCTATGTGCCTGAGGGGGCCTCGCGACGCCCCATGCCGTTTTTTCTATGGAAAATGGCCGAACGGACGATGAGTGACCGCGACGCCACGGCGGCGGCCAGCCAAGGAACTCGACATGCCACGAATGGAAAAGCCGGTCGGCCCAGTGTGCCTGCCGACCTTGAGGAGAATGCAGAAGATAGAAGCGGCGCGGAGGACGGCCTCGGCCTCGGAAGCTGCGCGAAGGTCGGACCCCTGGCGTTTCTGTGATAGTTTCGATCAGTGAAAGCTTTTGGCAGGTTTCCGTATTCTCGGCCCGATAGAGAAACCCCGGCTGGGCGGTTCCGATTACATAAGGCATGCGGAACGCGCGCAATTTAAGGAATATGCCGCTGCTAGCCGATACTAGCTTATGGTTTCCCGACGGTCGCTTTGCCGTTAGCGGCGAAGGGCCCGCCGGCGCGCGACAACGTCCGGGGTGATCTTGACCGAGAAGCATAGAAACCTCATAGTTCGCGGCCTGGCAGGTTCTTATTCGACGCGCAGCCGTTCCACAGGAACTGCGGCCGCCGAACGATCACCTCTGAAATGCAGAGAACCGCGATTCCCAGGCCAACAGGAGCCACTCTGATGAACCGGATACGCTTCTTCGCTGCCGCACTGATCCCTGTCCTAGCCGTGTGCGGCTGCAGTTCGATGAACAACACCGAGGCAGGCGCCGGGGCAGGCGGACTCATCGGCGCCGGCACCGGTGCCTTGATTGGTAGCGCAACCGGGCATACGGGGGCGGGAGCTCTCATTGGCGCGGGCGTAGGCGCCGTATCCGGCGGCCTGATCGGCCATGCGGTTGACAAATCGGAGGAAAGAACCGCCGCCCAGATCGCGGCTGCTAACCCACGGGGGCCGATGGGTCTGATCGATGTGGTGCAAATGAGCCAGGCCCACGTTGGGGATGATGTAATTATCTCGCAGATCCGCACGACTGCATCTGTTTTCCGCCTGTCCTCGGCTGACACGATCTATTTGAAGCAGCAGGGAGTCAGCGACGCCGTCATTACCGAGATGCTTGCCACCGCGACGCGCTATCCACCTACCGTGGCTGTGCCCGTTTACGGTCCACCTGTTTATGCCGACCCGCCGCCCGTCAGCGTCGGTGTCGGATTCGGCTACTATGGCCGCAGATGGTAATCGCAACTTGGGCTTGCGTTTCGCAACGGCGCGAGACGCAAGCCTCACTCTTTCTTTTCTCCGGGGACGGCCTTCCCCATTTTTTCGAAGACTACAATGTGCTGAGCCGGTAAGACGTCCAGCGTCTGTTTCCATTTCACGGGCTGCACTGCCATCTCTTTGCGCACCTGCTTTTCGGTCATCTTGTGTACCAACTTGATCCACACCTTGGGATCCTCCAGGCGGTACTCGACAAACACCAGCCGGCCGCCGGGCTTCAGTGCCTGAATCATCGCTTCCGCCATTTCCACCGGGTACTCGAACTCGTGGTAGACATCGACCATCAAGATTAGGTCGACGGTGTTGGCCGGTAACTTGGGATCCTTCTCGGTCCCACGAATCGGTTCGACATTGTTCACCATGCGGGCCTTCATGCGCTCGCGGATCAGAGCAAGCATCTCCGGCTGAATGTCGACGGCCAACACCTTGCCCTTGGGGCCGACGCGGTCGGCGAGGCGAAAAGTCAAGTAACCGCTGCCCGCGCCAATGTCGGCGACTACATCCCCTGGATGTAGCTTGAGAGCGTCGAGCAGCTTGGTAGGCTGCTCTTCCTTCTCGCGTTCGGGCCGTTCGAGCCAACCTGCGGCCTCGTGTCCCATGACGTGCGCGATCTCGCGGCCCATGTAGAACTTGCCGATGCCATTAGGGTCGTGCTCTGCGCGCGTCTCGTAGCGAGGTTTGCCCTCTGGCTTGGACTCTGGCGCCCGGGCGTAAATCGGCAGCGCCAGAATAAATGGCCAAAGCAATATGATCGGCGAACGGATGCGTCTCACAAGATTGATCTCCAGGGGCGAAATAGGGAACGTGGATTTGCGCAGATCGAATTCGCGATCAATTGAACCATCGCTCCTCACAACTCGCCCGTGCCGCGTTTCGACCAGTACGGCAATTGCGTTCCGCCATCCACGGACAGCGTGCTCCCGGTGATGTATTCGGAAGCCGGGTCAACGAGAAATAGCACGGCGCGTGCAATTTCTTCGGCTCGGGCCAGCCGGCCCAATGGCAGGGCGGCACCCGCGCGGCGAAGCACGTCTTCTGAAAAATACTTGCGCTCGCCCGGTGTGTCGGTCCAACCCGGGTAGACGATGTTGACGCGGATGCCGTAGCGAACCAGCTCGAGCGCAGCAGTGCGTGCCATCTGGTCGACGGCGGCCTTGGCCATGTTGTAGGCCATGCTGGTGGGGAAAGCCTGGACAGCGTGGATGGAGCTGATCACGATCAGGTTGCCGCCCGATCCCTGGCGGATCATCTGATGGGCTGCCGCGCGCAGATTATAGAATGTCCCCCACATCGTCACATCGATGGTGCGTCGAAAAGCGGCCATGTCCGCCTCGACGAAGAGGGCCTCGTCGCTGTGCGCTGCATTGGCGACGAGGATGTCCAGCCGGCCAAGATCTCGAACCGCCTGGGCGACCATCGCTTCGACCGCTTGCTGGTCCGCGACATCCACGCAGAAGAGCAGGGCACGTCGGCCCAGGGCGCGCACTTCCTTTGCCAATTGCTCTGCTGACTCAGGATAGGTCAGATAATTAATAGCGACGTCCGCACCTTCCTGCGCGAGAGCAAGCGCGATCGCCCGCCCGATGCCGGCCGAAGCGCCTGTTACGAGAGCCGTCTTGCCTGTCAGCGTACCCATATCTTGCGCTCACGTGTTGAAAAAGGGGTCAGACCCCTTGAGTCCTGCAGAGGCTGGTGGCTCAGAAATGGGCGAATTGCCCTGATTCTCCAGGGGGTCGGACCCCTTTTTCAACACACTCTCAATGAACTCGATCCGGTTTCCGAAGGGATCGCGTGTTTCGAAGCGGCCGTAGCCCGGAATGGGCACAGAATCGAGCACTTTGCAACCGCTCCTTTCCAGCAATGTTCTCCAACCGGCAAGCCCGGTAACCTGATAGGCAACGTGCGCTTTGGTCCCCGTGCGCGCGACGCCGTCCTCAGTGCCAACATGGACCTGGAGTGTGCCGGCCTTCAGCCAGAACCCGCCCCGGCTCTGCAGAGCCTGAGGCTTGGCAATCTCGACCAAACCGAGCAATTTACAATAAAAACGGCGTGCGTCATCCTCTGCGCCTCTCGGCACGGTGATTTGCACGTGATGGATGCCAAGGACGAGCATGGCTGACCCGGAATACCTTCTATTTCTTGTTCGCCGGCTTGTAAACCTCTTCCAACAGCTTCGTATACTCGGCCATGGACAGCATGCCCACTTCTTTTCGACGCTTGTCCACGTTAGCCTCATCCTGAATGGGCGCGGGCACCCATTTGCCGTCCACTTGATTGAACTGCGTGCCATACAACTGTTTTTCTTTCTGACCAACGAGCACGCGGTCGGTAAGGTAAGCCAGGTCGGTCCCGGACACCTCTTTCCTTTTGAAGGCCTCGCGCATGAGTTCCAGGCAGCGCTTTTGAAAGGGCTTATCGAGGTCGGCATGCTGGACCAGAAGCCAGGCTGCATTCGCCCCATCCACGCCAACCAGGCTTTTCCCAGGCCAGCCATGCTTGGCGACAATCTCCTTCATGCGCGCGGTGTTCTGCCGATCAATGGCTTCCAGGCGCTTGGCTTCGGCTACGTTGGCCTTTTTGGCCTCGTCCGTGGTTGCGATCTTCGCTCGCTTCATCATCTCGATCATGGCAAATCGCCCATCCTGATCTTCCTTGACCCGCTGCAAAAGCTCTTTACGAAGCCCCTCGTTCAGAGCCGCCGTTTCCTTCTTCTCCTGTGCGCAAGTGCCCAGATGAGGAAAGGCCGCAAAGACCAAGGCACAGACCGCCAAGTGATACCGCCTTGATGACACCACGATCTATCCTCCCGGACCTAAAACCGCAAGAATCAGGAAGCCCGGGAAGTGATTCCCGCATGCTTCCATGTTCCCGGCCTTCCTGATTGTTAGTTCCCTCGCCAACCTCTGGGGACTAACCTGTGCAGTTTCGATTCGTTACTCTGCGGCGCCGCGTGGGCCATGGTCGCCATCAGCAATGGCACTGCGGCCAACAAAACAATCCTCATGATGCTGTCCTCCCAAGAGTGCTTCCGCGCGAAGGGGATATCGGGCACCGAAATCCGCTGCCGGGATTGTAGTTCTGCCGCGGAAGACCAGCAACTGGCACAGGCGGCTGCTGAGAACCGATTTTGGGCAGACCAAGCCAAGGTACGCCGAAAGTACGCCAAAGGTACGCCGTTTTGAGCCAAAATCCGAGAATCCACACCCCATTCCCGACCATACGAGCCCGACCCGTCAGCGAGGCCTCCCCAACCATTCCTTTCGTCTCCCGCTTCAAATCCACGCATCCACACACCATTCCTAACTAAGGTCACGGCTAACCAGCCAAGCGCGCAGGTCATGCCTGCCGGCGCCCCGAGTCCACAATTGTAGATCCACCAAGGCGCAAGAGGAACTGCAATCGAGGAGATTTGCGCTTCTTCTTTCTTCCCATCGCCAAGATAAACGCCGACGACGGGAAATGACCTCCAAATGACCGAGCTTGCTTCGGCAGCAAACAAGAGCATTTCCCGACCGCCTCTGTGGAGAACGCCGTCACGGCCTGTTACACTGGCCCTTGTGTTCAACTCCCTTGCACCAAGCATCAAGAGCCCAGAATCACATGAACGATCCCGATTCAACCCGTGGAACAGCAGCTGCAGAGGCCCCATCCTTGCCTGCCGATTCTGCACCACAGCCCGAACGCATCGGGCGCTATCGTATCGAGCGAGTATTGGGACAGGGCGGATTTGGCATTGTCTACCTGGCCCATGACGACCAGTTGCAGCGTCTCGTGGCCATCAAAGTCCCGCACCGTCATCTTGTAACTCAGGAAGCCGACGCTGAAGCCTACTTGACGGAAGCTCGTACTGTCGCTGCCCTTGACCATCCGCACATCGTCCCCGTCTTCGATGCCGGCAGCGCGAAGGACTGTCCCTGCTATGTCGTCTCGAAATACATCGAAGGCAGCACTCTGGCCCAGCGCATCAAGGCGAACCGGCCTTCCGTGGCGGAAGCAATGGAACTCGTGGCAACCGTGGCCGAGACACTTCACTATGCCCACCAGAAGGGGCTGGTCCACCGGGACATCAAGCCGAGCAACATCCTGCTCGACAACAGCGGCAAGCCTTATGTGGCCGATTTCGGTCTGGCGTTGCGCGAACGGGACATCGGCAAAGGGCCAGGCTACGCGGGAACTCCTGCCTACATGAGTCCAGAACAAGCTCGTGGAGAGGGACACAGGGTTGATGGGCGCAGCGATATTTTCAGCCTTGGGGTCGTGCTGTACGAGTTGCTAGTGGGACACCGACCCTTTCGAGCCGACTCGCAAGCCGACCTCATGGAGCAGATCACGAGCTTCGAGGCCCGCCCGCCACGCCAATACGACGACAGCATCCCCAAAGAACTGGACCGGATTTGCCTCAAGGCATTATCCAAGCGAGGGTCGGAGCGGTACACCACCGCCAAGGACATGGCCGACGATTTGCGGCATTTTTTCGAACAATCCACCCAAGAGGAAAGGCAGGCACTTCGATCCCATGGTTCGGCACCCGGTGGTCCTCCCGCAACCTTGGTACCTACCCCACTTCCCAGTCCCGTGCCTACGCCAGCTTCGGATCTGCAGCTCGTCAAGATCGTGCCCAAGGGCCTGCGTTCCTTCGACGCCCAGGATGCCGACTTTTTCCTGGAACTGCTCCCCGGCGCTCGTGATCGAGAAGGATTGCCTGACAGTATTCGCTTTTGGAAGGCTCGCATCGAAGAAACGGATGCTGAAAAGACGTTTTCAGTCGGATTGATCTGTGGGCCAAGTGGATGCGGCAAGTCGTCCTTAGTGAAGGCAGGGCTGCTACCGCGGCTCTCTGACCATGTGATTGCTGTCTACGTCGAAGCCACCGCTCCAGAAACTGAGACACGGTTGTTGAATGGCCTGCGGAAATGCTGTCCTGCCTTGGCCGACAACCTGGGCCTGAAAGAAACGCTGGCTGCACTGCGTCGGGGTCAGGGCATTCCCGTGGGCAAGAAGGTTGTGATCGTCCTGGACCAGTTTGAACAATGGCTCCATGCGAAGAAAGAGGAAGAGAACACGGAGTTGGTCCAAGCCCTGCGTCAGTGCGACGGCGGGCGGTTGCAGTGCATCGTCATGGTGAGGGATGATTTCTGGATGGCGGTAATCCGCTTCATGCGGGAACTGGAAATACGGCTTGTTGAAGGCCAGAACTCCGCGGCTGTCGATCTTTTTGACCTGGATCACGCCAGAAAAGTGCTGGCTGCGTTTGGGCGGGCTTTCGGCAAACTTCCTGAGAACGCCGGCGACACAAGTAAAGACCAGAAGGAGTTCGTGAAACAGGCCGTGTCTGGCTTGGCTCAGGAAGGCAAGGTCATCTCAGTCCGCTTGGCTTTGTTTGCAGAAATGATGAAAGGCAAGACATGGACGCCCGCCACGCTCAAGGAAGTCGGGGGCACGGAGGGAGTAGGCGTCACGTTTCTTGAAGAAACGTTTAGTGCGACAACCGCTCCTCCCGAACACCGCTATCACCAGAAAGCCGCCAGAGCTGACCTGAAAGCCCTATTGCCGGAAACCGGCAGTGACATCAAGGGGCACATGCGGTCCTATGCGGAGTTGCTGGAAGCCTCGGGCTATGGGAGTCGTCCAAAGGATTTCGATGACCTCCTCCGTATTCTCGATAACGAAATCCGGCTAATCACACCAACCGACCCCGAAGGCAAGGAGGACGACGTAGCCGCGTTCGCCAGAACGCGGGCAAACCCGGAAGGCGAAGAGGAGGCTGAAGTAGCCGCGTTCGCCAGAACGCGGGCGAACCCAGAAGGCGCTGCCAACCCGCATTCTGGCGAATGCGGCTACACCCGATACTACCAATTGACGCACGACTATTTGGTTCACTCCCTACGAGAATGGTTGACCCGTAAGCAGAAGGAGACAAGGCGGGGGCGTGCCGAACTGCTGCTTGCGGATCGTGCGGCGGTGTGGAACGCCCGACCAGAAAACCGACAACTTCCGTCTCTGTTGCAGTGGCTTCAAATCAAGTCGCTCACGGCAAAGAAAACCTGGACGCCGCCACAGCAGAAGATGATGCGAAAGGGTGGCAAGTATCATGCGGTGCGGGGGATGCTGGTTGGCGGGCTACTGGCAGTAGCGACCTTCACCGGCCTGGCTATTCGAGAGCAGGTCAACGAGCAGCGGAAGGCAACTCAAGCCGCTGGGTTGGTACACAGCCTCCTGAATGCGGACACGGCTCAAGTCCCAGCCATAATCGACGGGATGGGCGAGTATCGAAGGTGGACTGATCCACTTTTGCGTGAGGAAAACGACAAGGCGGAGGACAAACCCCGGCCGAAACTCCACGTCAGCCTTGCCCTGTTGCGGGTGGACGCTGGCCAGGTCGATTATCTCATGGGTCGGCTACTCAAAGCCACACCGCAAGAAGTCCCGGTGGTCAGTAACGCTCTTTTGCCGTACAAGGACAGGTTGCTGGACAAGCTGTGGGCCGTGGTGGAAAAGCCTGGAAAAGGTGAGGAGCAACAACGGCTGCGGGCGGCTTCGGTGTTGGCGAAATACGACCCAGACAGCGAAAGATGGGTGAAGGTGCAAGAAGCGGTGGCCAACGATCTGGTCGCCGTGCCTGCTTCGTATTTGTCCCTCTGGATGGACTCACTACGTCCGGTGCGGCAAAAGCTGCTCGCTCCCCTTTCTGCTGTGTATCGAAATGCCAGTCGTCGAGAAACGGATCGGTCGTTGGCGACTGATGTTCTCGCTGACTATGCCGCCGACCAGCCGCAAGTGTTGGCTGATTTGCTGATCGACGCTGATGAGAAGCAGTTCGCAGTCATCTACCCGAAGTTCAAGGATCGTGGCGAGCAAGGACTGCCGGTGCTAACAGGGGAGATCGACAAGAAGCTCCCGTCCGATCTGCCATCCTCTGACGAAAGCAGAGAGAGGCTGGCGAAGCGGCAAGCGAATGCAGCGGTGGCCCTCTTGAAGATGGACCGGCCTGACAAGGTCTGGCCGCTTTTGAAACACAGTCCCGATCCGAGAGTGCGGAGCTATCTGATCCATCGCCTGAGTCCGCTGGGGGCCGACGCCAAGGCCATCGTCAAGCGGCTGGATGAGGAGCCGGAGGTGACGATACGCCGGGCGTTGATTTTGAGCCTGGGAGAGTTCGGCGAGAAGGATTTTACGCCCGATGAACGCAAAGGGCTGCTGCGAAAGTTGCAGGAGATATACCGCACGGCTGCCGATCCAGGTATCCATGCTGCGTCCGAATGGCTGATGCGGCAGTGGAAACAAGAAACGTTGCTGCAACAAATCAACGACGAGTGGGCGAAAGACAAAGCGCAGCGAGAAAAGCGTCTGGAGGGTTTCGAGCAATTAGTCACGAAGGATAAAGAGAAAGCCCCGCCGCAGTGGTACGTCAATGGTCAAGGTCAGACGATGGTGGTGATTCCTGGCCCAGTGGAATTCTCCATGGGATCGCCGCCCTCGGAGGTGGGATGGAATCCCAACGAGCAGTTGCATCGTCGCCGGATCGAGCGCACGTTCGCTGTCGCCGGCACGCCGGTGACGGTGGAGCAGTTTCGGCGTTTCTTGAAGGCAAACCCGGAAACACAACGTCAGTTTGACTCCGGGGGCAAGGCTGAAGGGTTTTTGCGGAAATACAGCCCGGAGGGGAAGTGTCCAATCGTTATCGTGAGCTGGTACATGGCGGCGGAGTATTGCAATTGGCTGAGCAAGGAGGAAGGTATAGCTAAGGAGGAATGGTGCTACGAACCCGAGACCTCTGCGCCCTTGGCCGTCGTGGCCAGCATGACGGGTTTGATGGTTTCCAGTTCGGGGCCAGGGCCACTGCTGGCGGCCTCGTCCCTGCTCCCCGGAAGAAGCGTTTCGGCAGAGTATGGCGATGGCATGAGGCTCAAGAGGGACTATTTGCGACGGACAGGCTATCGGCTGCCTACGGAGGCTGAATGGGAATATGGGTGCCGTGCGCAAACGGTTACGAGCCGGTACTACGGCGAGACGGAGGCATTGCTGGGGGAGTACGGCTGGTACCAAACGAATGCGGCCGAGCGAAGTTGGCCGGTGGGGAGGAAAAAGCCGAACGATCTGGGCCTGTTTGACATGCACGGCAACGTCTAGAACTGGTGCCAAGAGGAATTCGAGACCTACGGCAAGGATCGGGGCGGAAAGCCAATAGTAGATAAGGAGAGTAGTTTACTAGTTAGTGATAAGCGTGGCCGTGTGTTGCGGGGTGGCTCGTTCAACAATCTTGCGTCGCTCGTTCGTTCTGCCTTCCGTATCCTCGATGTGCCGACGCTCCGGACTTTCAGTTTCGGTTTCCGTCCGGCGAGGACTTTTACGCCTTGATTTCTTTACGACTTTACCCTTCCCCGAAGGGGACGAAAATTGAAATCCGTCTAGAACACATGTACACTATACAATAGGCGGGTATGGCAGACCTCAAGAAGCACGAGGAACTGGTCGTCATCACGAAAACCTACGACCTGATTCTCTGGTCGTGCAATCACACCGGCAAGTTCCCCCGCAATCATCGTTTCGTGCTGGGTGAACGCATCGAGCGGAACCTTTACGATCTGCTGGAATCCCTGATCCGAGCCAAGTACACCCGGGAACGTCAGGGCCTGCTGGAGCAGGCCAACCTCGTTCTCGAAATCCTGCGGTTCCAAATGCGACTCGCAAAGGACTTGCAGTGCCTCAAGGTCGAGAGTTACGGCTTCGCTGCGAAGGCTATTGACGAGATTGGCAAGCTGGTGGGCGGCTGGCTCAAGAGCAGTGGCAAGGCATGAAGCGCCACGGCAACTTGTGGCAACCACCCGGCCGGCGAAAATGAGCCGTGCAGATGTTGGTATCTAAGAGATGGCTCATTCCTGCTCCATCGGCGACCTACGTTCCAGCTTCCGGTCCTGCTGAATCTTTTCCATGACGGCATCCATTTCCGGGTAGTTTGTCCAGCCGCCTGCCGACCGAAGAATGCCTTCGCCCCACTTCTTCGTCGCCGGAACTATCTTTACCTGGACCTCGACTTCCTGGCCTTCGGCCACACCGGGGTCTTCGTCGAGTTCAATGGTCCTGCCGTGGACCTTGCCATGTAGTGTTTTGGTCATGATGGTTTCCTCCTATAGGTCGCCATGCTTCATCTTAGGCTGGCGCTGGCTTTCTCCGAAAGCGTTGTTCCATTGGCGGCAAAAGTCTCATCAGCGGCGAGACCATTCGCCCCAACGCCGCGCTTGGGTGGCCGGGGCTGGAGGCTTCCGCAAGCCCCGGCGGAACGGACGGCTACGCTATTGTCCGACTGCGGGCCACAAAGATTGCAAGTCTGGTTGTGGGTAAAAACTACCCGTTCAGAACAAATCGACACCGCACTCATTGTTGATCTCATAGCGCATTGTCTGTTAGCTCAGCATTTTCGGCCGATTTTTTGAATATTTAGTCGGAGAGCCGTTGGCATCGGACTTGCAATAGTGTCATTCACCGAGACGAACACCTCGGAACATGATTCTTCCCAGCTGCCGGCTCCCCGCTCTGGAAAGCAACATCTCGGCAGGATTCCCCGCAGTGCCTGGGCGTCACACCCTTTTACCAAAAAGAGGTCTGTCCATGTCGTGCTCATTCCGGCTCGTGATCAGTTTGTGCCCGCTGTGGAATCGCTGGAAGAGCGAACAAATCCGGATTCCACGTCTTACGCGTCTCTCTACGCCAACCTATTGCATCGTAGCCCCTCGCAAAACGAGATTGCCGTGTGCGCCGCAGAGCTGGATAGCGGTGTGCCGGCGTTTGCCACCACATCGCTCTTCGTTGTACCAGCCGCCGAGGTTGGCGTCGCACTCTCTTAACCCAGGGTGTGACTACCCGCGACGCCCAACCAGCCGTTTTCTGCCGCTGCGCCCGCTGTGAAGCGATCGTCTCATCGAGACGTGCTGCTTGCCTGAGGAATGAGAGTTCCAAACCTTTTTTTACAGGAGTCTTGCGATGACGAAATTCATGGGATTGGTGGTAGCCCTCGTGGCTGCGATGGGCGTGACGCTGGCCACGCCCGCCTCCAGTGAGGCCGGCGGCTTCCGACGCTGCCGGAGTTATTACGTCGAACCCTGCTGCTACAGCCGTCCTGTCGTGGACTGCTGCCCGACCAACTATGGCTGCTACACACCAATGGTTCCTTGCTGCAGTAACACCTGGTCCACCGTGGTAGCTCCCGGCTGCTCCGCGAGCTACTACCCGACCGGCGCCGGCTACTCGTCGGGGTACTACCGGACCGCCCCCGGCTACTCATCGGGGTACTATCGGGTCGGCAACGTGATCATCAATGGCCGGCGCTGGGGAGATATCGGCAGTCGTTACAGCTACGGCGACCTTATCCGGTGGTAAGGCTCCTCCGCCCGTGAAGGGTGAAACCAAAAGGGGCGCGTCTATTTACAGGACAGGCTGCATAAATTGACGCGTCCCCTTTGTCTCCTCAAGGTGGGTTCGTTGCCTCCAACGGCCTAGAACTATTACCAGCTTCGTACAAGTCGATACTAGAAACAGGGCTGAGCGCAGCGGGAAAATATCGCCAGTTCGTGGCAACTCGCGATCGTCCGCATAGCCAAGTGCTGCCAACCAAGTTAGTTCAATTGCCTGTGGGAGTGACCTGGAAGCAGTCAGAAAACTAGGCAATCCAGCGGACATATCCGTTGAATAGTCCAGCACGTCGTCGATGATTTGGCACTGCATCACGATTCGAAAAAGGATATTGAGATCAGCATCGCAGTAGGTCGCGCGGATTCCCTCGTCGAGGCACTCGTTGCCATTGGCTGTCGTGGCCACCATTCCAAGCGAAAGCCGCACGACGGCCTCACGGTACAGACCCACTTTTTGAAATTGCCAATAATCTCCGCCGGGCAATGGACGTCTGCTCTCCAGGTCCTTAAGTCTTCGCAGATATTCGTCCACGGACGAGCGGATTCCAGCTTCTTCAAGCAGTTGCAGCGTTATACGACACTCGTGCCGGCAACAATACTTGTTATCGAAAGCCGCATTGGCGCAGGCTGCGAAATCGAGCAATGCTGCCAGCATTCTGAGTTTAGGCATCGGCAGTGGTTTCGCGTTGCGAAGCATGTGAAGCGAGTCGAAAGCCATGATGCACAAGACTCGCAACGGGGTTTTAGGCCTGGCAGACATGAACAGCGACAGTCCGCGCACAATACTTGTGACCGCAATCAGGATTGACGAGATCCTGGCATAAAGTGCATTCCATCGTTCGCAAATGGCCTGAAAGTTCATCGGTCGGCCTTGATGAGTGCGTTGACTTCACACGTGGCACAAAACGACCTCCCGCGGACACCGCCAGCGGATCGGCACTAGATCACTAACGCCGCGACTCACCACCAGCCGTGTCGATCCATACTGATGGCTTAGATAACAATACGGGTAGAAAACCGCTCCGGGAAACAGACGGTCTCGAAACTCAAACGCAACCACTTGACAGCCATGGAGATGCCCGGCCAGAACCAGGTCATAGCCATGGTGACGCGCAGTTTTCCAGACGCGCGGGTTGTGCGCGCACAGAACTTGAAAATCACCCTCGGGTAAAGACGCCGCGTCGGGACCGGACACGGCAATCACTCGAGAACCATGCGCTACTCGAGCGGCGCCAGCATGAATCCATTTACCCCCGCCGCTCACTACCGCGTCGCGGACTCGATTCGTACCGACATGTCTGTCGTGGTTGCCGCCAACAGCGAAGACCGGTGCTACCTCGCAGAGCGCGCCGACCAAATCGCCAAGCTTGCCTAATTCCGCCGGCCCATCTACCAGGTCGCCACCCAATAGCAGCACATCTGTTTCGGAAGAGCGCGCGGATTCGATTACCTGCCGACAGAGATTATCGGCACGTGCCCGCCGAAGATGTATATCGCTCACATACATGAGACGGCACGCATCATACCGCATCGACAGGCGCTCCTCGCGGATGTGAAGAGTTCCGTTAAGCCCGATGGTCAGCGGTCCCGCAGACAATTCTGTTCTCCCTATCCTGCGTCGCGACAGAGCTGCGTTCCGGGCCCCGTACTTGTGGTCGTCGCGACCCGTTGAATGATTGTCCGAACGCTCTGTAATCGATTCTCGACTAGGCGCGTCGAACAGCAGTTCGTTCTTATGTGCCAGAGTATCTTTGCGAAACCACGCGGGACGAACAGTTGCCGGCCAAGTTCGTTAAGGACAGAGGCTTCACGGTACTCCTCAATAAGAGCGGTCGCCGGTTGACGCCATTGTTCATCAGACAGCCCAATAAGCTCAAGTAGCATCACTTTCAGATCGTCGCTGTGACGCTGCGTGTGGCTGAGCCGAAAGTCATGGCGAGTGTCGAAGTCAATCAGAACTGCTCGGCCGGCAACCGGGTCATACACAATGTTGTCGAGATGCAAATCACCGTGGGACCATGCCTCCTTGTAATGGCTGCAGGGAATCTGGTGGACTCGCCTCAGTTCGCGGGCTGCTGCGATGAACGCGTTGACGCCCGCTTCGTTCCGACGAAGCAATTGCCGCAAACTGATACCGCAAACTTTCGGAACGATTACGGACGGGCCAGGACCTATTTTCACGGCAGGCCGCTCCGGATACAGTAACCGGGCACAATGGACCTCCCAATCCACCCACTCGTCGGCTCGGACAAACATGCGGATTCCGCTGCGCGCCAGCGCCAGGAATCGGTTCCCGAACCAAATGACAATACTTCCGCCAGCTCGGCGTCGCTTTACGAATACCGGTACGCCATCTTGCACGCTCTGCTGAATCTGATTCACACGAACACGATTCATCAGCCATGCAACGACTCGTTGCAGTTTGTCAATCATCGGATGCGACCAAATGTGTTCGCGACTGGAGGTGCATGGCGAAAATACGAACAAATCGTGGCAATCAAGTATGAAACACGACAATCGCCGCCGGGATGCCAACCGGCAAACAGTTGACTTCTAAGACAGCGTCGTTGTACTTTGTATCGCAAAGTAAACGCCTTGTCCAGCGCACGGGGATCGATATAGAACTTCAAGCGGCGTTGTGGCTGATTCCCGATATCCGCGGATGGTCGTTGCTTCGGTCGGTCACGTCGACCAAGTCGTCGAAGCCTTTGCGCCAAAGGGCGTTGGTATGCCCCACCGCGTTGCCCCACAAGCTGCCCGCAAAATGCGTCGGTCCCATCGACCGCGGAGTGTCGGACCGTTCCTACGCGCGCTCAATCGAGGCGCGCGTTCTAGTTGAAGGCCAAATGCAGTCCGTCGTTTCAAGGGGGCTGCCAGGGATACGCCAAGAAGGCAACAACCCAGGGCAAAATCCGAAGGAAGTGGCGCGCGGCAAACCGGTGGCGCAGTTCTGGAAAGAGGTGGACGAGACTAAGGACAAGAAATCGCGAGCCAGATCGAGACCGCCGAGTCGGTGCTGTCTCTCGGCGGCCCGGTTGGCGCGAACGAACCAGCCGGCTTCTTCCAAGCCGGTCCGGACTTGCCGCTCGGCCGCGTGGTAGGGGGAAGGAGCCGATGTCTCACTTTCGTCGCGAAGCGTCAAACCGCCCCGGGCGAGGATGTCGCCAAGCTCCCGGCCGACGAACGTGCGACGTTCACGCAGTTGTGGGCCGACGTGGCGGCGTTGTTGAAGAAGGCTGAGGAGAATTCGAAGTAGGCACGGTCAGCCGTTGCGAGGCTGTGTGATCGCTCGCAGGAGTGCGCTTGAACGGCAGAAAAAGATTATTGGCAATTATTGCCAATTATGATAGGTTGGCAACGAAAGGAGACGATCATGCCGACACGCAATATCAATCTGACCGAACATTGGGATCACTTTGTCGAGCGGCATGTCGCCTCGGGACGCTACAGCAACGCCAGCGAAATCGTCCGCGAGGCTTTGCGTCTTCTCGAAGAACAGGACCAAGAACGGAAGGCGAAGCTAAGGGCGCTTCAGCAGGCAGCCAAACAGGGGTTCGATGAAATCGATCAAGGCAAAGGCATCATCGTGAAGGGCAAGAAGGCGCTCAATCAATTCATCATGGATATCGAAGCCGAGGTCGGGACAAAACCTGCACGGAACGGCGGGTAAGAAGATGGAAGTCATCATTGCTCCGAAGGCGCGAGGTGACATCGCGAGCATCCTTGCCTGGACGGGAGAGAATTTTGGCCCGCAAACCTTGAAGCGTTACGCAAAACTCATTGCGACGGCAATTGAGCAAATCGCGGAGAATCCCGATCGAACTGGGAGCAGTCGGCGGCCAGAAATCGCGGAGCATTGCCGAACCTATCATCTCTATTTCAGCCGCAAGTCCACGGGACGAGCCGGAGATCGGCTTCGCCAACCTCGGCATTTCCTGCTCTACCGTGTCACCGAATCCAACATCGTGGAGATCGGCCGCGTCCTGCATGATTCGATGGATTTACAGGCAAATCTTCCGGAAGAGTATCGCAGTTCACCGGAATAGGAAGGCAAGAACCAACCCCAGGTGCGGCGAGGTCGGGAAACCTGCGCCGAGCGCGAGAAGCGCCGCCAATCTTACAGCAACAAACACGCTTCCGCCGCCAGCCACAGCAGCCGTTCGCGGACCGTCACGCTCTTGTCCCAGTGCCGTGAGTCCCATTCGCTGCCGCTGACGTCGTCTCCGCCATAGAGCATCTGCGCCAGGGTGACTTGCCGGAATTGGGCCACCGCAAAAAGAGCCGCGGCCTCCATTTCGACCGTCACGCAGCCTTCTTGACGGCGCCGGCGCACCTTTGCTGGTGTTTCGCGATAGACCGCGTCCGTGGTCCATGTCTTGCCAAGGAGGTAAGCGTGCTCGTGCTTCTTGAGGACCGCTTCGATCGCCGCCACCCCTGCAGGGCTGGCACTCACTTCTCGGCCGGCTGGCAGATAATGATACGAGGTGCCCTCGTCGCGGATGGCGGCCAGGGGTACGACTACGTGCCCCAGGGCGATCTCTCGGTCGAGCACGCCCGCCCCGCCGCAGGCGATGAATTTCCTGGCGCCCAGGGCAATCACTTCCTCCAGCAAGCCGGCCGCCAGCGGCGCGCCAACTCCCGGGTGAAAGAGGGCCAGCCGCTTGCCTTGCACCTCGAGTTCATAAATCGGATGAGCACCGATTTCGCTCTTCTGGCTCGCGATCGTTTTCAAGCGATTGTGCTGGCAGAGATCTTGGATGACTTCGTGGAAGAAGCAGATGACGCAATGCTCGGGGATATCGATAGGCTTGATCACGCGCGCCGGCTCGATGATTGCTTCGCGCTGGTTATCGAACTCGAGAATGGGATAATCGTTATGCATTCTAGTCGGGCGTTTTGCGTAAAGGCGTCCGGTAGCGACCCAGGAAGCCGGCGCGCTGTCGGTCCTCCGATACTCTCTCGCAATGGTTGACAATAGTCAATGTGCGGCGCAGCATCACCTCTCGCGGGGCTTCGCATTAGATGTCGATCAGGTGGGGTGTCTCCAGCGGCAGCCGGCCGTAGTCGATTGCGAGTTCGATCGCTTCCCACAGGACTTGCGTGAACACCTTCTTGTAGGCGTTCTGCTTCTGCGTCGCGCTGCGCACGAAGGGGGCATGCGCGGTCAGGCTGGCGGTGTAGGCGGCCATGTCGGCGCCGCTGCCGGTGGCGAGCCATTCGGGCGCGTTCCAGCGGCAGCCGGCGCCTCGTAGCGTCGCATGCAGGATGTCGACAAAGCCCGCGGCGTTGCCTGCTCCCGGCGGTTGCACGTATTGCATGCCGCGCGGGATGTCACCTACGGCGGCGGCATTAGACCTTGAGGGGAAACGTACGGCATATCCGCGCTGGAAGCGGCAGCTTGGAAACTGCTACGCCGTGCTACCGAGCGCCAGTACTGCCAGACGGCAACGAAGGGATGAGCAAATCAGGCGGGATTAGAGGGGACACGCCCTGCACGGCAAGTTGACGGGAGCGCGCCAAGTTCGCCATTCCCACACCCCACACACACAGGAGTTCGTCCGGGGTATCCTTGAAGACGCCGCCCCGCTTTGACTGTTTCTTGTGTCCTTGCACGATCTCTTGCAGTCCTTGGTCAGCCATTTCCACATTCTTCGCCAAGATTGCGCCGAAGACGTGGGAATAGCCACGGAAGTCCGCGTTCTCGGCATCCTTGCAGATCACCGAGAATTCGGCCGCGCGCCTGCCCATTTCCTCTGGTTGGTCCAAGACGAAGGCCCGCAACGTGTAGCCCATGGCACGATCGAAGGGATGATCATGCTTCTTTTCCAGTTCATCCCGCCCACCCATATGTTGGGCGAGCGAACGCGCGAGTTCCATGTCGCCCGCCGCGAGAGCGTTGAATACATCTTTGTAGGCAATCATTGATAATAGTGAGGCATCAATGGGCTGCCCTTGTTCCTCTCGCTCGAAAAGGGACCTTATCATAGCCGCTGCTTCCGCAAGGTTCGTCTTGAAGGCAGATACATCCCCATGGAGTACGTAGGCTGCCACGCCAAAGAAACGCAAATCAAGCGAAAGCATATCGGATGTCGCACCATTCCAATCCTTTTGGACATCTGCGGCGTTGGCACGAACGAGATCGAAACTTTCTTGCCGTACCTGTACCAACCTGGGCAACCTATCGCGAAGAGACATCGTGATCTCTCTAATTACGGGTCGAAAACTCACAGAAAAGTTTTGGGCCACATACTGGCTGCTTTGGGGCGTATGAAGCTCTGTTTGGCGCGAAGCAACCGCCCCGCTTTCACCGAATAGCTCCGCGCCGAATCTAGACCGTGGGGTGGTCTCTGAAGGCTACAGAGTGCCAGTGTTACTGGTCGACGATGAAGGCATGAGCAAATCAGGGGGAATCAGAGGGGACACGCCCTGCACGGCAAGTTGACGGGAGCGCGCCAAGTTCGCCATTCCCACACCCCACACACACAGGAGTTCGTCCGGGGTATCCTTGAAGACGCCGCCCCGCTTTGACTGTTTCTTGTGTCCTTGCACGATCTCTTGCAGTCCTTGGTCAGCCATTTCCACATTCTTCGCCAAGATTGCGCCGAAGACGTGGGAATAGCCACAGAAGTCCAAGTTCTCGGCATCCTTGCAGATCACCGAGAATTCGGCCGCGCGCCTGCCCATTTCCTCTGGTTGGTCCAGGACGAAGCCCCGCAACGTGTAACCCATGGCACGATCGAAGGGATGATCATGCTTCTTCTCCAATTCGTCTCGACCACCCATGTGCTGGGCAAGCGCGTGCGCGAGTTCCAGATCGCCAGCTGCCAGTGCGTCGAATAAATCCTTGTAAGTCAGCATTGTTACGAGCGAGGCGTCGATCGATTCTCCGCGATCATATCGCTTAAGGAGGCCCACAATAATTGTCGCTGCCTCGGTCAAATGGGCTTTGAATGTGTTGACATCCGCGTGGACAACATACTCTGCGATGCCAAGAAATCGCAGGTGGAGAGCCAGGCCGTGCGAGGACGAGCCATCCCTGTCTTTCGCACGGTCCGCAACATTGGAGCGAACCAATGGCAGATTCTCCTCTCGGATCTTGATGATCATAGGTAG
>Ga0316363_10000407_pt1 | contig 60145 bp, 47 predicted proteins | sample Sb_taG_3_FD_200459 | JGI IMG/M metagenome (GOLD analysis project Ga0316363, IMG submission 200459) | Peat soil microbial communities from Weissenstadt, Germany - Sb_50d_a_PC metaG (v2) (version 2) | ecosystem: Environmental > Terrestrial > Soil > Wetlands > Peat | place: Germany: Weissenstadt...
ATGCCGACGTACTTCACGGTGGTTCTCCTTTTGTGGAAACTGATATTGTTAAACACGCAATATCCGGTTTACCACGAACTCAAAGGACTCCACCAGTCGGCTTCGGCCTCCTTCATAGTTTCACCCGACACGAGTTTGCTGCAAGATCGCGCACGGTGATCTAGGTCGCGGGCGGCAGCACTCCACCCGTCATGCGTTCCAAACCTGCCCGGCGCCGAAAGTAGCCGGCCACCGACTCGTAATAGCGATCGCGCAGCTCCAGCAAACTGCGTTCTGCTTCGATCAGGCTGAGAAACGGCGTCTTTCCTGTCATGTAGGCGGATTGCGCGGCGCGCACGTTGCTTTGGGCGGCGGGCAGGATCGTACTGCGATACAATTGCACGACTTTCTCGGCTTCGATGAGATGCTCATACGCCTCCTGCACCTGCAGGTTCATCTGGTCCGTCAGTTTCGCCAGTTCCGCGCGGCGCATGGCCAAGCGCGCCTCGGCCTCGGCTACGGCCGCCGAGCGCCGTTCACGACGAACAGGCAGGTTCACGCGGATGCCGATTTGTCCAGCCAGGTCCCTCGTCGGGCCGTTTCCCATGATCGTGTCGTAGGCAGCCGTGGCCTCCACGTCGGGGTAGTATTCCTTCCGAGCCAGAGCCAGTGCGGCTTCTTCGGCGCGCAAGCGATCCGCCAGCGCCAGCAAGTCGGGTCGTTGCGCCAGTGCGCGGGCGCGTAGTGCCTGGGCATCCGGCAAAGGCTCGGCCATCTGGATCTGTTCGGGCGCCGGGGGCAGTGGCGAATCCGGCGGGGTGTGAAGAAGCGTATTGATGCGGGCGATGGCGATGCGCTGCGTGCGTTCCAGGCTCAGCTGTCGTCCGCGCTGCTTGCCGAGTTCCACCTCGCCCTGAAGCACGTCCTGCTGCGGAGCCAGGCCGGTCTTGTAGCGCGTCTCGGCATTCTGCCGAAACTCCTGGAGCAGGCCCAGGCCTTCACGGTTCACGAACAGAGCGTGCTGCACCAGGTAATAATCGTAAAATGCGCTCTTGGCGCTTTCGATCAGCTGGAGGCGCATATCTTCGACGTCGTGCCCCGCGGCGCTGGCCTCGGCAAGGGCTGATTGGCCCCGCAGCGCTCGCTTTCCCGGGAAGAGATACTTCTGAGAAATCTCGAGGCGGTAACCAAACTCCACTTCGTTGGAGCCGATCGAGCCGGGAGCCAGCGCGGCACCAATCATGGGGTCGTCCAGGGAGGTGACCTGTGGATAGCGAGCACTGGCTGCTTGCCACGCCGCTTCCATCTGCGCCAGTGAGGGATTCCGCGCCAGGACCTCTTTCACCAATGTGTCCAGGGATAGTTCGCGGAGTTCGGCCAGGGATGATTCTTGTGCCGGTGCTACGAACCCAACCTGCTGTACGGACAAAGCAGTCTGGGTTACACTGCCAACGGGAACGGCGGTAGCCTGGGGAGGCAAGGAGGCTTGTGTGCCCGCTTCATTGCGACAGAGAAGCGCGCATCCCGCCAGCCACAAGGGTAACGGGAGGCAGCAGTTACGGGCAATCCTCAGCAAGCGACCCATCGAGCAGCTCCGTGGATCTCGGAGAACGGTCCTGGGACGACGGCGCACGGTGCAAGGATTCGATGCGGCTTGCCCGTATCTTTTTTATCGGCTAAGCGGATTAAAGAGATTGAGACGGACCGCGAATCGTTCAGGTTGCCGCCGGTAGTTGCTCGGAGAGGGATTCCAGAATCGTCTTGGCCTGGATTAGAATGCTCACAGCTCAACAATTGATCGCCATGCTCGATCTGCGTCCCCTCCCGCTCGAAGGCGGCTATTATCGCGAAACCTACCGCGCGCCTGACCGCTTGCCGGCAAGCGCACTTGCGGCGCACTATCACACGGATAAGTCCGCGTGTACTGCCATCTATTATCTCCTCACGCCCGAGACCTTTTCCGCGCTGCACCGCCTGCCAACGGACGAAATCTTTCACTTTTATCTGGGCGACCCGGTGCACATGCTGCAATTGCCGCCGGACGGAGAGGGACGTGTTGTGATGCTGGGCAGCGACTTGAATGCGGGACAGCATCCTCAGTTAGTGGTTCCGCGCGGAACATGGCAGGGCAGCAGGTTGGCGCCCGGCGGATCTTTCGCCCTTCTGGGCACGACCGTGGCGCCTGGCTTCGATTTTGCCGATTTCGAGCCGGCGGATAAAAACTACCTGATAGCTCGCTACCCGGCGTTTGCGAGCCAGATTGACCGACTAATACGAGCATCGTAGTGCGCGACCTCATTGCCGAATTCATGAACTTCAACCGCCCGTTTGCGCAACGCAATCCGGACCTTCTCCGCGTCAAAGTCGCCCGGATGGCCGAGAGCCCTTTCGCGTTTTTTCGCGGCACCTTCCACGTTTTTGCCCGCGATGTACTGGACAACCTCTCGGAGGCGGCACCGTTGTTCTTGACCGGGGGTGGGGCGGAGATCGACCTGGTAGGCGATATTCACAGCGAGAATTATGGGACGTACAAGGCGACGGACGACGCGATTCATTACTACATCAACGATTTCGACGAAACCACGCGGGGCCGCGCGGGTTTCGACGTGTGCCGTTTGACGACGAGCCTGCTCCTGGCTGCACGGGAGCGGGGCGATCCTTTGGAGAAAGCGGTTGTTGTTGCGCTCGCCGCCGCGACCGCATATGCAGAGACGTTGCCTCGCATCTTCAAGAAGGGAGGCGATGTTGAGTACAGCTCCAACGCCTCGAGTCCGGACGATTGTCGCGCGGTCAGCGACCTGATTCGGACTGCTGCCGCCGCCAAGCGGTCCGATTTCATCGGACGATTGACCGAAAAAGATAATGGACAGCGCCGGCTCAAACGATCTCCCCATTACTTCAATCTTCCGGAGGGTGAGCGTGCCCAGGCGCTGCGACTTCTGGAAGATTACTGCCGCCGGATGCCTGCTCCGTCCACACCCGATTTCTACGAGATCCATGACGTTTGCGGCCGGGTCGCCGGGATCGGCAGCATGGGGCGGTTGCGCTACGCCGTGCTCCTGGCAGGCAAAGGCACCAAGGATGCGCGCAACGTGCTGATCGAATTCAAGGAAGCGCTACCGTCGGCATACGATGTCTACCGCCAGCGCGACACTGAGCTGGCTGCGCTCGTGGGCCGGGCGGAGCGCGTGATTACCATGCAGCGCTGCTCCCAGGTCGCCAGCAGCCCGTATCTGGGTTTCGCCGTGGACGGTGCCCAATCGTTCCAGGCTCGCGAAATCGGACCGCAGGATAGCCGGGTTGATTTCAAGACGTTGAACAATAGCGCGGAGCTGGAGAAGCTGGCGCAGGTGCAGGGAAGTATTTTGGCGCGAACCCACGCGCGTGCGATAACACGCGCCGTCGGCCTGACCAATCCACTGGCGGACCTGGAAAATCGCGAGGCATTCTGCCAGCGAGTGCTTGCCTTCGCGTTGGCGTACGCAGACTTGGTTCAGCGTGATTGGTCGCGCTTCGTGGGGGCGCGAGCGGAATTGGAGAAGTGTGAACAGTGGCCCACTGGTTCGTAGTCCTTGATGCTTGCGTTGCGCGCCCACTAGGAACAACCGGGCGGGAAACGCAAGCAAGGGACTACAAGGTCTTTAGATATTCGATGATGGCCATGCGCTCATCTTCGGCGAGCGCGTCGCCAAAAGTGTGGCCGCTGTTGCGCCGGCCGGGCTGCGTCGTGTCGTAGACTTTTCTGCGTTCCAGGATGGGAAGCGCAGGATCTGCCGGGTGGTCGAGGATCTGTACTTTCCAGCCAAGCTTGACCGGGTCATACGCCCCCTTTGCCGTGCTGTAGGAGCGCGTGAAACGTTGCGGCCGCCCCGCGGAATTCAGGAGATCATAGACGGTGGGAACGGAGCCATTGTGGAGATAGGGTGCCGTGGCCCAGATGCCGTCGAGCGGCGGCGCTTGATAACCTGCCGTAGTGCGCGCCTGAAAATCGTCGCCGAGCCAGCCCGGCTTTTCCTGCCCGAACCAGCTCTTATTGTAATACGCCGCGAATGCCTCGGAGATCCCTTCGTAACGGTTCGGATCGGTGCCGATAACGTCGAGTGAGACAATCTTGTTCGGATACGTCCACTGCTCCCCATAGGTGCCGTGGCAGCGGGCGCACGTTTTGACGAATAGCCCCTCACCCTTGTGCGCCAGGGTGCGGTTTACCGGGAAGGGATATTTGGGCGGCTGCAGGCTGAGAATGTACGCCTGGATGTCTTTGAAAGTCGCTTCCTCCCGGTCGAATGTCGAAGGCAGCGTCAGCGGGCTGAGCATGAACTGCATGAGCGAGCGCACGGAGCGCGCGTCGGTACTGCCCGTATAGTACATAGTCTTCTTTTTTTTCAGCAGCCACCAGGCCGGCACATCCTCGCACAGATCATCGCGCAAAATAAATTCTGCTCGTGAAGTGCGCATCCGCAAATCGGGATCACGCCAGCCAAGCAGGAAGACTGCCATTGCTCCCGCCTCCGACGTGCCGCGGACATTCGTGAATGTGAACGGGAGCCGCGGTGAGCGGCCATCGGCGGCAGCCAGATCCTCGAAGAGGGCTTGAATATCGAGAGAAGCATTGCCCAGGCCGACGTAGCTCCGGCCGGCAATGGAGCCGCCATGGCAGATCAGGCAGTCGTTGCTGATGCCGCGGGAGAACAGGCCAGCCACTTCGCGAAGGCCCATCGGATAGCCGCCGTTGGGATACGGAGCGGCGTGCAAGCCGTAGCGCTTGAGGAAGGCCTCGCTAAAATTGCTGGGCGCACGCTGTGTGCTTGTCTCCCAACGCCGCCACACATTTTTGTACGCGTCAACGCTCCAGCTTGGTGGATTGAACGCGCGGCCCAGGAGCGCCTTCCGGCCACGCTCGGCCGCAGCCGAGTCCGCGGCGCGCAGCGAGGGCGCGATCAATAGGAGGCTGCAAACGACTCCGCCAGCTATCCATCGCGATCTCACCATCCCAAGAAGCTCCAGGAAAGGGAATTGATGGCGCTCCTCATTTTATAGCCTGTGCCAGCTTCTTTCCTAGAGCGGCAGCGCCCGGTGTGTGATCCCATGCTCGCGAAATCTGAGCATTCGTCTACCCGCTGCGTGGCGGGTAAATGAAAAAACTCGACACGGGATCCGGGATGCACCCGAACGCAAGCGCTTCTTGAATATGCACTGAAAACACTTGTGTCTTTACCAGGAAACACGTGGGGCGCACAGATCGGCAAAGCGGTATAATCTTTTTCGAAGGATTAAAGGAGGAGAGTCGAACATGACCATCCGGACTTTTCAGCCTGGCGATGAGGCAGCGCAGGTCAGCATCTATAACGAGGCCAGTGCGGATTTGCCCAAGTTCAAGGAAGCGACGCTGGATGAAATCCGCCGCCGCCACCGTTCGGCTGAATTCGATCCGGGAACCCGATTCTTCGCGCTTGCCGGGGACCAGACGGTAGGATACGCCGCCTTTCATGCCAATGGGCGCGTCAGTTATCCCTGGTGCCGCAAAGGCCATGAGCAGTTCGCAGAGCCGCTTTTTCAAACCGTGCTGGAGGAAATGAAACGTCGTGGAATGAAAGCTGCTTTCGCGGCATACCGCGGCGATTGGACCGCCCAGAACGAGTTTTTCGCCAGGCAGGGGTTCCAGAAGGTGCGCGAGATGGTGAACTTCGTGCTGGCCCTGGTCGACATGCCTACGCCAGGTATGCGTCGCGGCAACACGCTCTCGCCATTGAAGCCCGAGGATCTCCCGGCTCTCGTGAGCCTCGCGGCAGGAGCGTTGCGCACGACTTCCATGCCGGAGCTGGAACGACATTTTTTCAAGAACCCGTATTTCAGCCCCGACTCGGTCTTCGTCATGCGCAATCGCGCGGATGCCAGCCTGGAGGCTGTGGGCATGCTGGTACTCAACACTGCCTACGCGAACCCGCAACAGGTTGACTCAGCCATGCCATGCTTCCGGCTCGGAGCGTTCGGCACCGAGGGTATGCAGGCCAAGAGGATCAACGGCCTGTTCAGCTTTCTGGCCTCCCCCGGCCAGGACGCCGTCCGCCTCGGTGCAGATCTCCTCAGCCATGCCGCCTTCCGCTTGCAGCAGCAAAAAGAACTGAACGTCTTCGCCGCCCAGGTGGCGACAGACGTGCCGCATTTGCTGCGCTTTTATGAGCATCTCTTCCGCAAGCAGGGAAGCTTTCCAGTCATGGAGCGAGCCCTGTAGAATTGCCCGATCGGCTGCTTCCAGGAGGATCTACGATGCCTTACGCTGCTGCGCTCTCGACTACCCAAGAGACAAACAGTGCTATTTCTGAAGTTTGCGAGCACGCCCAGGCGGAGTTCCCAGGGAGCCCGGATCTGGCATTCGTCTTCTTGTCGCCCCACCATCAGGAAGGCGCCGGGGACATCGCCGCGGCCATCCAAGAGCGCTTGGCCGTTCGTTGCGTTCTAGGCTGCACCGGTGAGGCGATCGCGGGTAACGACCGAGAGGTCGAGGACGGCCCGGCCTTGAGCCTGTGGCTGGGAAGCTGGCCGCGGGGTGTGGAGCTGGCGCCGTTTCGCCTGGAACTCGAGCAGACGCCCGACGGCTACAGCTTGCTCGGCTGGCCGGACGCACTCATGCAGGCGAATCCCGAACAGGACGCAGTCCTTCTCCTGGCAGATCCGTTCACGTTTCCGATCGATACATTCTTGAATCGTATGAACGAGGATCACAACAAGCTGCGCGTCATGGGCGGTATGGCCAGCGGAGGACGCGAACCGGGGCAGTCGCGCTTGATCCTCGGCGCGCAAGCACTCGATAGCGGTGCCGTGGGTGTCGTTGTGCAGGGACCGGTGACAATCCGCAGCATTGTGTCACAGGGGTGCCGGCCGATCGGTCAGCACATGGTCATCACGCGCGCCCACGAGAACTTCATCCATGAGCTGGGCGGCCAAGCGCCGCTGTCCCGCTTGCGCCAGCTATGGGATGAGTTGAGCGCTCGCGACCAGAAGCTCTTTCAACAGGGAGTGCACGTGGGCAGGGTGATCAACGAGTACCAGGGAGAATTTCAGCGCGGCGACTTCCTGGTGCGCAATGTGATGGGGATCGACCGGGAAAGCGGCGCGCTGGCCATCACGGATCGTGTGCGCGTCGGGCAAACCGTGCAGTTCCACGTGCGCGACGCTCAGACGGCCGATGAAGACTTACGCGCTCTGCTGCAGATGGACATGATTGCCCACGAACGTCCTCCCGCAGGTGCCTTGCTCTTTACTTGCAACGGCCGCGGCACACGCCTGTTCGACACCGCCAACCACGACGCGAGCACCGTCCGGACAGAAGCTGGCGACATTCCTCTTGCCGGTTTCTTTGCCCAGGGCGAACTCGGCCCAGTAGGCGGCCAAAATTTCATTCACGGGTTCACGGCGAGCGTGGTGCTGTTCGAATAGCCTGGCCCACTCATTCATTTCTTGGCTGAATGCTTATGTGCTTAGGCGAGGGGCAGGTCATCATCTCCCCTCTCCCCCGAAGCGGGGCGAGGGGAGAACAATCGCTGCCGCTCGCCTTACACACATTCAGCTAGCGCCGCTTCCAAATGCGGCTGAAAGTGCTGCAATCCGGGCGTTTCCAAATCTTTGATCTTTGCCTCTTCGTCCCAGTGCCGCAAGGTGACCGCCGCCGTCGCATGCGGATTCTTAAGGAACTCCCGAACTTCGTCCGGTGAAAACGGCCCACCCTGAAGTTTTAGACTGAGGACCGAGGCCTCCGACAATTTCTCAAGGTAACCAGGCTTCGTGGCGCAGAGGTAGCGCTTGGCGGGAACGTGCAGCCGAATGGGCTCCGTTACTGCCGCAGGGAAAGAGCGCGCCAGCCAGCGGGCGCCTAGATCCTCATGCCGATCGTCGATGCCGCGCTCCGCACAGTCCTCGGGGAGATGATGCAGCAGGTGGCCGATGTCGTGCAAAAGGGCTGCCGCGATCAATGTGCTATCCGCCCCGGCCTTCTCGGCGGCCCAGGCTGCCTGCAGCGCATGCTCGGTTTGGCTTACAGGTTCACCAATATAGGATGCGTCGCCATGCTCTTTGAACATGCGAAAAACTCGCTCAATGACATTTTCTCGTTCGGCTGAAGTCAAATGGGACTGCGAATCGACAGTTTTCATATTGGCCTCGAGATACCCAGGCAAGGAAGCCCGCTTACTAGGATAAATTTCCTGCAAGATCCAATACACGAGCGCTGCCACGGTAGTCAACGCGGCCACCCCCGCCAAAGCTTGGAATGACGTGGACCAACTATAATGCTCCACTAGCTTGCCGACCCCATAGCCCGAGAGAATTGCACCCAGGTAGCCCGCGCCGTCGATCATGCCTGCGGCGGTCGAGCCCCCGCGTTTGCCTCCCAGGTCCAGGGCCATCACGCCGGAGCAGAACGAATACGGCGCCATCAGAAAAAAAGAAACTCCGCAGATCAATGCGATCGCAAGGGCGGGCTTTCCAACGGGCGGAACGGCCCCCAGCAACCAAAGGGCCCCGATCAGGAGCAGCAAGCTCGGTACTGCCACGCGGCCATGCCTACCCCTGAGCCAATCGGACGTAGTCCCGCCAATTAGGACCGAGAAGCCTCCAACGAGCGGGAATAGCGAGCTTGCTTGAGCGGCGTCCCCAGGGGCCATCCCGGCCACTTCGGTGTAATAGGTCGGAGTCCAGAATAGGAAGGTCTCCCGGATCATTGTCAGCCCAAAATTCATGACACAGACGAGCCAGAATACCCGGTTTGTAAACAGAGCCCCGAGCAGCTTCCCCAGGCTTTCGGGCCGGGCCGATTCGTCCGCTTCACCAAAAAGATTATCCGGGTTAGCCGGGGGCTCTTCCCCGCCAATGTCGCGCGGACTGTTTCTTAGGAGGAACCAGCTGGAGACCGCGATGACCCCAAGTGTACCCGCCGCAATGAAGAAAACGCTCCGCCATCCAGCGTCATGCTTGATGAAGAATCCAAGATAAAAGCGTCCCAGGGCATCTCCGAACAGATAGCTCAGGCAAAGAATCGCCATGATGGTCGAATGCACGCGGACGGGATACCAGCGCGCGGTCAGCTTGACGAGCGCGCCCCAACCCATCGACTGAACGTAGCGATTGACGGCCCAGACCACTGCGAAGGCCGCCAGGCCGCCGGCAAGCCCGAACAGCACCGTGCAGACGACGGAGACGGCCATCCCCAAAAGGAACATCCTGCGTCCGCCGAGGAAATCCACGAGCACGCCGTTCGTGACCTTGCCCAGGGAATAGAGGATTACGCCCAGTGAAGCAATGGCGCCAAGGTCTTCCTTGGTAACGCCTTTGCCGTGGAAATCCGCAAGAATTAGCGGAGCCGCTACGGACAAGTTCGACCGGCAGACGTAATAGCCAGCGTAGCCGACGAATAGCGTCCCGAGGGTGATCCCTTGCCAACGGAAGGTGCGATCCCGAGCCATCGGACACGAACCCTAAGAAAAAAACGAGGGCATCCCTCGTGGAAAAACCGCCTTGTACCTTTTTAGGTGAGCGGCAGGTGATAATCTCCCCTCGCCCCGGAGTACCGGGGCGAGGGGAGAACAAGCGCTGCTGCTCGCCTTAGCAAGTGGCAGCCGCGTGTGATGTTGCACGGCGGAACAGAGCGTGTCTCACAGCTAATCGTCGTCCGTTTCCTTGCCAGCGAACTCCTCGGGATAAGGCGTGTCGTAACCCCGCGTAGAGTGCCAGAGAATGCGATTGAGCGTGTCCTCGTCCGCTTGGTCGGCTTTATCCAACTTCAAAGCCACGGACTTTTCGGCCCAGTACAAGGCCTTGCCGGTCAGCTTCTTGAGTGGCGGATTCATCTCGTTCAGGGCGATTTGGTTGGAAATGCGCTGATAAGGAGTCAAGTCCGGCGTCGACTGAAAACAGTTGCGCATCGCCGTGGCGGAGAGATCCATCTGATTCATAGGTGGCAATCCCAGGATTAGCTCGATGGTCTTGACCATACTGGTCTGGTTGTAGTTGGTGCTGTCGACAAAGCCTCGGCGCATGTAGGGGCTGATGACCAGGGCCACGGTGCGATGGCCATCCACGTGATCGAAGCCGCTCTGCGGATCGTCCTCGACGACAAGTATGCAGGTCTCTTTCCAGAAGCTGCTCTTGCTGATTCCTTCCACAATCCGGCCGAGGGCGAGATCGTTGTCTGCGACCATGGCGCGCGGTGTGGGAAATTCCGGGGTTGTCCCCTCCGTGTGGTCGCAGGGAAGGCTCATGAGCAAGAGATCAGGCATCTGGCCTTTCCTCTCAAACTCCTTCAAATCCTCGAGGAAAAGATCAGCCCGATAGACGTCAGGCGTGACAAGTGGGAAATAGGGATAGGTCGGGTGCGTGTAGGGCTTGAGGGTCGCGAAAGTGGTCCGCGGCGTCAACTTGACGTTGCGCGTGCCATTCTTGTGGTCGTTGTAGATCTCCACCCACTTGGTCCCTTTGGGGGTGTAGTCTTCCTCGGCGCAAAACTCACCGTAGTTGCGTAGGGTTTTGTTGTGCGCCAACAGGTTGTCCCAGAGAAAGCCCGTGGAGGCAAAAGCAAGCGGGTCCTTGCCGTCGTCCGGATAGCTGCGCGTGAAGCCGCCGAACGCCTTTTCCAGGTAGTCGGTGACGTAGGCCGAATCGGTCCAAGAATGGCCGTCGGCACTGAGAATGCCGCTGCAGTAGAAGTTGTCGAACAGCGTGAACTGACGGACCAGGGCATGGTGGTTGGGCGTCACGTTCGCGCCGAACATCACCAACCTGGGATCGCCGTTGCCTTCTTTGACGTCACCGAATACCTGGTCATACGTGCGATTCTCTTTGATGATGTACAGCACGTGCTTGAAGACCGAGGGCTCGCCATGACGCGCCGGAACGGGAATCGGCACGGCGTCCGGGCGCGGTTTCTCCAGGCCGGCCAGGCTGTAAGCCAGGCGGTTGTTGCTATTGACCTCAGCGGTGTAGCGAGCGAGTTGATTGTCGTCGGGAACGTCGATGATCGATGCAGAACCGAGGTGATCGTGCGAGTTCTTGCCTTTCTCGAGCGGCCGCGGTTGACTGAGCGAGCCGTGGCCTTTGACGTTGGCGACGAACAACTTCTTGCCGTCCGCTGAGACGCGCACTGCCCCTGGATACCACCCGGTTGGGATCAATCCCGCCACGGAACTGGCAGCCGGCAACCCTGCTCTCTTGATTTCGCATGCCGGCTGTCCCAAGCGGATGACGGCGACACAGTTGTTGGTGCCGTTGGTCACATAAAGTGTCTCGCCGTCGGGACTCAAGGCAAGGGCATTGGAGCCGCTGCCAAACGGCAGCCGGGCTTCGGGCCGGCACGCAATCGTCTCGACCACCTTGTCGGTATTTAAGTCAATGACTGAAACCGTATCGCTATTGGCATTGGCCACGTATAGCAACTTGCGGCCGGCGCTCAACGTCATACCGCTTGGGTGCAGACCGACGGTAATGGTCTTGACTTGCTTCCAGCGACCGTCTGCCAGGGCGACAACGGAGAGCGTGCCTTGGTTTGCAACGCGCGTGCGCGGATCGAGCTTCACGGGACTGTCCGAAGTCTTGGCTTGCACATCTCCTGGGCCAGGTAGATCGCCGCCCCAGTTGCTGACGTAGCAGCGGTCGACAGTTGGACAAACCACCATGAAGGGCGCTACACCCACGGGAACTTCCTGTTCCATCTTGCCGCTGGCGCGATTAAGGCGAACCAACGCATTGCCCCGACTCGAAGTGACCCATAGCCCTTCGTCGGAGCCGGAGGCGATTCCCGTTGGGTAAGCCGCCCCGCCAACTTGCGGCCGCGGGAGATCGAGAGATTTCCCCCATTGGTAGCTGCCATCTGATTGTCGTTCGGCCAGGAGTACCTCATTGCGGACATCGCTGGCGTATATCCGGTTGTTGTCGACCAGCAAGCCGACAGCGCTAAAACCCACGTCTTCATCGCCTCTCTTCTTTTTCTTGGGCAGCGCGAGAGTTTGTCGGATCTTTCCCGTCGCCGCATCGATGAAAACGAGATTATCCATGTTCTTGACGACCAACGTCCGACCGTGGTCGACAAAGCCAAGATCCACGGGACGTCCTGGGAACGTGACTTCTTTTCCAGCAGGCTTGAGGATTTGGTTCGTCGGAACGACAATGCGACCGTCAGGCTGAACGCCGACGCGGAGACGCTCCTGCTCGTCGGCCATGAGTGCTGGCCACGCGACCCAGGCCCAGGCGCCCATGCAAAGGAACAAGGCGAGCATTTTCCTGGTTACGCGTGTCATTCCAGACTCCTTCGCAAGTGCAACAACCAACAGCCCGACGATGATCACAAGTCGCATTGTCATTGTCCAAGGTCGCAGGTAGAGAGGTGTGAAAGTTTCATGTAGTTCCTTCAAAGTTTGTCCCGTCAGTCGAAGCTTGGTCAACACTAGGAGTGCAAGACCCGGGATACATCGGCGACCGAGTCAATCAGGTGGGTATGTGGATATTCTTCCAGTTGAGTCCTGCTGTGGGTGCCCTGAGTGACGCCAATGACGAGGCCACAACCGGCGTTGGTTCCTTCTTCCAGATCCGCGGGGGTGTCACCCACCTTGGCGACTTCCTTGGGGTCCCGAATTCCGAACCGCGCCATGAGTACCTGGATCATGTCGGGATGGGGCCGGCCGCGCGGCACTTCGTCGCTTGTAACACTTGCCTGAATCAGTCCGTCTTTCTCCCAGCCAAGGCGATCGAGAATGACCTGCGCTATGTTGCGGCTAAAACCGCTGTTGACGGCAACCTTGATGCCGGCTTTGCCTAGCTTTGCGAAGGTCTCGCTCGTCCCCGGGATCTCGTGAACGGCCGGGTCTTTCGTATAGAAGTCGATCATCCGCGCTGCGAAATCATCGTGGATATGGCTGATGCGCTGCAATAAAGCTTCATGGTGGTGAGAACGCGCAACCAGGCGACGCACCGCCTCCAATTTGGGAAGACCCATCACCTCATTCACCGCTGCCGGCTCGACGGACAGGCCGGCAGCCTCCAGCGCAGCGCGAAAACAGCCATTCACCGCTCCCGGGTCATTGACCGTGGTCCCTGCCATATCGAAGACGACCAATTTAATTGCCATAAGCATCCTCCCCCAACACCGCGTCGACTGCTTGCTCTGCCAGGCCAAAGGAGAGCGTCATCCCGGCCCCGCCCACGCCTGTCACGACTGTCGCATCCGGGCTCGGATGCAGGATCAGGAACGGCTTGGACGGGTGCTTTGCATACACGCCATGCCAGCGGGAGGCGATCCGTAAGTCGGCAATGTCCAGAAACGATTTCAGATACTCCAGGATCAAGTCGTCGATCTCTTGTTTGTCGAACGGATCGACGTCAGAGCCGTACTCATGGGAATCGCCGATGACGACTTCGCCGTGGCCGTTCTGTGACGCCATCACGTGGATACCGTATCGATCATACTCGGGCAACTCCCTGGCCACACGATTTTTGAGGCCAACGAGTGAGGGGCAGATCTCGAAGGCCTTATAGTGCCGTAGCGTCAGCCCGCCCGCCAACATCGGGCCGAGCCGCCGGCGGTCGCCATACGGCTGCGAACGCATCATCTGAAGTTTGCAGCGCACCATGCCGCTGGCCTGAAGAACCTCGGGGAAAATGCTCTGGAAGTCATCTCCAGAACAGACCCAGAGATGCTCCACAGTCCACTCCTGTCCGCCCGCGCGCACAGAGCGACATTCGTGGGCGGTGACGGCGTAGCCAAAGCGAAACTCGACTCCAAACGCGCTCGCGAGCCAGCCCGGCAATCGCGCAACCACCTCGCGGGGGTCGACACATGTTTCCGTTGCGCTCCACATTCCCGCCTGGAGGCCCTTGCGCTGAACTGCCGGCGATCTCTTCAAAACGCCGTCCGGAGTCAATAGCTCGCAGGCAAAGCCTCCCCCGGCGGAGGCATGGACGAACTCGCGCAGAACCTGCTCCTCGTCTTCGCGGTAAGCGAGGTGCAGCGATCCGGTTTGCTCATGCCAAAGGCCGCTGGTCTGCAGCACGGTCAGCCAGATCTCCCGGCTGCGCATTGCCAATTGATGCATCGCTCCAGCAGGCTGGCCGATGGGCCAGAGCATGCCAAAATTGCGCACGGATGCGCCCATTGCCCTGGGACTGCGCTCGAAGACGATCACGCGCCGCCCACGCCTGGCCAGATGATAGGCGTGAGCAAGACCAAGAATGCCAGCGCCGACCACGGCGTCATCCCAATGCGGATTCATAACGTGCGCCCGTGGAAATCAACCACCTCGGCCAGTCACCATCTCGTTGCCCGCCGCCCAGAGAGCGATGTCCTGGTTCTGGATAGCTGCGCTCCTTACGTCTGGAAACTGGTCGGGTGTGCAGGCAAACGCGGGGACACGCAGCACGGCGAACTTGGCGGCGCTACGCTCGTCGAACCACGGGCCGTCGCCAGCCCGCGATAACAACAAGACTGGCCAGTAGCGCAGCCCTGCCCCTAGAAATACTGGCGAGCCGGCAGCGACGCCTATAGAATCAAACCGATTCCGTCAGGCGACTGTGTAACCAGGGGCGAGGCGGCGCCTACTTCGAGATCATCGTCATCCCTCCCCAACCTCCGAGCAACCATGAAAAAGAGCCTTTGTCGAACGACCTGGCTTCCAGCACTTGCCGGGATTCTGGTTCTGTTGACTGGAGCCAGGGTCGCCGGCCAGACGACTGCCGACCCCAGCCAAGCCTTCACCAAGACCGACGCGCTGATTCCCATGCGCGACGGCGTGCGCTTGAACACGGCGATCTATGTCCCAAAAAACTCGAAGGACGCGCTGCCATTCTTGTTGCTGCGGACTCCCTACGGGATCGAAGGAGCCCCTCGGCGGGCCCTGGGTGCGTATCTGAAAGACCTGGTGACGGAGGGTTACATCTTTGTCTTTCAGGACATTCGCGGGCGCTTCAAGTCGGAGGGCCAGTTTGTCATGTGCCGGCCGCCGCGCGACAAGAACGATCCCAAGGCCATCGACGAGAGCACCGACACCTATGATACGATCGATTGGCTTCTGAAGAACGTGCCGCACAACAACGGCCGGGTTGGCGCGCTGGGGATTTCCTATGGCGGCTGGCTGACCGTGATGGCGATGCTCGATCCCCATCCCGCGCTGAAAGCGGTGTCTCCTCAAGCCTCTCCTGCCGATATGTTCCTGGGAGACGATTTCCATCACAACGGGGCTTTCCGCCTGAGCTACGGGCTGGAATACGTCGCGATGATGGAGACTTCCAAGGTGAACAGCTCGTTCCGCTTCAACCGGAACGATACCTTCGAATGGTATCTGCAACTTGGAGCACTAAGGAATGTCAACGAGAAGTATTTCCACAGCAAGATGCCGACGTGGAACGATTTCACGACGCATCCGAACTATGACCAGTTCTGGAAAAACCAGGCCTTTGCAGGGCACCTAAAACGAGTCACGGTGCCGACGCTGAATATTGCGGGCTGGTGGGATCAGGAAGATTTCTACGGCCCGCTCAAGATTTACGAGCTGCTCGAGAAGGCCGACACGGGGAATCGAAATTATCTGGTAGTGGGGCCGTGGAACCATGGCGGCTGGTCAGGTGGCGAAGGGAAAAGCCTCGACAAGATCCAGTTTGGCAGCCCCACGGCAGCATACTTTCGCTCGAACATCCAGGCGCCGTGGTTCGCCTACTTCCTGAAGGACAAGGGGAATTTTCGCCAGCCCGAAGCCCGGGTGTTCCAAACGGGCAGCAATCGCTGGGAGAGCTACGATGAATGGCCGCCTCGGCACAACGTCACCGAGCGGCAGCTCTACTTCCACCCCGACGGCCGGCTCGCCTTCGAGCCACTGGCAGCTTCTGCGGGTCGAGAGCACGATAGTTATGTTTCCGATCCGGCCCATCCGGTTCCTTATCGACCTCGGCCCATATCGCCCACCTATCCGGGGCCTGGCTGGCCGGTCTGGTTGTTGCAGGATCAGCGATTTGTCCACCAGCGCCCGGACGTATTAAGCTGGGAAACTGAACCGCTGCAGGAAGACGTCGCGGTGGCGGGCGAGGTCGTAGCGCACCTTTTTGCCTCGACCTCTGGCACCGACAGCGATTGGGTCTTCAAGCTGATCGACGTCTATCCGGAGGATTATCCCAAGGAACCCAACATGGGCGGCTACCAGTTGATGATTGGCGGCGAGGTGTTTCGGGGCCGATTTCGCAAGAGCTTCGAAAAGCCGGCAGCGCTCGTTCCCGATCAGGTTAATGACTATTCCATCAGCTTGCACGGCAGCGACCATTGCTTCTTGAAAGGGCACAAGATCATGGTCCAGGTGCAGAGCACCTGGTTTCCTGTCATCGACCGCAATCCGCAAGCATTCGTGGAGAACATCTTCATGGCCAAGGATGCCGATTTCCAGAAAGCGGTTCAGCGAATCTACCGCTGCTCTAAGTTCCCTTCACACGTGACATTGCCTGTAGTAAGGGGAGAGGCCAGGTAGAAGACCACGACTTGGAGCTGTTGCCCACCAGGAAACCTCCTCATGGAGCAGACGATCATCCTCTGCGGTCTGGGACGCGTTGGCTGGCGCGTGCTGGAGTATCTTCGCGCCGCGGGGTTTCCGGTCGTGGTCGTGGATACGCGTTGCCGGCCAAACGACCCCCGGCTCGGAGATGTCAAACTCATCAACGGTGATTTCCGGCGCCCGGAGGTGCTCGAGGAGGCAGGCTTGGCCCAGGCCCGCGGCGTCATCATCATGACGAACGACGACCTCGTCAACATCTCCGCCGCACTGATGGTTCGCCACCAGAATCCCGACGTGCGCATCGTCGTTCGCCTTTTCAATCAGAACCTGATCGCCCGACTCGGCAAAGCGGTCAACAACGTCTTCGCCCTCAGCACGAGCATGCTGACGGCGCCGTTGTTCGCCCAGAGTGCGCTCACGGGGCAGGCACTGGGCACCATCCGCATCGAGGGCCTGCAAGACGGCTTGCGCCAGGTAGCCGAGGTGAAGGTCGATGCCGGCTCACCGCTGCGCGGCCAGCCCATCGCAAACCTTGTGGAGGAGCGCGACCTGCTTGTGTTCGCGCACCTCCCGCAAGGGGATAAGGAACGATTCCTGCTGGATGTGGACATGACCGCGACGTTGAGCCCTGGGGATCGCGTCATCCTGTGCGGCGACCCCCACAAGCTCGCTCCCTTGCTCGAGGGGGGCGAGGATTTGTTGGCCCATGTCCGCTGGGCGGGCTGGCTGCGCCGCCTGGGTCGTGTCGTTTGGCGCACGCTGTCCGAGGCCGATCTTCCCGTCAAGGTCTGTACGGCGCTGCTCCTGAGCGTCGTCGCGATCAGCACCCTCATCATGTACCTGGGCGTGGAAAAGCACCACGGCCACCTGGCCCGCGCCCTCTTTCGCACCATCAGCCTGATGGCGACCGGCTCCAGTATGCACGAAGAGGAACTCACCGAGGATTGGCAAATGGTCTTTGCCAGCACCCTGCGGATCCTCGGCGCCCTTCTCACCGCGGCCTTCACGGCAATTATGGTCAATTATCTCCTGCGGGCCCGGCTCGCGGGCGCCCTCGAAGTCCGGCGTATCCCCGACAGCGGTCACGTGATCGTCTGCGGCCTGGGCAACATCGGCTTCCGCGTCGTCGAGGAGCTGGTGCGCTACGAAGAACGGGTGGTGGTCATTGAACAAGCCCGCGACAGCAAGTTCGTGACGACGGCGCGCCGGCTCGGCGTGCCCGTGCTGATCGGCGACGCCACTGTGAACGGCGTGCTCCACCAGGCCCACGCCATCCAGGCCCGCGCGGTCATTGCCTCCACGAGCGATGACCTGATCAATCTGGAAATTGCGCTCCTCGTGAGGGAGCTTAATCCGAGCCAGCGCATTGTCCTGCACTTATCGGATCCCAGCCTGGCCCAGACCCTGCGCGAGGCTGCCAATGTGCGACTCGCGTTATCGATCCCGAACCTGGCCGCGCCGGCGTTCATTGCTGCGCTGTTCGGCGACCGCGTGCAGAGCGTCCTCATGATCGACGGCAGGCTGGTTGCCACTGTCGATCTTCTCGTGCCGGCGCAGGATCCATGTTTGGCGGGGCAATCGGTGCGGGCCGTGGCTATCGACTACGGGCTGCTGCCAGTCGTCGTCTGTGACACGCAGGGGCGATTGCTGGCGCAGCGCATGAGCGCTCGGCTGGATGCCGGCTTTCGATTGATAGCCATTAGTCTATTGCCGGACCTGGAACGCCTCTTGCGCCGCGAACCGAGACCCAAAGACTATGCGGTGGACGTTGACGCATGCCCCCTGCCCACGCGCCCCTGGCTTGCATCCTTATTTCGCGTGCAGCAAGGCCTCACGGCGGAAGCAGCAAACAAAATGCTCGAGCAGATGCCCACCTGCCTGGCGACGCGGCTAACCCGCGGTCAGGCGGAAGACCTGCTGCTCCTTCTCAAGAGGGAACGCATCGGCGCAAAGATTCGGCGCCTGGACGAGCAAGCGTGATCAACCCTGGATTTTGCGTAAGGCCTTTTGGGCGGACTCGCGCACGTTCGAGTCCGGAGATTGGGCTGCGTCTTTCAAGCTGCGCAGGATTGCCGGCCGGTTTGCCTTGGGGCCGATGCGTAGGAGTGCCTCTGCCGCCAGGCCCCGGCAATCGCCCGTGAGGTTCTTTGTTATCGTTGCTTCCCCCGCGCGCGACTCCGGTCCTCCACTGCTCACTTTGGTGTCGGCTCCGTGGTACATCATGATTTGCTTGTCATCGAGGAGCGCTTGGAGCACATCCAGGACCTTGTCGGGAGCCTTGGGGCCGAGCAGAATGCCGAGGATGACGGCACTATCGTAGCGCACCAGCCGAGTGTCGGGATCCGTTTCGGAGAGAATCGGCGTCAGCGCCGGGACGATCCCGGCTTCGATAGGATTGTCGAGGCGGGCCACGGCCCAAACTGCCCGCTGGCGCACGCTCCAATTGCTGTCGGCCTTGATTACGCGCAAGAGCGTCGGAACGACCGGCACGACGGCGGGACTGATATGGGAAAGCGCTTCGGCAACATACGTGCGAATTTCTTCCGGCTCCTGAGATTCGAGCATCCGCGCGAGCGTCGGCGCTGCTTGCTCGGCTTTGCGCCCGATCCGCCCCAGAGCTACGGCGGCATTGCGACGGACCACTGGATCATGATCCTCCAGGGCCGCTGTCAAACTGGCGACGCTCGGTGTGGCGTCCGTGCCAAGGTGGGCCAAGGCCGCGGCGGCAAGCCGCCGGGTGCTGGCTTCCTTGTCCTGAAGGCTTTCGCACAAGGCCGGCACCGCCGCCTGGGCTTCCGGCCCCCCGATATTGGCCAGCGCCAGTGCGGCGCCGCGAACCACCTCGGGGTCGGGGTCACGGAGTGCCGAGCGCAGCCCCGATGCTACGCCACGGTCGTCCGGGCCAACCGAGTTCACGAGAGCATTCAGCGCCGACTTGCGCACGTCTGTGTCTGTGTCCTTTTGAAAGCAAGTGAGTAGACCAGGCACGGCCATCCGGGCACTCTGGCCGAACTCGCCCAGCGCTGCCGCCGTCTCGCGGCGCACTTGCGCATCGGCGTCCCCCAGCGTCTTGCACAGGCTGGGAACCACGGCCTGGCCGTTCTTGGGTCCGATCTTGCCGAGAGCCCAGGCGGCATTTTGGCGGACCGAAGCTTCCCCATCGCCCAGCGCCTTGTCCAATGCGGAGCAGACGGCACCAGCGCCGGCTTCGTCAGCCGGCCATGCTTGGCGTCCCAGGCTGCCCAGGGCAAATGCCGCACTGCGCCGCACCAGCGGCTCGGGATCGTTATTCAGCAATTTCACCAGCGCTGGAAAGGTCTCATCCCAGGCGGTCGGCCCGATCTTGCCGATCGCAAACGCGGCGGCTTCGCGAACGTCAGCGTTCTTGTCTTTCAGCGAGTCAACCAGCCGGGGCACGGCAGACACGGCGATGGACCCCGCCTTGCCGAGCGCAAAAGCTGCGCTCCGGCGGACCGCGGCATTAGGGCTCGCCAGATCGCCCACCCACTTAGACAACGGCTTGCCCAGGAACCCTGGATCGTCGCCGTGCACATCAGGCGGGCGCTGCGCAATAAGCGTCAGGAGGATTATCAGGAACGTAAGAAACTGCGGCCGCTCCATCGCTCGACTCGGGTTACGGGACACGCGTCCTTTGCCTTGTGTTCTCTGACAACGCCCCTGCTATTTGAGGGCGAGCTTTTTGACCGCACTGATGGCCTTGTCAATCTCGTCCCGCAGCTGTGGCGAATTGAGGTTCTGGCTCTTGAGCTTCATGAGTGCCGGCAGGGCCGTTTCGGCATACGGACCCATCTCCCCCAGCGCGACGACTGTATGAAAAAGGATGGGCAGTTCTTTTTCGGCTTCCAGAAGATCGGCCAGGTCAGCGACCCGAGATTTGCCGTCACGACCGATGACGGCGAAGGCCTGGGCAGCGCTAAGCCGGGTCAGATAATCCGGACTCTTGAGATACTTGGCAAGAGCGATCAGGTTCTTCTCGACCTTGTCGGCCTTGTCTGCCCCCGAGCCCCCGAGCGCGGCTCGCTTATTCGATTTGTCCTCGACCGGCGGGGCTACATTTATCCGCAGCAGCAGCACGCGAGCCCAAATCGCCACGCGCGCTTGTTTTTCGTTCGTAATCATCCGGGTCAGAAGGCCCTCTTCCGTCAATCTGTCGTTGAGGCCGCCTGGGATCCCCAGCATGATCAACGACTTGAGTCCTTCCAGACGCACCTCGCTACAATGGTCCCACATGAGGTCTTCAAGCGATTTAAGAACTACGCGATCCGGTCCGCCCGCCTTGTCTCGACCGGCGAAAGCCAAAGCAGTGGCGCATGCCCGGCGAATTTCCCAAGAGTCTTTATCGCGCAGTTTGCTAGCCAACTCAGGGGCGGCAGGCGTGGCCAAGTGTTGCAGCCGGCACAGGGCCTGGGCTGCTTGAAAGCGAACGATCGCCTGCGGGTCATTGACGAGCAAGTTCTTGAGGGCATTGATGCCCGTCGTCACGTCATCATCGTTGAAACCAACGAATCCGAGCGTGATGGCCGCATTCACTCGTATGCTCACGTCGGGATCTCTCAATGCCTTGACCAATTGCGGGCTAGCCTCGCGCGCCGCGGAGCCGAAGACCTTGAGCATGTGAATCGCATTCTCGCGAATGTAGGGATCCTTATCCTTGAGGTCCCTGATCCATTGCTCCATCAATTTGCCTTCCACGGACTCGAAGCTCTTCTTCTTGTCCATTTGCTTTTCAGCAAACTGAGTCTGAGCCTGCATCGGAAGAACAGCCAGGCAAACCGTCCACGCCGCAAGAACAACTGTCCATGCCGTGAGAACGAAAGAGCTGCGAGTGCGCATGGGATAATCCTCTGGAATCGGGAACCTTCCCCCCTACCAGGATAGCATTGCTTGCAAACCAAAGGCAATAAAGGAAAGTGGCGGGAATTAGCCGACGGCTTCGCCAGCGATGGGGAGAACAAATCTGGCTGGCGAGGATAGTCCGTGGAAAGAGCGCCGGCGGAAGGTCCGCGGAGTGCCCTCTCTGACAGGACGGCGGGAATTCCAGGCAACAACGGATGAAAGACCTCTTCGGAAGAGAACGCCAAGCTCCGAAGATTTGCCCACTATTTCCAAGGAATTACTAATCAGCGGGGTTGCTGGACCGGCCGCGGCAGACTGTACCAGGCCAGGTTGCACGCCTCTCGTTCCTCCCCATCAAGTTGTAAATCGACGCCGGCCAAGCTTTGTTCCAGCTGTTCCGGCCGGCTAGCGCCGACAATCGCCGCGGTGATTCCTGGTTGTGCCAACATCCAGGCGACCGCGACCTGAGCCAGCGCTTTGCCGCGAGGTGCGAAGAAGCCGCGCAAGCGCTCCACCGCTTCGAATTGCGCGTGCTGCCAGTAGCGATCCCGATAGAGATCGCCTGTTTTGCCAAGGGTAAACCGTGTCCCGGCCTGTGGAGGCTCCCCGCCTCGATGCTTGCCCGTAAGCAGGCCGCCAGCGAGTGGGTTGTACGGAATCACGCCCAGGCCCTGGTCCCGGCACAACGGCAATAGCTCGCTCTCGATCTCGCGATAGAGCAAGTTATAGCGCGGCTGCACGCAATCAAAGCGGGCCAAGCCCAGGCGGGTGCTCAGGCCCAGTGCCAGGGCGACCTGCCATGCCGGGAAATTCGAGCAGCCGACGTAGCGAACTTTCCCCTGGCGCACGAGATCGTCGAATGCGCGCAGGGTTTCTTCCAACGGCGTCTCCGGATCCGGAAAGTGGGCCTGGTAAAGGTCGATGGTATCCGTCCGCAGCCGGCGCAGACTGTCCTCGGCGGCTTTGAGGATGTGCCGACGCGATAAGCCTTCGTCATTGGGCCCGTAACCGACGCGCATGCAGCACTTGGTCGCCAGGACAAAGCGCTCGCGCTTCCCCTGAAGCCATGCGCCGACGATTTCCTCGGTTCGGCCCGCAGTTTCCGGCGTTGGCGGCACCGGATACGCATCGGCCGTGTCCAGGAATTGCACTCCCAGCTCTTCCGCCTTGTTCATGATGGCAAACGACGTCGTCTGGTCGCACTGGTGGCCGAAGGTCATCGTGCCGAGACAGACCTCGGAGACCTTCAAACCCGTGTTCCCCATGCGCCGAATTTTCATTGCGTTCTCCTGAGCGGGTGCAGGCCGTTCCCCAAGTCAAGGGTGATCATAGGTCACATGGGTCCTATAGGACATATCCCCCCACCCCCGAGTACGGGAGAGAGGGAGGCTGAAGAGGCATAGCCGAGCGCCGGCCGGTGGCTAGACTAATCCCATTGTGCATTCGTCCCATTGGAGGCGGAAGTTCATGAGCCCGGCCGATCAAGCTCGATTGCTCGCGGATGTGGAAGCCTTCTGCGAAGAGATTCGACCCATCGAGGAGCTTTGCTATGTTGAACATAAGTTCAACAGCGAGGTCTTGCCCCTCGGCCGCAAATATAACCTCCTCGGCATGATTGTGCCGGAGATCTACGGCGGCCGCGGCGCCGATACGGTCACCTACGCCCGAGCGCTCACTAGACTTGGCAGGGAAGGGACAGGCGTTCGCACTTTTTTCTCCGGTCACACCTCCATCGGCGAATACCCCATCCTCACCTGGGGCAACGAAGAACAGAAACGCCGTTATCTCACGGCTGCCGTCCGCGGCGACAAGATCCTGGCGTTCGGACTCACCGAGCCTGAGGCCGGCAGCAATCCGCTTGAAATGCAAATGACCTACGAGCGCAAGGGCGACCATTTCTTGCTCAACGGCGTGAAGTACCTCATTTCCAATGCGGGCATCGCCGGTGCCATCGTGACCTTCGCCTATCCGAAGGGGCGGACGGGGCGGATCAGCGCCTTTATCATTGATGCAGTCGACGGCCCTGGCTTCGCTCGCGAGGATTTGACGGCCAAGATGGGTATGCCGACGGCCAACACCGCGATGTTCGAGCTGACCGACTATGCAGTGCCTGTTGCCAACATGCTGGGAAAGGAAGGCGACGGATTTCGCATTGCCATGGGGACGCTGGTAGCCGGCCGGCTCAGTGTCGCCGCGGGATGCCTCGGTGTGATCGAGGACTGCCTGGCGGAGGCGATTACTTATGCCAAGGAGCGCCAGCAGCATGGCAAGCCTATCGCCAAGCATCAACTAGTGCAGGAGCACATCGCCGGGATCGAGATGGATCGTCTGGCTTCGGAATCGTTAGTGCTTCGCGCCGCGGAGGCCAAAGACGCCAGCAATGCCGAGCCGGGTAACGGCGCTCTCAAGGCGCGGGCGGAATTGTTGTCGGCCCAGGCCAAGTTGTTCGCGTCCAATGCCGCCTGGGATGCTGCCGACCGAGCCGTCCAGGTCTTCGGCGGCCGCGGTTGGTCCACCCTCTACCGCCCCGGGCGCCATCTCCAGGATGTGCGCGTCTGCCGAATTTATGAAGGCACAGATGAGATTCTGAAGCTTAAAGTTGCGGCGGCCGTGCTAGGAAAGGAATACGAGGCATTCAAGTAGGTCAGGTTTCCAACCTGACCGGACAGATTAGGAAATCTGTCCTACGCCTCTTGCAGCTTGGCTTCGATCGCCGCCACAGCATCCGCAATCACTTTTTGCGCCGAAGCTTTGATCAAGCCCTGCGGGACCGCCTTGAGCAAGCCGCCGAGGCTCTTGATTTCCGCCACCCAATGCACCCGCGTGCCGTTCGGTTGCGGCACAAGATTCAGGTTTGCTTCCACGTCGTTGGTCGAGCCAATCCCCTTGCCATGCAACAGCAATCGGATCGATTGCTCCGCGACGGTGTCCGCCACGATGAGCGTCAGCTCCAACGTCCCGCGCACGAATGCAAAACCGGGCCGCAGGGTACATACAGCTTTCCCCTGCTCCGCGACGGCCGTCGCTTCGACGCCGGGAATGCACTTCACCAAGAAGCGCGCGTCGCTCAGCTTGCTCCAGAGGACACTCGGAGATTGGGTTAGCTCTTTGTCGCCCGCAAACTGAAGCATCGCTCTACCACCCTCCTGGGAGCCTGCTGAAAAAGGGGTCTGACCCCCTACGGAGCTTCACTCATTTCCAGCTTTTTTGGGGATCTACCACCCTTGGGGGAGGGGGTCAGACCCCTTTTTCAGCAGGCTCCCAGGGTTCCCGGCCGTCATGGCTGGGCGGCAGACGGCTTTTCCAGCGTGTGCTTGCGCCGCACCGTGGGCAGATCGGCGTAGATCGTCGTGCTTTCTTCCTGCATCACCGGCCCGGCCGTCAATCCATCTCCCGACATCTCTACCTTGAAGCGGACATCGCCGTTCTTGCGCGCCTTTACCTCAATCGTATAGTGCACCACGCCACCCGCAGGTATCGTCATCGGGTCATAGATCACTTTTTGCCCGTCCTGGCGATTTTGCGGCGGTTCTGCTCGAACCACGTTCATCTGATCGGGCACCGTGGCCACGATGTTGACTCTGGCGGCCACGTTCGTGCCGTCGTTCCCTACCGTGATGGTATACGTAGTCGTGCCACCGACGGGCACTGGGTCGTCGCTATGCTTGACGTCCAGCGACAGTGCCGACTGCCCGTCGAAGACAGTGCAAACTTCATCGGCAGCCGTCACTCCAGGCTCGGCACTGACCATCGCCCGATTGCAAATGCGTCCTGCTTCGGTTGCAGTCAGAACCAGCTGCACGGTGCTGGTTTCGCCCGGGGCGATAGCGCCGATTTGCCACTGGACCTGATCGCCAGCCAGCTCGCCCCCGTCACTTGCCCGGATGAACGAAGTGTGCCCAGGCATCGGGTTTCGGATACCCACGTTCTTGAGCGTTGCGGAACCAGTGTTGCTCACCGTAAGTTCATAGGTTGCCGGCATGTTGAGGTAGCGCCGCTTGGGACCGGACATCGTTAAGCCAAGTTTTGCTTCACTGACATCGATACAGTTTTCCTGTTCGTCACGCACGCTGCCGCCGGCTGCGGCCACAACGACCTTGTTGCACAAATGGCCCGTCCTCACGGCCGTCACCTCGTACTCGACGCTACGACTCTTTCCGGGAGCCAGGGTTCCAAGGATCCACGTGAGCCGTTCTTTCTTGTCGGCATGCTCCAATCCCGCAGGCAGGATGTCGATCAGCTGAATGTTGGCAATGTCGGTCGGGCCGGTGTTGGTAAGAACAAGCTGATACTTCAGCCTGTCGTGCAAAAACGCTTGCTTGGGTCCGTTCTTTTCGATGCGCATGGACGGTGGGATGATCTTGGTGCTGACGCACTGGCCATGCTCGAACTGAACGCGAGCGCAGTTCTTGACCTCGTCGGGGCTCGTGGGGGTAAGGACCAAAATGATCTCGCGCTTGTCCCAGGCCTCGAGAGTTCCTATTTTCCAGGTCAGCTCGGGATCGCTGGTCGTTGGTGCCGGCCAGGAACGCACCAGCCGCGCATTGGCCGGCAGCGGGTTGCGCAGCAACACATGGTGGGCCGCTGCTGCAGAGCAATTCTCGACGCAAATGCGGTATTCAATCTCCTCGCCGGCATTCACCGAGGCCGGCACGCGTACGCGCACGGCCACGACGGGCGTTGGCGGTTCCGCAGGAGCCCGTGCCTCCGCGACCGGCCGCGGCGCTGGCAACACGACTTCCTCGGCTGGCGGCGGCTCGATGTTCGGTAGAGGTGCCAATGCTGGTCCGCAGTCGTCGCCTTGTTGCGCCAGCAGCCGGGCGTCCGTTGGCAGCAGATTGGCAGTCAGGTTTCCCAGCAGCCCGACAAGGATCAGCCCAGCGAGTCGTGGCAAAGCAGTCATGGAGTCCCCCGCGGTCCTCGACGAAAATGACGGTGAACCTGGCGAAGACGCGCTGGACATCTTCCCTGGCTCAAACCCGCATTGTCGCCTGAAGGCCTCTCCTTGTCTGCCTTGGACGCAGCAAATTCCCATCCTGCCGAGTTTGGGTACACGGCAAATTCATTACCACCGGTGCGGCTCATTCCTTCACGGCTGCATTCATCGCATCAGCGCTGGATATCCATTCGCTCCCGCACCGGCGTGAAGCAGTTAGTGAACACGGAGACCAAGGCAAGGTCAACGAGATCAGACAGGCCACGGACAAGTTACATGCCCTTAGAGCTGCGCGATTGCATACCAGTTGCCAAGAGCAGCTGCCAACGCCACGAAGAGCAACACCTTCCACTCCAACGGCATCTGGTGCCAGCTCTCGAACTTTTCAACGCCGTGCTCCGCCTTCAGTTTTTCCACGTCAATGGGGAACAGGAGCAGCCCCAACCCGAAGACTGCTAATAGAGGAGGCAGCGCCGCGGCCTTACGATAATACTCTCCTTCAGTCAGCGCTGTGTGCCAGACCCAACCGGTGAGACCAAGACCCCCAGCAAAAGCCAGCAGGCCGATGAGCCGCTGGCCCAGATTGGAACGGATCATGAACACCCCCATGCCAAAATTCGGGACTTGCTCCCCATTTCTGGAGATAGTGCAATCCAATAACTACGAGGATCGTGACAGGACCCGTCATGGCCAAGGTGCGTGGCCAATCGAGTCTCAGATCGACGTTGGAGTAGAAGCGGAACAGCTTGGTTCACTTATACCAGAGCAAGCCCCCGGAATGAAAGCAAACCGCGGAAATTCGCCGGTCAGAGTCAGTGTGGGTTTTTTCCCACCTGTTGCCAGGGGCGCTGACAGACAGAACGATAGACGTGGAATGCGGCGCGCTTGCAGGCATCATTTCGCCGGCTGCTGGCGCAGGTGGAAACTCAGGAAGCGCAAAAAAAGCGCTCTCGCAAAGAGCCTGAAGGGGGTAAGGCATTTCGCGAGAGCGCTTGCGTGATTCTATTCTACGGCCCTATGCCAATTTCCGCCGCCAAACAAATCCTGCCAGGCCCGCCATTCCCAGCCCTGCCAGGATCGCGGAATGAGGTTCAGGAATCGTGTGGTACGTCTGATCGAGGAACCCGACCGAGGCTACGCCCGTTCGGCTGATGGCTTCTATGTCCTTTTGAGCGCTAAAGCTCGTGAGGCCCTTGCCGAAATTGACGCTGGCCGAATCGACCGTGGGACCAGGGCTGATACTGTAGATAAACATGCTAGCCGGATTAGTCGGAGTGAAACTGTCGACAACAAACATATCGCCCGTCCCCCCAGTTACCTTGGGGTTGCCGGTCAGCAGCGCCGAACTAACGGGGGCGCCCGACGTGACGGTAACCTTGTAGGTAATCAAGGCGTCGGCCGTGGAGCCCTTCGGGGTCGTAAATGCTCCTACAAATTGCAAGCCATAGTTGCCGCTCAACAGGATGGGATTCACGGTAACTGTCGACGGAGAGGGCATGCTGCCCGTTTTGGAATAGGCGAAGTGACTGAATGTCAGCCCACCCGAGCTGATAGTTGCGCCAGGGTGGAGTAGCGTGGACAGCAATACCCCAGCGCGGGCAGGGACCGCGGGCAGCACCAACCAGGCGCAGACGCCCAACATAATAGGCCACGTCAGTTTTTTGGATCTCATGTGCCGATACCCCTTCTTTGTTGATAGTGCGCGTGGTCAACGCCTGTGCGGAGCGACGCACAGGCCCGCTTGGCAAGGGCACCCAATTAGCATGACAGTCAAAAGCCTAACTGTCAAGCGTTTAAATTCGCTAATGAAGAAATAGCAAAGGGCGGGAAGATCGGCCACTAAATCTCGAGGCCGAACACCGCTGATAAGGGCGATCCGTAACAATTGCGATTCGCTTGTCATCTTGGCGAGGCTCGCAGGAAGTTCCGCCGCCGCTTTCTGTGCATCCCGATCGAAGAAGGCGACGGTGCGGCGCTATTAGCGCGAAAGCTTGACCGGTTTGGCGGTACACAGCGCCCGGCTGGCCGCCAGTTTCTCCGGCAGGGCGGCTGCTAAAGCATCCACCTGCTCGGCCCGAGCCGCAAGGCGCTCGACCAGCAAGCGAGCGACCGGGCTGAGTTGCCACTCAAGGACGCATCGATATAGGGGTTCACCGGACACCGGCAATGCTCGCAAAGGTCAGCGATAGAGATCTCGTCCCCGTTGGCTCTCGGCAAACGCCGCCTTCGTTGTAGATCCTCTCAAGACAATCAGCATGGCAACCGCGTAGGCCATCCAAAGAACAATCGCCACAATTTGGGCAATGGAAGCGAACGCCATCGTCACCTTTCCGATGAGGTCTCCCCAATCTGCAGAGGGCTCCGTCTGCAGCTGCCACTCCCACAACGTGAGAGGAATCGCCCATAAGCAACCAAGGATGACGAGGTAAGCGCACACTTTGGCGCCGGTGCGCGCCCAGCTCCAGCGCCGGAGGAGACCCACTCCGACGACCAACATGAGAATTCCTATCGGTAGTTCCACCAGGGAACTCACCCACATAATTCGTGGGCCCCACGTGGCACTCCATCCCGGCTCCGACTTTTGCTCAGCCGTTTCGGCAGCTTCATCGGGGGCGGCATTTTCGATGAAGTAATCCGGCGATACGAGGCCCAACACATTGCAGCACGACCAGAAGGAGCCGCACACCAGACTGAGGATGGCCATGACCAGAAGAGCTGCCGGGAGCGATCGATTCATCTTGGTTCTCGTTGACCTGGCCTCGGGCTCGCTTGGAGATCCTATTCCCATCGGGGATTGAGTTCAGTCCTAGCCAGCTGTGAAGGTAATCGCGCTTGGTCAAGTCGTCCAGAGCCCTCCGGCTCTATCCGCATTTTTCGATTTGCTCGGATGAAAATCTGGATTTTCGTGAACCCCAAACCGGGTCCCGGCATCTAAGCCTAAGTCCACGTGAATAGGGCCGATGCTGAATGCGCCCGGCCGGTCGATCGAAAGTAGTGAGGAACCGATGACTCTCCTTGGCCGCGAGTGGAATTCTGATCGCATAGATGCGAGTAGCATCGGCGGCGCTCAACAGGCGTCGTCGCTGCCCGTGATCCCCTTGCGCTGCTGACACCCGGTTCTCTCAGGAATGCTTCAAGGCCAGGTGTCACGAGATACCTGGCTTTTTTGTTTGCCCCGTGGAGGGCATCGATGCGCCACAACCGACATAAACGCATACAGCCAGACTTTTGGGGCTGTGGCGTAACGGCAGCGTATCCGCCTTTTAAGCGGTAATGTGAGGGTTCGACTTCCTCCGACCCTGTCGGCGTTCTGGCCTGTAGCTCAACGGGCAGAGCCGGCCTCTTATAAGGGCCAGACGAGGGTTCGATTCCCTCCGGGCCAAATCAAAATCGGGATCCAGGTGTTAGCGGCAGCATACCTGGCTCTTAACCAGCGAGGTGAGGGTTCAAGTCCCTCGGGTCCCACTGAAAACGGAAGGGCAAGCCAACAGGCGATGGCACCCCGCTCGAACCGGGACGAGGCGAATAGCCCTTGAGGGTTCGACTCCCTCTCCTTCCGCTGATTGTGCCCTTGGCCGAGCGGCAAAGGCGCCGGTCTTCCAAACCGGACAGGCGGGTCCAACTCCCGCAGGGCACTCTAGGATTCCGGGGTCGGCTAACTGGTAGGCCGACGGGCTCTGAACCCGTCAATGTTGGTTCGACTCCAACCCCCGGAACTGCCTGCGTCCATGATGTAGCCTGGCAGCCTGCCACCTTGCCATGGTGGATGCGGGGGTTCGAATCCCCCTGGACGCTCTGATTCAGGATGTGGGAAAGCCTGGCAATCCGCCAGCTTGGGGTGCTGGAGATCGTCGGTTCGAATCCGACCATCCTGACTCCTCATTGTCCCGTAGCACAACGGTGGTGCGGCCCGCTGTTAACGGGAAGGGTGTAGGTTCGAATCCTACCGGGACAGCTTGGAAGGGCGCGCCAACTGGCATGATGGCACCCGGTTGGAAGCCGGGCGAGGCGCAAGCCCTTGCAGGTTCGAGTCCTGTCCCTTCCGCTTACAAGAACGTGCTCCTGGGAGAGCAGTCAGGCTCCAACCCTGACGCAGTGGGTTCGAATCCTACCGTTCTTGCTGGTTTGGCCCTGTGACGCTGCCGGTGTTGGCGACCTGCCTGTCGAGCAGGCGAGACGGGTTCGACTCCCGTACAGGGCGCTCCGAATCGGGCCGGGGACCGGGCGGCGAGGCAACCGCCTGATACGCGGTTAGAGGTAGGTTCGACTCCTACCGGCCCGACTGGCGCTGGGGCATGGTCGGCGCGCGTGCGCGCCAGCGCTATGGCATGGTCTCCTGACCAAGCCATAGCGCGATTTCGATACTCCCGTGGTCTGAGCGGCGAAGGCACCTCTCTTACAAAGAGGCATTACCGCAGGTTCGAGTCCTGCCGGGAGTACTGCGAGTCGAAGTTCAAGGCTGCCACGCAATCCCCTCGCCCCTATTCCCTCGCCCCTACCCGGAAGGTAGCCGGATACCGGTTGGCCGGGCCGCACTGCTAACGCGGTTCTCCGCAAGGAGATGAGGGTTCGACTCCCTTGCCTTCCGCTTGTCGCCCTGGTGGTGAAATGGAAATCATTCCTCGGTCCTAACGAGGCGTTCCGGGTTCGATTCCTGGCCGGGGTAGTTTCTTGCCACGCTTCTGACATTTGTTTGTTCACAACGGAGGAGGGCGAGTAAAGGCGCGGACAATGATTACCAGCATAATCGCGCCGACCGCAGCCACGCCGACGCTACCCCAGAAGCCGGTCGCACCCTCAAAGAAGAAGGAGAATACCAGACCCCCGATCAACGATCCGATCAGCCCCAGGACAACGTCACGGATGATTCCGTAACCTCGCCCGCGCATGAGCAGCCCCGTGAGCCAGCCGGCCAGGAGCCCAACGGTTAGCCAGGCACAAAGGCCGCCAGGGTTGAGAACGAATTGTGCGATCATGGTCGAAGGTCCTTCGCTTGCGAATCCAGCACCGCCCCCACCAGAAACCCTCATGTAATCACAGGAACCGCGCTGGGGGCTAGCTGAGAACGCTGTCGTTAAGGAGCGATCCGGGTCCGAATTATGACGCTGGGTACTTCTCGCCTAAGATCCGTGTTCCTGCCTTCTCCAGTTTACCGGTCCGATGTTCCCAGGACCTCGCCTTGCGATAATGGTGCTGATTCGCTAAACCTCTCGTTCGGGCCACCCGAATTCCCGCTGGCCTGCCGGACAAAGTGTAGCCAACTTCTTCCCTGCTTGCACGCGACCCACATGAACAAACATAATCCCGCCTTATCATTTTTCCAATGCCTTAGATTGACCACAGCTTTATTCTGCCTGGCGTTTTGGGTCGGCCCGGCTCACGGTCAGACCGCGCCTACTATCAAGCCGCCAGCGAGCAAGGCCAAGCCCTTGGCAGAACGCTTGACGTCGCCATACAACGCCGACCGGCCGCTCGTGGACAAGCTGCGCTCGCCCCGGGAAACACTCAAGACCTTTTACTATGCGGCCATGCTTTACGACTTATTCCCGGAAATGATGGAAGATGCCATTGCCTGTCTTGAGCTGGACGCGCTGCAGCCGCGGCCCGGACTCGACGATTCAGCCATGATTGCCCTCGACCTGGAACAAATTCTGCAGACGCTGAGCTTGCCGCTGAGCGGTGTGCCTGACCAGGGTGTTGGCAGTTCGGTAACGATTTACGACGCCGACGGATTCACGATTGCGATGGATCGCGGCAAGGACGGGGGCTGGCGCATCAATAGCGCAACACTTGGTGAATTGCCGACGATGCGCATCGCGGCGCAGGAACGACGCAAGAAACGGTCCGGCGATGTCAGTGGGCTCCGAGAGGGTTTCACCGATCCGCGTGCTGCCATGCGACAGTTCATCTCCGGAGCCGCCAACGGGGATTTCTTCGCGGCCGCCCGCGCATTGGACCTCACCACGTATAGCAATGAGCAGCGCCGGCAGCAAGGACCGGTTCTTGCCCAGCAGCTCGCCTATGTGATGCAGCGCCGAGGCTTTGTCTTCCGTCAGGAAGTTCCGGACGCGCCCGATGGCCCACCATACACTTGGCATGCCGACCGCAGTGGCCGCATTGCCCTCGAACGCGTGCGGCTGCCTAACGGCAAGGACTCCTGGTTGTTCACGAAGCAGACGGTGCGCAACATCCCGAAGATGTATGCCGCAGCACAGTCGGCGTCCCCTGCCCCGCAGTATGTGCGCCTGGGCATGATTGTTCCGGCGTTGGATGTAGCGACAAACACTGGGGGTGTTAGGAAACCCCCGGAAGACGTGCCCCAGCACCTCGGCTCGCCCCGTGCCGTTCTCCAGGGCTTCTTCCGTACCATGGACGCGGCTGACAAGGACGATTCGCGCCTGGCCGACGCCCTGGAATTCCTCGACCTGGAGAATGTAGGGGGGGCAGCCGATCGCGAAGCGCTGGGGGCCAAGTTGGCTGTCAAGCTGGAAGCGGTGCTTCGCAAGGTACCCCTCGATCTCACTGCCGTGCCCGATAACTGGAATACCGGGCGACAAGTGCTCGGCGAAGGTCAGGGTGTGCGCGTCGAGATCCTCCGCCAACGCGACGGCTGCTGGCGCTTCAGCCAAGCGACCGTCGCCAAGATCCCGGAAATGTTCGACAAGCTGGCGGGCAAGGCAACCTCGGATGAAGGACATGGGTCGCACCTGGATAGCGCCCGCGACACGATCATCACGTTCGAGACATCGGCCGGTCGCCACGAGTTCACAATGGCCGCCCAATGCCTTGATTTAAGCGAGATTCACGCCAGCGCTCGTCCGGAGCTGGGGCCTGTGCTCGCTTTCAAGCTGAAATACGTGCTCGACCGCATCGGCCGCATTTATGTACAAGAAATACCCGATGCTCTCGTGGGGCCCCGCTACGTTCTTTACCGGGGCGATCTAGGGCGCATTGCTCTCGAGCAGCACCAGACCAAGGATTCAGCCAAAGGGCCCTGGCTCTTCACAGCGGACACGGTTGAACGCGTGGAGGCCATGTTCCGCGCTAGACTCGGCCGGCCGTTGGACGAGTCCCAGAAAGATGTACCCGGCGCTTTGGCTGGGCCGACATTTTGGGAGACGCCGGGAATCTGGTTACGGCTCAGCTTGCCGGGCTGGATGCAGGCTCGTGCCGGCATGCTGGAGCTGTATCAATGGCTGGGATTGGCCGTCGCAGTCATGGCGAGCTGGGCCGGCGCGCGCGCCTTGATGGCGGGCGTCTTCTCGCGAATTGTCGCCTGGCTGCTGCATCGCAGCGGTTCGGCCTTGTCTACCAGTTTCGTCACCTCCTCGCTTAGGCCGCTCACCTGGTTGGCGACGGCGTGGCTTTTCTTCCAATTCCTTGGATGGCTGGATCTCCCCGTGGAGGTTGCCGGCACGGTCTTCGCAGCTCACAAGTTTCTGCTGGCGGCACTGGTCGCCTGGTTGGGCCTGCGTCTGATCGATCTTTCGATGGCTATCTATTTGAATAGCGAACTCCTCAAGCCGCACCGCAGCCTGAGCGACATGATCGTGCCGGTGTCGATGCGCATCAGCAAAACCGTACTCCTCCTTGTGATTGCCACTTACATGATTTATCAGGTTGGCCAAATCGATATGGTAACACGCTTCGTTACCGGTTTGGGCGTGGCCGGACTGGCCGCATCCTTGGCAGCGCAAGATGCTCTCAAGAGCTTCTTCGGCACGCTGCTGCTGATCGGCGAGCGCGCATTCAAAATCGGCGACCGCATCAAAGTTGGCGGCAACGAGGGCATCGTGGAGCAGGTCGGCTTCCGCGCAACCCGCCTGCGGACGGCCGACGGCTCGGTGCTTAGCATCCCCAACGCGGTGATCGCATCCGCGCCCATCGACAATATGGGCACCTCCGCAGTCGACGGCGGACTGGGCCAACGCTCGAGCAAAGCCGCCTAGGCATGCACGAGAAGGGTCCGAATCAAGAAAAGGCAAAGCTCACTCCACATTGCTCATGGGTAGCGCCAACCGCCCGTGCAGCCCTCGGTAAGACGGCCCGCGCCAGCCGGACCCCAGGTGCCGGCAGCGTAGTTGGGGAAGTCCTCAGGAGGGTGCTGCTGCCAGAATTGCAAAATAGGTGTGACGAACTCCCAGGCTGCTTCCAACTCATCGGAACGCATGAACAAGGTCGCGTCCCCGCGCAGGGCATCCAGGAGGAGCCGTTCGTAAGCCTCGGGCAATTCCACATGGAATGAATTCCGGTAATCGAAGTCCATGCGCACCGGGAGCAAATCGAGATTCATGCCCGGCCTTTTCGTGGAGAACGACAGGCTGATGCCTTCGTTCGGCTGAATTCGGAATACGAGCACGTTTGGCTGCGTTTCGGTCAAATCGCAGAAGTCTCCCTCGCACTCCACCGTTCGGAAAAGACGCAAGGGCGGCAGCTTGAACTGCACGGCGATCTCCGTCACGCGCCGCGGCAGCCGCTTTCCCGTGCGTAGCAGGAACGGCACCCCCGCCCAGCGCCAGGTGTCGATTTCCAGACGGAGGGCCACATAGGCTTCCGTGTTGGAATTGGCTGCGACGGCTTGCTCCGCGCGGTAGGCAGGAACCGGTTTGCCCTCCACGGTTCCCTGGCCATACTGACCGCGCACCACGCGCCGGGGCACATCATTGCTCGACAGCGGAACCAAGCTTCGCAAGATCTGGAGCTTGGAGCGGCGCAAGTCGCGCGCCTTGAGCGTGGCGGGCGGCTCCATCGCCACCATCGCTACGAGCTGGAGCATGTGGTTCTGGACCACGTCCCGCATCGCGCCTTCATGATCGTAGAAGGCCCCACGCCGCCCTTCCATGCCGACTGTTTCTGCCACGGTGATTTGCACGTGCTCGACATGTTCCCGGTTGAAGAGCGGCTCGAAAATGGAGTTGCCGAACCGGAAGGCCAGAATGTTCTGAACGGTTTCCTTTCCCAGGTAGTGGTCAATGCGATAGATCTGGTCGGGGCGGAGAAAACGTTCAAGGGTCTTGTCCAGTTCTATAGCGCTCGCCAAATCATGCCCAAAGGGTTTCTCGATGACGACGCGGGACCAGGGCCGGTCGACCTGGGGGTCGGCCAACTTGTGAACCGAGAGCTGTTCGATGATCAGCGCGAAGTATTCGGGGTCGGTTGCCAAATAAAAGAGGCGATTGCCCGGGAGATCGAGTTCTTTCTCCAAAACCTTCAGGTGCTCGGCCAGGCTTTGATGTCCCGCTGCAGTGGTAAAATCGGCGGGATGGTAATACAGGTGCTTGCCGAAGATGTCCGGAAAGTCGGCCGTCACCTTTTGTTGGCCAAATGTCGAGAGATCCTTCTGGGTTTCCTCACGAAACTGCTCGTCGTTTTTGGGGCGCCTGCCAACTCCCACGACGGCGAAATGGGGCGGCAGGTATTGATTCTTGGCCAGGCTGTAAAGCGCCGGCAGGAGCTTTCTTCCGGTCAAATCGCCAGTGGCGCCAAAGATGACTAGCGTGAAAGGTTCCGGCTGTTGCACTGAGGGGACGAAAGAACGCGGGCCGGATGTTATTGCTGCAACGTCCATGAGTTTTCGACCTTTCGTGCGTAATTTTAACCAAGCAGGAATTCTTTGCGCCGCGATTTTTGCCTTATGCGCTTCTTCGCTCTGGGCCGCGCGAGCGCCGAACTTGCCGTGTCTATTCTAAGAGAGTGCCATGACAGCGACAGGCCGTGTGACGACCGCGGACATCTCGGACTCCCGCCTCCTTTTGTCTAGTGCGCCGAAAGTGCGCCGAAAGTACGCCGTTCCACCACGTTTCCCAGCATATTAGCCCGAAGCGTAGGGAGGAATCCTGCCAACCGTTGCATCTCATTACCCTTGCTCCCGCCTCGAACCCGCCATGGTTCAACAGGTAGATCCCTCGAGCCGAGCGGGACCTTGGCTGCTCAGGTCCCGCTCGGCTCGCGGGACCTACCTGCTGTCACCCGAAACTCACGCTTGGCCGACGGAGGCCACGGCTCACCAGGCAATCGCGCAGGTCCTGACTCCCGAGGTCCCGACGCCCCAATTGTAGATCCAGCAAGGCGCATGAGGAACCGCAGCCGAGGAGATTTCTTCCCCCACCCTCGACCCATCGGCAGGATAAACGCTGACGATGGAAGTGCCCTCTAGAAAAAAGGGGACGCGGACAGTTTCCGTCTCCGTTCGTCGCAGCTCATGGCGGAACTGGCCCGGATCACAGCGAAGCCTGGCGAGGCCTAGCCGTCACCCTGGTCCCCGTGCTGCTGGGCTCGTCACGCCCACGGCGGATTTCACATTGTCCACACGTCCCGCGGAACTCAGAGAAACTCGACGCGATTGCCCATCTCTTCGGGGTCGTACGCTTCCCAGATAAGGAGGAGAGCACGGATGACCTACCCGATGGAGCGTTCCTGATCGGGGTAGAAAGCGATGCCTGGTGTCTCCCGGCCGGCCGCGGCTAAGCGCAGGAAGTCTGTGTCTTGGGTCACGACCATCCGGTGCTGGGCGACCGCATAAGCAAGCTGGGTTTCGTCGGAAGCCTGGAGCAACCCGGCCTCGGCCGTCATTGTTACGGCTACACCGTGCAGCGCCAGCCCCACGGCTATCCGCGGGTCGCACTTTTCATCCAGGTGGAAGCGGATCGTCCTTGCCATGCAGGGCAGCCAGTTTTTCTTGGAGCTTTGACGGAGCGGCCTTCGCCTTCATCTCGGCCACAAACCGTTCGTCCGCCTCGATGTCGGCATCGATCTCGGGGCGGCGGCTGTGGTAGTAGAAGAGCGCCGCGACCACCGCCGGGAGTGAAAGGCTGGGATACGTAGCGACGATTTCCTCGGCCGTCATCCCCATTCGTTCGTGCCAGACCGCGATGTGCTGGACTTTGATGCGGTGGCCGCTGATGTGAGGCTTCCCGCCGCAAAACCCCGATTTGACCGCGATGTACTCCGCGATCACGGGGACCGTTGTCTCGGTGGCAGCTGTTTCAGGAGTAGTCGCGTTTCCGGCCATGTCTGCATGATACCTGGTGCAAGCAGGCGAGGACAAGGAGTTTCACCTTGCAGCAATTTTGAAAAAGGAAACAAGACATCGTAGATGTGGCATTAACTTAATGGTTCAGTGACAGTAGATCCTGTGTAAAACGAGGACAGAAACACATCCTTTTCACGAGGGCTAGTCGACTTTATTGTCCGACGACACACTGCAAAACCTGTCTCTCAAGGGGGTCGCGATCACCAGAAAGATACGCCCGAACCAAGTGCGTGTACGGGGGGTCAGGCGGACTCGGGTCGATTGGCCAACCAGCGAGCCAATAGCCATATCTCACTAGAATGGCCCAGACGCAAAATCGCGCCGCGTGCCCGTTCCCGTTCGCATAAGGGTGAATCTGGCAAAGATGGGCGAATATCATGCAGGCTACTCGGACTGAATGGAGGAGCTTCTCACCTCGTGAGATTTGAGCGGCGGGTATCGTGACCGCGGCATCAAGAGCAGCAATTGCCTCGGACACGGACTTGGAAAACGCGTTCATCCTTATCGGCACTGTGTTGGGCTCCCAACCCGTGTCAGGGCCAACGTAAATCGGATGGTTCCGCAAGCATCTGTAATCTTCACCCCTGTAGTGTCCAGCAAAGTAGTCGTGGCCATCTGGAGTCATGTTGGCAAAAAGGCGGAGGTGGACCTTTCGAGTGTCCCTCGCTGTTTCCATCGTATCGATTAGTCCGGCCCGTAACTCTTGAAGCAAGCGCGCGGTTCGATTCCGAAGCAAGTCTGGATATGCTGGATGGTGCTTATACTCGAATACAGGGCAATCCGGCGGATGAATTTGACGAAGGTCCATGTTGCGAATTAGTCATCGGCGTTCGCTACGTCTCTGGCAACTCGCTCTGCCCACGAGGCAATATCTTCGTCCTTCCGAGCCTCGCTCGCCGCCGCAGCCCGCTCAGCCAGTTCCAGCATTTCTGCCGAAGCCCCCGGCCGATGGTCCGTGAGAATACTGCGGGCAAATGCGACGAGTTCGTCACAAGCGGTGAGAAAACTGTCTCCAGGAGGCAATCTTATTGGAGTTGATCGTCTCGTATCCTCAGAGGACAGAGCATCAGGGCCGTCAAAATCTTCCCAAGTATCAGCTTCTCCCTGGTGGTGAGCAACCACATATTCCCATGCCTCATCAGCACGCTGCACGGTTTGCGTCCTAAACAAGCACCGGAAAGGATTGTCTGGGGGGGTGTAGCGGGGTACCAGGATCCGTCGCCGTGGGACGATAGACTCTGAATCTCTAATACGATCCCAGTTCATACGAAAGCGGGGCCTAGAATCAGGCGTGCCTGAGACACGTCGCAACCGTCCTGTAAAGCTTCGCCCGGCAGACGCAGTCTGCTGAAATTGCTCCAACCCATATGATTGTCTAGGCATTGGTCACCTGGTTTCGGCGGACAGGGAAGTAAAGGTCTAAAACCTCCTTGAGGCCATTGGGCACTTCACGAAAGAATTGTCGGATCGCCTCCCTACTAAACTCCCGAGTTTCAAGTTCCTCGGGAAGTGTATTGAAATCCTGATCGACCACAACAGCTTTTTGCTGTTGTTGGGCCGGCCGGCTAATCAAGATGGCAGTTTTGCAACGAAACCAGCTGTTGATCTTCAGACCATCTAGGAAGTCAAATTGTTTGGCAGCATGGATTTCAAAATCGCTGGGGCGGTTGAGCGGACCGTCCAGAAACTCCGGCTTGCAGAAATGAGAAGCAATCTCCTTGGCTGGTTCGGCGGCAGAGGCCCGTCGGTTCACAGTTGCCGCCAACCGACCGACTCGCCCCTGGGTAATGTCAAGGTACTTATCAAATAGGGCAAGACACCATTCCATGAATTCGGGAAGCGGGCGAATTTCCTCCGCATTGAGGCTGGCCTGGAATAAGTCGAGTCTTGAAGGTGCTGCCTGCAAACGCAGTTTCCCGTCGCTGCTTTGTAGGACGAAGCGGACGGATTCCGCGGAGAACGGGAATCCTTCGGGTAAGGGAAATGTCATCGGGTCGCCATTGAATGTATCGGCGTGCTCAGCTAGTAGCTGGGCGAGCACTCGCGTCGTATGCAGGTTCAAGCCGGGCGTGTAGATGACAGCCTGGGCCTGGATGTCCTCGAAATCACTTGCTTGAAGCATTAAAGCTCACCTGGCCGTCTACTACCGTTGCGAGAGAGCGCTCATCGAACAGAAGTTGATCCGCAAACGGTGTCACAAGCATACTCCATCTCCTCGCCGTGTCCAGATGATTCCCTCTCCTAGCGTATTGTACTCAATTGCCACGAATCCTGTCGGCAGGGTGGCCGCGCCAGGACTCTTGTAAAACCGCACGCGAACAGTTCCGTGTGGCCGGGGTTGGAGGCTTCCGGAAGCCCCGGCGGAACCGTCTGTGTGGCCGGGGCTAGCGGAAGCCTCCAGCTCCGGCCACACCGCCGGGCCCCACCCAAGTTCCGACTGTCGTTTCGCCTCGGTGGCAAACCGATTATGCTAGGAACATGCGATGCAGAGGAGAACAGGGAATCGCCCCTTGCCTACAGGCAGCGAGTAGCGAACCATGAAAAGCCCCTTTCCCGGCATGGACCCGTTTTTGGAGCAGCCGGCATACTGGCCGGATTTCCACAGTCGTTTCATCAATGTCTGGTGCGAAGCCATTGCCGATGCTTAGCCGCCGCATTACGAAGCAACGATTGGCGAGCGTGTTTGCCCGGTCGAGCATGATCTCGAGATGAGGAATTTCGTTCTTCCCGACGTTGTGGTCACGCACGACGACCGGTCACCTTCGGTGCCGCCGGGTGCCTCGGGCGAGACTGCCACGTTGGAGCCAGTGACCATTCCGTTGGCAATTCTGGAAGGGCCGCGCGAGACTTACATCGAAATCCTCTATCAGCCGGATCACAGCCTGGTGGCCACTTTGGAATTGCTGTCGCCTGCGAACAAGGAGGAGCCCGGCCGCTCCGTGTACTTGCTGAAGCGGGATGCATTGCTATACCAGCAGGTTCATCTGGTCGAGCTGGACCTTCTCCTCGGTGGTCGGCGTCTGCACTTGCTGAGACCGCTGCCGGCGGCAGATTATTACTATCTGCTGTCGCGTGGCGATCGCCGTCCGGATTGCAACGTGTTTCACTGGAATCTCGATAAGCCGCTTCCAACCCTGCCCATTCCGCTGCGCTCACCAGACCCGGACATCTTTGTTGATCTGGGGGCGGTGTTCGCCACCGCGTATGAGCGCGGACGGTTCTTCCGGCGCATCAATTACGCAGGGCCCATTCCTGCAGTGGTCAATAGACAGGATCGAGCGTGGGTCGAGAGCGTTGTGAAGCAGGCGACACAACACTAGCCCGAAAGGATGGCAAATACGTCGCCATTCGGAAACCTATCGCGCAGGATGCACAGCGCACGCCCTTTTTTGCGATTCAAAAATAAAACAGGAGGCAACAGAGATAACAGAGACAGACGCTCCGTTTCCTCTGTTGCCTCCTGTTCCTTATCTCGAACCCATCAATTGTTCAGCTGCATGGAAGCGCTGAGCACCTTGGAAATGCGCTCGTGGCATTCCTCCAGGTGGGCCCGTGTCGTTTCATCGACGGTGGCGTGCTTGTCGTTCAGCGCCAGCTGGATGCGCTTGCCGATCTCGCACAAATGCGAACGCGACAGGCTGCGCGCGTCGGGAGGCGCGCTGCTGCCGGCGCCGCCAAAAAAGAACATGAGTTCTCCATCGCCGTTATCCTTTTCTCCCAGCACGAGAGTGGATAGCTTCTTGACATGCTCGCGCTGCAGGTTGCGGCGAATCACCGACGATGCTAGGGTCCTTTTTTCGTCCTTGCTGACGCCGTTGGGCAAATCACACCAGATGCCATCGGTCAAGCTGCGGAATACTTCAGCGATCAGCAGGGGTTGTTCACCCTTGTCAGCCTTCAGCCCGTTATTCTGAATACGATCGAGGACATCCGGGCTGAGCAATTGGCGAAGCGCCACGCTCTGAATGCCCAGGATGCGGTCGTAGAGCGGGAAGTCGGCGGAGCCGGGACGAGATCCCCAATGCGTCCAGCGCTCCACCGCCAGCCGGCGCAGCAGCTCGGGCGGGAATTGGAACGTCTTGTCGGTGAAAATGTGCTCCTGAAGGAATTTCAGGGCCGCGCGCTGCTTCGCGGCAGTCACGGGCACCAGCGGGTCGCGGCCCTTGGGATCGCCACGATGATCGCGGTAGGCGTGCTCTCCGCCTATGTACTTGGAAATGAGGTAGGCCCCGTTGCCGTACTGGGCCAAGAGGGTACTGAAAGCCACGCGGGCGCGCTGGTACCCTTCGCCCTTATCGACGACGCGATTCGATAGGTCTTTGAGCAGCTCCTCGGCCAGGAGCATGCGATCCTCGGCGAACTTCAACACGTCGGCTCCCAGGTCGAAACGGTTGATGAGCGGGTCGGACGTCAAGAAGGTGTCTTCGTCGGTGCCGTAGTCATGCCCGGGCAAGGCGCCCTTCTTGGCAATCTTCTGGAGTTCTGCGAGCTCTCCCTCCGTGCCGCCGGACAGAGGTTTGTAAGCGTACTCGATGGCCCAGTAATCGTAGGGGCCGATGGTCGTGGTGAAGTAGTCGCCCTGCTTGACACCCTTGGGAGCCAGGTTGACCGGGTTGTAATCCATCACGGAGCCGACGAGGCCTTTTTCGCGAGTGATCTTGGTATCGTGAAGCTGCTCATTGGGAAGCATCGTGCTTCCCTTGAAGTTGTGGCGCAAGCCGAGCGTGTGCCCAACCTCGTGCATCACGGTTTCCTTGATGGCCTGGTTGATAAGGTCGTCCGGAATCCTATCGCCTTGGCGGACCAGATCGCGCGTGCCCAGCGCCATGGCGGCCAGACCTAGCTCATACTTCATCTGGCTGCCGCATTGGCAAACGCCTTGTTGGATTGCGCAGAGCTGTGCGGCACGCGGATTGGCCGCGACGCTCTTGGGAAGGTCGTTCCAGGCGCCGTCGCGCCGAGCCAGGAGTTGGTGGTCGAGGCCCCAGCCCATGTCGAGTGCTTGGATCGGGCTGATCGGCTCGAGGGCGACGCCCTTGTGGCTGTAGATTTGCTGCTCGTGTTTCCACCAGCGGATCATGTCGGCATCGAAGATGATGTCGGCATCAAGGATCTCACCGGTCAGAGGATTGGCTCGCGAGGGTCCCATCGCGAAGGCGTAATCGCTGGTGATCCAGCGGAACGTGTTGTAGTTCATGTCTTCGGGGTCGAAGTCTTCGTCCTCGCGCTGCTGGACCACCTCGATGGCATTGCGGAAGCCGATCTTCTCAAACGCCTTGTTCCATTCCAAGATGCCCTCTTGAACGGCGGCGCGATACTCGTGCGGCACCGTTTTCTCGATGTAAAACTTGATGCTCTTCTTGGGAACAGAAAGGTGATTCGGCCTCTTGGGATCGGCAGGCTCGGCCCGCTCCAGGCGCCAGCGATTGACGTAGCGCACGAAGGCCGTGTCCTTGCTGTCACTGCTAAAGTCCTTGACGGCGCTGAGGAAATAACCGACGCGATCGTCGGCAAGGCGCGGCTGATAGCCGCCGTCGGGCAACTCGGTCAGGCCGTAGTGGATGAACACGGTATTGCCGCGCGCGTCAATCGTGCCGTCCTGGCCGCCGAACCTGCGGGCAGAACCCGCATAGGTAGCCTGGACCTGTAGCTCGACATTGCGCGGGAATGCTTTGACCTTGTGCCAAACGCTACGGTTGGAATCGAACATTCCCAGGCCGAGTTCGGCGAAATCGGTCATGAAGATGTCGTTCAGGTTGATAAGCACCGCCTGCTTCATCGGATTGATCGTGGCGATGCGCAGAGCCAAGATGACGGAGTCGGTATACGTGGTCTCAACCGCCTTCGCGATCGGCGTGCCTGCCTTCGCCTTGAAATGGACATTGCGGCGGATCAGGTGAACCTTGTCCCCGACGCGCCGGAAGAGCAGCACCCATTGCTCGTCGAAGTTAAGCGTCTGCCCGCCCATGCCGCCGCCGCGGGCCACGGCGATGGGGCAAAGTAGCGGCTTCTCGAACTGGTGAGGCTGGATCTCCATGTAGACGTGTTCGTCTTTTTGATACAGCTTGAACAGGCCGTCATATTCCTTGGCGCCTTTGACCACGCTGCTGAATTCGGGAAAGCGTGGCGGCTCCACCTCGCCGCGCGGACCAAAAGGCACCTGGCCTTCGACAGGCGGAATGATGCGCGGCCCGCCGACAGTGAGGATCAGAACTCCGAGAGCTATCAGCAAGGCACGTCTCATGATGGTCCTCGTGTTGAGTAACAGTATGCGGGGCGCAAAAACGCCATTTTCGGCAGCAACAACCCAACTTATACGGTCAGTTGCCCCAGGGCAAGCGTGTTTCGACCTACCGGCGCCGGCAACTGGACCTGGAACTGCGGCTACAGCGAACAAGGGAATGGGTACGATCGAAAAAAAGCCACAACCTCCTTGACATTGGTTCGATCCCCTTCTGCAATACAGTCTGGAGGACGAGAACATCCCGCATTACGGTGGGGGTTAATGATGGATACGACCAAAAGGCCTTCAGACGAGCAGCAGCAATTGATCTCCCCTCGCCCCGGTACTCCGGGGAGAGGGGTCGGGGGTGAGGGGTCGTGGCCGGGGATCGTTCGTCCCCCTCACCCCCGACCCCTCTCCCCCGAAGCGGGGGAGAGGGGAGATTATGCCTTGCCCTTCGCTTCACTGGTGCTGACGATTGCCGGGGCTGCACTGCTCGCGTTGGCTGCCCCAGGGCTCCATGCTGGAGACAAGGATCAGCTCCCCTCTCAGTTCAGCAAGGAGCAAAAGGACAACTTGTTGCGCTTCCTGCAGCAGCATGAGAAACCGGACCGCTACATCCCAGCAGGCGCAAAAATCGTTTCGTCTCAACCTGTGCCCACGAACACGAAGGTAGAAAGCCCGCCGGTCAAAACGATCAAGCAGTACATGGTTCAAATTACCCCGCACCGGCCCGTCCCTGGTCAAGAGGAAGTCCAACGTGCGGACGTGGTCTACTATCGGCCGAATCCGGAAAAGGGCAAACCCGGCATTACGGTGCGGCATACCGTGGACCTGGCCACCGGCAACCAGGTCGGTCCGACCGAGGTGCTGTTCAACAGTCATACGCCCATCTCGCATGAAGAGCTGGCGGAAGCGGTTGATCTGGCACGCCAGAAAACTCCCGTCATCGAGGAACTCTACAAGCAACGCGAGAAAAGCAACGTGCGCTGGGAATACCTCCAGCTCATGATCAACCGCAAGCACGGAGCGAACGAGCCGGGGGACAGGGTTGTCCGGCTCGTCTTCACTGCCTCCGCCATCAAGGACCAAGCTGAGCCCATGCCCACCCGTGTCATCGTCAATTTGACCAAGGGCACCGTTACGTCCGATGATCGGTAACAGAGGGTGTCAGATTAATCTCCCCTCGCCCGTGTACTCACGGGAGAGGGGTCGTGGGTGAAAGCAGGGAATGGTGATGAGGGGCGAGGGGCGAGAAAGCCCTCCCCTGAGTCCGGGGACGAGGGGCTTTGAATCTCCCCTCGCCCGTGTACTCACGGGAGAGGGGTCGGGGGTGAGGGTTTTAGACCCGTGAAGCTTCACTAACCCCCGAGTGGGGGCGAGGGGCTTTGAGAGCAGCAGCGACGGCCGCGGTGCCTTTTCCAACGTCTTCTTGTCATAAAGCCACAAGGGAGCCAACAGCATGACCGCTAGCCTCCGCCGCGTCGCTATTCCATACGCCCGCGTGAGCCTTTTGGGATTCGTCGGTCTTGTGGGGTTTGCAGTGCTGATCTTGGGTGAAGCCACAGTGGCGCCCTTGAAGGCTGAGCCCTCCGTCGGCCAGGCGAACGAACAAGATCTAGCTCCGCCTGCCGTGCCGGTCGTGAAGCCCGACATCGTTCGCCAGGGCTTCCCGGCCGCTCAGGCAAATCCCAAGGATCTCACGAAGAGCGATACTGCCTGGGAGATCGAATGGGAGCTGACGAATCCCGAGAATCGCCCCTTCTACCCGCCCGGGAGCGTGGTGCGCATCCGCAGCGCAAAATTCATGTGGAAAGATCGCTATGGAAAGCCTCAATGGATCACGGTCGCGCGCATGCTGGAGCTGGCAGAAATCTATGTGCCATACGACAACGGCTGGACCGCCTTTCTGGACATCCATGACATGCCGTTTCACACCACAAGGGCGCGCAAAGAGTATCTCGGTCCGAGCTGCGTCCTCCCCGGCGAGATTCTGAAATCATCCAACCCGGCCTGGTCGGAAACCGTGCATAAGGAAGTCCACGACGATGGCGTCCGCTGGATGAGCGCCGAGACCAACGAGCGCAATGAAATCGCGGACCGCGTGCGCCGCGGCGAAAAAATGGTTTTGTGGTCGACGTATTATGGCGCGAACTACCGCTACTTGATCGAGTACGGCTTCGGAGATGACGGCATGATTACCTGCCGCATTGGTCCCACCGGCCGCAATATCTTCAATCGCCAGGACGATCAGAGCGACACGCATCTGCATATCGGCTGCTGGAGAATGGAATTTGATCTCGGCGATCCCGTGAGCGGGATCGGCGGTCCCAAAGACAACGAGTTGCTCTTGGCCCGCAGGGTCTTCGACGAGACGACGGAGAAATTTGCGCAGGTCGCGAGGCCCTTTGCCAAGAATTCTCAGGGCCAAGCCTGCGAAGGCAGCGCTCGCTGGGTGCCCGAGGAATTCACCATTGTTCGAGCACAGAGCCAGGTTCGGAAAAATGCACATGGCCGACCGATGTCGTATGACCTGATCCCCCAGCGGTTCGGTGCCATTCGCCAGCTTCAGTCTGAAGGCGGCACGTATGCCACGGACATGGATTTTATCAACAACGATTTCTGGGTGACTCGTACAGAGTCCGGTTTCACCAGTTACATCGACGTAGCGCGGTACGCCAGCCAGAAGCGTCCGCTGACCGGTTACGCGACGACGGTGTGGCTTTGCACCCCCGCCTTACATTTCCCTCGTGGCGAGGACTTCGGCGCGGAGGACGGCAAGAACAGTTATGGCGGCCTGGCTGTGACACTCTGGACCGGATTCTATGTCAAGCCGCGCGACCTCTTCGACAGCACTCCACTCTATCAGCCCACTCCAATCAGGCGATTCCGCAGAGCGGTTCCGTCCGAGTGACTCCCGCTCCAGGTCCGAATTTCAAAGGCCGCACATTGCCGGCGCGTGTCGAGGACGCTCTGTGCGCTTGAGGCCCAGGCCCCACGACCTTCGCGCGACGAACCATTAAATTAGTATGCTAAGCTTTGAGGAGTTCATCTCCCCAACCCCAGCGTGGTGCTTCTACAAGCTCCAAAAGGATGCGATTGGCCCAGAGGCTATTCCTGCTGTTGCGAAATGAGTTCCCTGCACTTTTATTGCACACCGGCGTGACTCAGACTGTGCCAAGCCTGGATGCCCGGGCGGCGATTTTTCCGGTCCAAACACAGCAATCAGCCTTTGGAGAGCTATGGTATTAGATTTGCTCAGTAGTTGCTGATGGCGAGCCCAAGGAAGGGCAGGAAGCAAAGATCTGACGAATTTTCACCATGAGAAGGAGACGGAGAATGCGATCCCTGCTACTTTCGGTCGCGCTTGGTTTAGGTGCTTTGGCGATTGCGGTTGCGTTGCCGTCCAATGCGCACGCCCAGATGCGGTGGGCTCGGCAGCCTTACTGGGGAACGTACAACGGCTACTACTTGCCCAGTTATGTGACGTACTACGGAAATCCCCCAGCCTACTATTACGGGGGTTACGCCGCGCCTGGTTACAACGGCTATTACCCAGCCTACTCTCCTGGGTACATGGGGTATAACTATCCGGGGTACAGCTACAGTTACAGCTATAGCTACCCGACCTACGGCTACTACGGCTCGTGGCGGCCGTGAGCCTGGGATTGCGTTTCTGTACGCGAACGACGGTCTAGACACGCATGGAGCTAGCGCGGACGTGTGCGCTGGCTCCTTGCGCTTGCTAAGCTGCAGAGAGCTACTGCGATCTGTTGACGATTTTCGCGAGGCGTGCGTTTTCCCGCAAGATCATATCCACGACTTTTTGCTCAAAAATCCGGATTCAGCAGCCGCTTTGTCGCAGGGCAACCTCGATCTCATCCTTGCCTGCTTCCGGACCCTGTTCCGCAGCTTGTACCATTCCACGACATTTTCTATTCCTAAAAAAATGTCGCCATTCACGCCGATTTGTTGATTACAGTATGATAGCCTGACGTGGGTGCATCCGGCGGACCCAGCGGCCACCGGAAGTTGCTACAGAATAATGGCTTGCGACTCGCAAGGGAGCGGGGTTTCCGCGGGAGCGCCGCCTTCTGACGAGCGGCAGGTAATAAACTCCCCTCGCCCCGGTACTCCGGGGAGAGGGGTCGGGGGTGAGGGGGACGAACGATCCCCGGCCAAGTCCCCTCACCACCGACCCCTCGCCCCTGAAGCGGGGGCGAGGGGAGATCAATCGCTGTCGCTCGCCTTCTGCGGTTCTCGTCGCGGCGAGAGCGGAAGTATCTCCAGCAGGAGAGTGGATGAGCTTAGGTTCGGCAGAGTTGGCCGTCCCGGCAATGGACCTTACGCGGAAGCGGACGAGCTTTCGGCTCTGGTCCGCGCTTGGCGCGGTGGCGGTGGCGCAACTGGCAGTCGCGGCGCTGATGCCTGTCTTTCCAGAAGAAGCGTACCATTGGAATTACGCCAGGCACCTAGATTGGAGCTACTACGACCATCCCCCCATGATCGCCTGGTCCATCGCTCTGGGCCGGCTGCTACTGGGTGACACGCGCCTCGGCATCCGCCTGGTGCCGCTACTCTTCAGCCTTGGAACGACACTGCTGCTGGCACGCCTCGCGCGACGGTTTTTCGGGGAGAACGCTGCACTCTGGGCCATCCTCCTGAGCGCCGTCCAGCCCGCGGCATTTTTCGTAGGCGCTTGGGGATTTCCGGACGCGCCTCTGCTCTTCTTTTGGACCCTAACACTCACGCTGGTCTGGCAGGCCCTTGAGACTTGCCGGCCCGGCTGGTGGCTCGCGGCAGGGGCAACCCTTGGCGGGGGCATGCTGTCGAAGTACACCATCTCGTTTCTGGTGCCTTCGGTGCTTCTCTACCTGCTCTTTTCGAAGCGGGACCGGCGCTGTCTCGCAACCCCTTGGCCGTACCTGGCCGGCATTTGTTCCCTGGCCGTCTTCGCGCCGGTTCTCTACTGGAACTGGGCACACGATTGGGTATCGTTCAAATTCCAAAGCACGGACCGCTTCGCGGCCGCCGACCGCATTAGTTTGCGAGAGGCCTGGCAGTCGGCAGGCGAACAGTGGCTGTTTCTCTTGCCGCTGACACTTCCACTCGCAGTCGTGACGGTTCGGCGCAGCGCGCGCTCGACACTTCCCGCAGAGCAATTCCTGTTCTGGTGTTTCGCGCCGATGGCGGGGTTTTTCTTCGTGCTGGGGTGGACACCCAGCTTTCATCTGCTCTGGCCCTTGCCGGCTTATCTTGCCTTGACAGTAGCGATGGCCGGCACCGTCGCCAGGGGAGCCAGCCGCGTGGCCCTCTTCTATCGAGCGCACTGGCGCTGGCTGGCCGGCTGCGGAATCGTGAGCGCCACGCTCGTCGCCCTCCACGGCGCCTTCGTGCTGCCAGGCGTACCGCCAATTCGCGAAATGTACGGCTGGGATGAAGCGGCTCTGCAATGTCGGTCTCTGCGCGCCGGCATGCCCGGGGATAGCTTTTACATGGCCCTGGGCCGGCGTTCTTACCCCTCGGCCAGTCAACTTGCCTTCCAGCTGAACGCGCCGGATGAGGTCTATGGCCCAAACCTTCTCGGGATGGATGCTTTGCAATATCGCTACTGGGTAGACCCGTCACGGCTTGCCGGCAAGGACGCGGTCGTGGCCGTCGAGGGCACGGATTCCACAGGCAGCATCCGCGAGGCGCTCGAGATGTTCTTCCAGGAGGTAGAGCCAGAAGAAAACTTGCAGGTGCCGATTGGCAGAAGTCTCTTTTCGCCAAAGCCGACGACGGAGTTCACCCTGTATCGGGCGCGTCATTATCGGCCCGCGCGGGGCGAGGCAGGTTCGAGATCCCAAGCTCCCGAGTAGATTTGATTGCGGCCGCCCGACAATTCGGCGAGGTCGAGAGTAAAACTCGTTTCTTTCCCGACCCTGGCGATGTCCACATAGTGTTGTTTCTAAAGAAAACCAAGCTGCAGCTGAGCGGCCCCAGAAGCGCACCGCAGTGTCACTTGGAGCTCGCTTTTGCGGCTTCAGAGACCAGCAGATCGATCTGGGTATCGAGATCCTTCCAATCTGGACTGAACTCCCATTTTTTTCTGATGACTCCACGATGATCGATGAGGAATACCGTCGGCCACGATGAGATGAACCAGTCCGAGGCAATATTCTTCTGAGCACCCTGGACGGCCTTGAAGGAACGCCAGGTGATTTTGGATTCTTGAAGTCGCCTCTGGAGGACGGCTGGATCAGTATCACTATTGACGCCAAGTATCGCGAAAGGCTTTCCTTCGTAGCGCTTCACGAGCGACCGCTCGTGTGGGATCATTGCCACGCATGGGCCTCACCAGAAGCCCCAGAAGTCCAGCAGGACAACCTGACCGCGGTAATCCGACAGTTTGAGAAGTTGATCTTGGATATCGCGACCGACGATTTCAGGAGCTGACTTTCCCAAGCCCAGGTGCTGGATTTTCAGCAACAGAATAGAAGCTCGCTCCTCAGTGTCGTCAAGGCGTAGGCCGGAGGCCTTTTTGAGAACCTGGCTGACTCGCACGGCTTCTCGCGCCCATGTCTCAGCTTCCGCCTGACTGCGCTCGTCACGTCGCGAAAGAATCCCAGCCAAGACATGGGCCGCTAACGCGCGGACCTGATCTTTCGTGCTTTGGGCTAACAGGAGCCGCAATTGCCGTTCCGCCCACTGGGTGTCAACAACGCTGTCCCAGTCTGCGTACTGCAACGCTGACCACGGATGGATTGTTGTCCCGTAGGACTGCACCAAGAACTCGAAGGCCCTATGAAATAAATCGATTGCCTGTCGCTGCTGGGACCGAGCAGACGCATAGCATGCCCAGGCCACGAGTGCGGGGGCATACGGATCGGCAGGACTGCTTTGGGCTTTTTGGAAGACGAACGGTGCGACTTCTTCCATCCCGACCGGGAAGGTTCCCGTCAGGTTTTCTCCCAGGAACCTTAGATCCGCTTTCGCGACGCGAGGTTTCAGCAGCTGTACCGCGCGTCTGGACTGCTGCGTGTCGGGAGCCGTGCAAATCACGTAGGCCAGGGCATGCATAGCTGCAGCCGAATCGGGATGCTGTTCGACCAAGCCAAACAATCTCTCCGCGAAAGGGGCGAACGCCTCGCTCTTATCGACCTGCGATGCTGTTTGCGCGGCCCCCTTGCCAGGCACTCGCACGCGACGAGCCGCCTCGTATTCGCGGACGATGCCCTGAAACTGGTCCTCAGGCGCGGGCTTAACCTGGGCTTGGAACTTGCCGAAACAGGCTCCCGTGACACCATGCAAACCGATTACACCCACAGCCACAAAGAGAAACGCTCGCCGCCAATTCCTCTTTTCACTCGTCTGCAGGAAGCGACGTCCGAAGCCTCCCGCACCGGAGATCGCCTCGAATCGCGGTTGCTCAAGCGTGGCAACCGAGTGCATCGAGAGCAAGCGTCCAAAAGATTCGCTCATCAAAAACTCCGTGGACGAGTAGAGGGGGGAGCATTTCTCAGGGCTCACCGCACGAAGGTTGCAGACTACCATTTTCCCACCCACTTTGCAGCTGCCTAACCGTTACCTTAGCCGCGGCACAAATTCCTGCCACCTGGCACGGCTATGCGCGACGCTGAAAGTCGGTTATTGGCGAGATCACGGCACGAAGTGGTTGTTGCCGGGTGCGGATGTTGGATGGATCAGCGGGAAAATGAGCGGCTCGGCTTCGGTCCAACTATCTCCGTCAGGATCCGAGTCCTCCATCGTCCAATCTTTGGTCGACGGGAACCGCAGCGTCGGTTGTTCAGCGCGGAAAGGTTGCCCGTCACGGTACAACTTCAATCGAGCCTCGTGGTCGTCTCGTGCGGCAGCGGGGGATGCTGCCAGATGCTCTTCCTGACAACGGACCGCTTCGTCGAACTGGCCCGCCTCGGCATGTGCCGCAGCCAGGATGTCGAGCCATGCCCTGCCGGGGCTTCCTGCGAGTTCCATCGCTCGAGTTGCATTGGCTACTGCTTGCCCGCCGTCACGGAAGGAGGCATCGGGGCAGGTCGCCTGGAGCCACGCCAGGTTCTTGAAGGCGTTCGGGTGCTTAGGATTCAAACCGATCGCTGTCTGCAAATCGGTAAGAGCCCGCGCATAGTCGCCCTGCTTGAGGAAGACGGCCCCGCGATTGTTGTAGGCAACCGCCTCGCCTGGCGCCAAACCTATGGCCTCATCGAGATCGGTAAGTGCTCGATCGAAATCATCCCGCAGAAACCAGGCCAGGCCCCGACTGCAAAGAGCGGCGGCACGGCTCTTCTGATGCTCCAAGGCCTCGCCATACATACGAATCGCCTGACCGGTCTCGCCGCGGGCAAGCCAGATATCTCCCTGGCAGATGCGCAGGAACGGGGCGATGTCCGGCGCTAACCGCAACGCCTCCTCGTAGTCCGCGAGAGCGGCGTCATATTCGTGGCGCAGGAAATGAACCCGGCCGCGGCTGGCGCGCACCGCGCCCAACCCCAGGTCCAGCTCGATAGCCTTGTCCAGGTCTACCAGCGCCTCGTCCAATTGTCCGGTGCGCGCATAAGTCTCACCCCGATTGGCATATGCTTGGGCGAGCCGGGGATCGATGCTGATCGCCTCGGAATACGTAGAAATTGCCTCGGCCAGCTCCCCCTGCTCGGCCAGCGCGTTGGCGGTGTTGTTCAGGACACGCGCATCGAGAGCCGACTGAGCTGGGGCACGCTTGCGATACCATGCAAGCCAAACCACACCAAGACATTGCATGCCCGCCACCACCCACAGCGAATACTCCCCTTCTGTGAGAAACCGCGTCGAAGCGTCATGGCCTACCCAAAGGACTAGGACGAGCACGAACAGACAGGACGCTGCCTGAAGAACACGTGCAACATAGGTGAGTGCTGCCATGTGGAGCACTTGGTCGATGGCTGAGAGTTCCTCCGGCTCGACGATGCCGGCTTCCGCGATCATGGCCCGGGCGCGAGAGCTGGCATCGAACTCGACGGGCAATGTGATCAGTGGCAAGACGAGGCAGCTGCCGAAAAGTGCGACGCCCGCCCAGGTCATGCTGGTCGAGCCTTCGATGATCCCGAAGCCGAGGGCCACGATGCCGAGCAGAGAACAGACCGAGGTGACGGGGAACAAGATAGTCCGAAGCCAGCTGAAGGCATAACCCTGGGCGTGCTGGATGGCGTGCCCAACCTCGTGAGCCGCGATGCCGAGGGCCGATACGGAAGTACTTGCATAGACGGCCGTCGACAAGCGGATCTCGCGAGTGAGCGGATTATAGTGATTGGTCGCCCAGAACCGGCGTGCGGGCGCTATGCGCGTGCCGCCAATCCCGGCACGATCAAGAAGCCTGCGCGCAAAGGCGATCCCCGTCAGGCCGCAACGGGAGGGAACTTGCAAATAATAACAGACCGTGCGCCCGTGGCGTCGTCTGACGCACCAGCCAAAGAGGAGGGCAGGCACGATTAAAAGAAGAAATGCCAGCACCGGCAAATCCGCCATGCCGAGCTTGTCAGTAATAGGTTCCGGTTGCTCCAGCAATTCGTGGCTCCCTGGGGGCAGTCTACCGGGGCCACAAATCCTAGCTCATTCCCGAGCCCGCGGCTCAGCGGACCGTATTGGCCCGCCGGCAATGACTTACGGCAACGCCGGTGGGCGCAAATTCAGCCAAATCGAAACAAGATGTTCGAAAAAGCTACACAACGAGAATCGCGTGCGCGCAGGTGTTCACGGCCTTTTGTCGGCCTTGTGGGACTGACCTTCACCAGCCGGCAGCGCCCCGTAGCTTGCTGTTTTGGAAGTTGCGGCCGGCGCTGGCTCAACCTCGACCGTCACAGGGATGCGTATCCTGGGCGCGCTCGGATTGTCGGTCCTGACCCACACCTCGCTGAACCAGTTCCCCGCCGGCGCATCGCCACGAATGGTGGCTGTCACCCGGTACTTGACCTCGTCGGCACCGCGCTGGAGTTCCTTCATCGAGGCTTGCACGTAACCGGTCGCGCCATCGACATTGTTGATCTTCCAGGAATTATTTCCCATGAAACTGACGGTTACGGAACTCAAAGGCGTGCTCCCACGCGTGATCCTACCAAACGAGAATGACTCCGGGCCGACCAGGAGGTCCTGCCGGCTGTTGGCCTGGACCGAGAGGCGTACCTCTTCCCATTGAGGTTGGTCAAATTGCACAAAGATGAAGACTTTCTTGGCGCCGCTAAAACGCCGTGTGTCCATCTCCGCCAGGATGGCCGTTGATTGTCCAGGCGCCACGGTGTTCTCTAGCGCTCGCGCACTCACGCAGCCGCAGGAGACGCGAACATCCGAGATGCGGATGGGTTGGCTCATGTTGTTGGTCAATCGAAAATGATGCACGAGCGTAGGTCCACGCGGCACGACGGTAAAATCCTTGTCGTGTTCCTGGAATAGCGCATCGGCCCAAGTTGCGGCCGAGGCAGGAGCCGTCGCACACAAAGCGAGCATGACGATCCCTTGGTAGTGCAGCATGACGGTGCTCTCCTCAAAGTTGCGGTGCCCTGGCTTGTCGCGGTCAAGCGACCGCCTCCAGCAAGCAATGCCCGCAGAGACCGAGAAACAGACAAGCGTCCAGGCGATAGGTGACACACGGTCCCATTCCGTATTATAGGCGAAACTATGTGCAAAGATGGTGCCGGGAGCGCCAGCTGCGCGCTCGAATTCTCGATACATTTTGCGCAGGTTGCGTCGTCCGCCGATTAATTCTCTGAGAACAGTCGTGCAGATGTCCGGCAGGCCTCAGCGCAGGGAGTCGAGCGCCTTCAAGCGGATGGCCGACAAAGCTGGCAGCAGGCCTCCAACGCAGCCCATCAAAAGGGAAAAACCGAGGGCTTCGCCCACCACGCGCCAGCTAACGACCAGCTTGAGCATCACGCTCTTGCCACCGCCCATGCCAGCGTTGAGCTGACTCGTCGCCGACGCGCCGTTGGCGAGGAAGCCTAGCGCGCAGCCGATGGCGCCACCGATCAGGGCAAGCAGCAACGACTCCAGGAAGAAGGAGACCAGGATCTGCCAGCGAGCAAAGCCGAGGATGCGCATCACGCCGATGTCGCGAGTGCGTTGGGCAATGGCTGCAAACATGGTATTCATCACGCCGAACACGCCGCCGATACCCATGAACAGGGCCACCAGACGAATGGCAATGAGGAAAGTCTGATTGGTGGAATTAAGGGACTCGAAGTAATCCGTCTCTGTGCGCGCCAGGATCGCAGGGCTTTTAAATTCCGCAGTGAGGTCTTTGGCTACTTGTGCTGCATCGAGGTCGTCCCTGACACGGATCACCGCGGTGCTGCGCGTGTCTTTCCGCAGCATCTCACCCACGATCTTGCGTTTGGCCCAAACCTCGGAATCGAACGTCTTGCCAGCCGACTTCATGATGCCGACGACGACCCACCGGCGCGGCCCAAGCTCGAACCGGTCGCCTGGCTCCAAAGACGGTTTGCCCAGATCCTGGCCCAGCTCGCGCGCCAGCCCTTCACCAAGTACTCCCTGGATATATTGCTCGTTACCACCGCCTGGCACCGCCTGCACGCCAGCGCCCACATCAAACCATGTGCTTCCATCGTAGAGGGGTAGCTCATGCACCGCTCCCGAGACGACGGGGTCTTCAAGGCCGCGCACTTGAACAAAGCGGCGCAGCCGGCCGCCGGGCTTGGCGTTTGGGATCGGCTGATTCACCACCTGATACAGCTCCCAGCTTACGAGCGGCGTTTCTTCCACCTTATCACCGTAGCGCAGGTTCGCCTTCTTGACGCAGTCTTTCGTGGTTAGCAAGCTGATATCGCCGTAGCCCAAGTCGCTGAAAAGCTCGTCGGTTGCGCCGTCGGCCAGCACAAAAACATTCCCGGGCACGGCACTGCCAGCGGTCAAGGCGTACATCCCGTTTACGAATGCGCGCATCACCGTCATCAAGCCAACGACCATAATAAAGGCGAGCGTTGTTAGAAGGGTTGTGCGCCAGCGCACGACGAGGTTGCGAAAGTTGTAACCGAGAGGCACGCGGCGAACCAACCCAAAGATCTGCAAGATCAGCAGCACGATCAGGCCAGCGCTGATAAGTAGGATCACGCCCACGGCAAGACCGATGCCGGCCAGCAGCCCAATGCCGGCGTATTTGAGCACGAGCAGTAGAATCTCATTCATGAGCTTCGTACCAGGACCCTTACGCGACCTTGGAGAATACGTCGGCCACTTTCACCGAGCGCGCCGACCACGCCGGCAGAATACTGCCGCACAGGGCCGTCGCCGCACCGATGCCGAGACCCCACCACGTGGCGGCGTCCGCGACAAAAAACTTACCGAAGAAGGCGATCGGCAACGCGATGCCTCCAACCAGGTCGTTGATGAGATAGCGCGCCATCCAACCGCTGAGCAGCCCGCTGCCACAGCCGATGAGCAGGGCCTCTCCCAGAACGAGAATGAGGATCTGATTCGGCGAGAAGCCGAGCACCTTCAGCACGGCCATCTCCGAGCGCCGCTCGCGCACGCTGATGCTGATGGCGTTGGCGATAACCAGGGCCATCGTCACCAGGATGGCGGGCACCAGCATCCAGCGCATGCCGAACAGAATGGTCTTGTACGGCTCGATGAACGAAGCGATACCCGATGAGGCGGTCTCTGTTTTCACCGCGGGCGACTTGTAGTCCGGCGAGGAGTCGATTTGCCCGGCTACTCTTTCGAACGTGGGCATGTCGGGCACGCGCACCCAGACGAGAGCGAGCGTCTTTTCGGTCATGGGATGTTGCTGATCCTTCGGCTTGCCTTGATTGTAGGCGCGCAACGCCTCGTCGAGATAGCGATAGTTCATGACGGCGCTTTGCTCGTAGCGACCGCCGGGCAAGTGGCCCAGGATCTCGAATTCAAGGTCGATGCCTTGGTAGTTGAGGCTGGTCACTTTGATGCGCTCGCCCACTTTCTTGTTCATGGCTGCGAGCTTGCTCGGGCCGACGAGGACCTTGTAAGGGTAGCGCTCCATCTCCTCGCAGGCGGCCGCCAATTTGCGTTTGTCCGCGTCGGAGAATTCGTCGACGTCGTCCATCATGCTGCTGAAATTGCCGCGCGCGTCGACGGCGATGAGCTTGCGCGGTTCCATGGCGAAGAAGAAAACGACGTTCTCCCGCGTACGTTTAGCCGGGTCGATGGTGCCGCCATAGAACGCCCAGAACATGGCGTCCCGGTTCGTGTCGACGCGGTAGTCGCCCTCCTTGCGCGGCGCTCCCTCAGCCAGGGTGTTGGCGTAGGCGAAGGGCATCTGGCTCGGCATCTGAAATTTTTCCGTGACGATGGCCTTGAGGTTCTTACTCTTGGCCTCGGTCTGTTTGTCGAGGAACTCGAGCACGCTCCAGACCAGGCTGACAACCAGCACCAGGATAAAGGTCGCCAATCCTGTCAAAACGCTGCGCAGCAGATTGCGGCGCAGGCTCTTGATCATGAAACGTGTCTGCTCCCAGTAGAGCAGCGAGACGAACAGTAGTGCAGCGAGGGCCGCCAGGCCCACCGGGTTGCGCCAGTCCTTCATGAATAGGAGGAACAGTTTTTCGGATGAATTCATGACGCCGGCTCCGCCGTAAGCCAGTCTTGTTCAGACATGCCGTCGCCCTGGATAGTCTCGCTCACAAGCTGGCCCTTCTCCAGGTGGAGAATACGCTCGGCACGGGAGGCAGCCTTGGGGTCGTGTGTCACCATGATGATCGTCTTGTTGAGGCTGTTCTTCAGAGCAACCATCAGATCGAGAATCTCGTGAGCCGACTTCGTGTCCAGGTCGCCGGTCGGTTCGTCCGCAACGATCAGCGTCGGGTCGGTGACAATGGCGCGAGCGATGCCCGCCCGCTGCTGCTGCCCGCCGGAGAGCTGGCCGGGGCGGTGCTTCATACGATCGGCGAGGCTCACGAGCTCCAGGGCCGTGGTCACCTGCCGTTTGCGCTCCGCTTTGGACATGGGCAACAACAGCAGCGGCAGCTCCACGTTTTCATACGCGGTAAGGACCGGCAGCAGGTTGTAGAACTGAAAGATGAAGCCGACATTGCGCGTTCGCCATTTAGCTAGGCTGGCCTCGCTCATATCGCTGATGGCATCGTCGCCAACGCGGATGGTACCCTGGCTGGGTTGATCCAGTCCTGCGATCAGGTTCAGCAGAGTCGTCTTACCGGAGCCGGACGGCCCCATGAGTGCGAGGAATTCGCCCTCGGGCACCTCTAGGCTGAGGTCACACAATACATCGATTTGCTCGCTGCCGCGGCGAAAGAACTTATGCACATTTTCGACAGCTACAATCGCTTCCGCAGCCATGGGTCACTCCTCGCTTCTCATTCCATAGCCCTGCCTTGGAACGCACTGCCTTGCAGACTCCGCCTGCTGCGTGTTGTGCTGTGTCATCGAGGCAAAGCCTCGCGGCCGGCGCGCTCCCGGGCGGCGCCCGGAACCGAGAAAAGCTACTTCAAGAAGGTCACCAATGCTCCCATGTCGGGGAGCAAGTATTCGCCGCTCTGTTCATTCTCGGGGATTTCAACCTTCACGCGTACGGTGACCGCCCCTTTGGAACGGTTGGCGACCGGCATCCGCCGCGACACGACGCCGGCGTAGCCCTTGGGGTGTGTATTGCGAAAGGCGTCGTCGCGTTGCCCAGCATCCGGGATGATCCAGCAGCGCTGGCCGGTCCTGATCCGGGCGATGTCGCGTTCTTGAATGTCCAATTCAAGTTCAAGATCGCGGAGGTCGGCCATTTCGCAGAGGTAGCCGGCAGCACCGAATGCCAACGGGTTGACGTAGCCGCCCAGCTCGGCTTTCTTGCTCAGAATAATCCCTGTCGTCGGCGCCAGGATCGTGCAGTTCTTCAGCTGCTTCGCCGCTTGTTCCAGATTTGCCTGTGCCTGCAGCACCTGCGCCTTGGCGATGAGGCGGCGCTCATCCAACGACACCTCGAGCTTGGCCACAGTCTGCTTCTGGTTTTCATGAGCGGCCTGATCCACCACAATTTGGACTATCGCCTTCTCCATATCGTCCCGGGTGGTGGCGACGCCCGCGCGCCGTTTGTTGCGTTCGTCGATACGCGCTAGCTCGAGCCTGGCCGCCATGTTATTGAGCATTGCCTTGGCCGCGGCGACCTCCTGAAGAGCCGAACCGGATTCGACCTCTCTGAGGTTGATCTCAGCGGCGCGCAAGGCTGCTTCCGCACTTTTGCGCTGTGCCGCATAGATGACAGGGTCCACCTCGGCCAACCGATCACCCTTCTTGTAGACGGCGCCTTCCTTGAAATTGGGGTCGAGCCAAATAATCTCGCCGCCCACCTGCGGGCTCAGCTGAATCTGGTGGGCAGCAATGACGTAGCCCTTGGATTCGAGGGTAACCTCGGCTGCATCAGTCCCGACCGGAGAGGTCGAATTGCTGGCAGGAGCACCCGAGGCGAGACTCGACGAGGCCGAAGAGTACGAACCAGATAACGGTCTACTTGTCTCGCCGCCTGCGTTCGCTTCGGACGGCTCAACGGCATCTACTGGCGTAAGGAGGTAAGCGCGCAGGCCAAACGCCGTCGCCGCCGCGCACGCGATCACGGTCAGGCCCCACGGGAGCCAGGCGCTGCGCGGCCTGACGCCCGGGCCGTCGGACTTGAGGCGGAGCGACCGGACGCGCTCGTGCAGCGATGCCTCGTGGGCGGGAATTTCTTCAGCCCGGCCGCGGCTGGCGGTCGGAGTTTCGTTGGATTGACGCATGGTCAAACTCGTGAAATCTTGGGTGAACGCCGCGGCCTTCCGCGATCCGGAGAGCCGTTGACCAAGGCCGATGTTCTGGCCGCGGGCCGGCGCGTACCGGCGGCCTTCGCCTGGGGCTGCAAATAACTGCCCAACATATCAAGACAAAGCTTCAACATTTCCTCGGGGTCGTAGCTCGCCGGGTCCGCGGCACGCTGCATGGCGAGGCCATGCAAGATGGCCTGGACCAAGGTCGCGACGGTGCCGGCCGACACGCTGGGCTTCCCTGGACGGCGGGCCAGCGCAACCGCGCAATCCTCAGCAATGGCGTCCCGCCATTCCTGGTACAGGTCGGCGAGCCGCTGACGAAAATCTTCGCGGTGGCCGATCTGGGACAGGAACGTGTATTGCAGTGAATGAAACTCCGGCGCAGCCGGCGGCTTGAGCAACAGCAGCGTCAGAAAATGCTGGAACCGTTCCCAGCCGGGCGCGGCCAGTACCTTGCAAGCGGCTCCGCTTTCGCCATGCGCCTGCTGATGAATGAGTCGGAGAAGATGATCGAAGACCGCCAGCAGAATCTCTTCCTTGGTCGGGAAATAGTAGGTTAGTTGACCTCGGCACATTTCGGCGCGCCGTTCGATCTCCGAAAGGGAGCAATGCTGCAAGCCGCGCTCTGCGATGACAGCCACGGCCGCTTCAACGATTTGTTTGCGGCGGGCGCAGCCCACGTCTGGCAAGGATCGTTTCTTCATGGCTGATCAAAGTTCGTGTTTCGCAGATTTTTAAGTGTCGGCGGAGTAAATTGGTGTCGGCTTCTTTGCCGGTTTTGGGCAGACTTAGGTCGCTCAAAACACAAAATCGCCCGGGCAAGGAAGCCGACTCATG
>Ga0316363_10000408_pt1 | contig 60098 bp, 48 predicted proteins | sample Sb_taG_3_FD_200459 | JGI IMG/M metagenome (GOLD analysis project Ga0316363, IMG submission 200459) | Peat soil microbial communities from Weissenstadt, Germany - Sb_50d_a_PC metaG (v2) (version 2) | ecosystem: Environmental > Terrestrial > Soil > Wetlands > Peat | place: Germany: Weissenstadt...
CCCTCTCCCTCTGGTCGCCACGCCGAACCGGCCCTCAGCCCTCGCCTCGCCGGACCGACTCTGCCCCTCCATCAACCCTGCTTACGCTTCCTCATACGCCTATCTCAGCTCTGGTGAATTAAGCAGGTTAGGAAGCTGAGAGAGCGATAGTGCAGCCAAGGCTAGCCGAGCTTTGCTCGGCCGGACGGGTCAGAGACCCGTCCCCACACACAAGGGTTCCCACACGAGCGTCCCCACACAAGCAATGGCGGCTCCATCTCTGCTGATGTCGTCCACAGGGTTCTGCGGTATACTGCGCTGAAGATCGAAATCTTTTTGGGGGAAGAAGTGTAATCATGGCAGTGAGAATGGCTGAAGAGGCATCGGCGCAGGTTCCTTCTGACGATTTTCAGGCGCTTGAACAGAAGGTCTACCGCACGATTGAGATGTACAAGGCGGCGCGAGAGGCGCGATCGGCGGCGGAGCGCGATGCGCAGCGCTTGCGTGAGCAATTGGAAGAACGCGAGGAGGAAGTCGAGGGCCTGCGCCGCGAAATGGTCCAGCTACGGCGGGAACGCGAGGAGATTCGCGGCCGCGTGGAGAAGATGCTGCAGCAGATCGACACGCTGGCGGAAGAGCAGGCTGCGAGCTGAACTGGGCGACGGTTCCTTGGTTCGATACCGCGGTGAAGGGGAGCAAAATAAGTTATGGCGAGCACCACCAAGCAGCCTGCGGCGAAGAACGCTGACGATAGCAGCGTGCGCGTGGAAATCTTCGATCAGGCCTACAATCTTCGCGGGTCGGATGCGGAGTACATCATCAAGTTGGCGGAGTACGTGGATGCCAAAATGCGGGCGGTCGCCAAGCAGACGCAGACGGTGGACACGGTGCGCTTGGCGGTGTTGGCGGCGCTCAATATTGCTGATGAATACCATTTGCTGAAGCGAAGCCAGGATGGTGGAGCGGTGGAGTATCTGAAACGCGCCCATCATCTGGCGGATGCGTTGGATGAAGTGCTGGAGGAGAAGCGGCGGGCGGGGTAGTGTAAATCCCGCAATTTTCGGGGTTGCGCTCGGCGGGCGGCGGTTTCCAAGTGGTTCTGGTTGGTTCCGACTCTTATCCCCTAACGAAAGTCGCTGGCAACCGGAGTGCCAACTATTTGTGCAGTGCCCCTTGCCAAGTGGGCGGGATTTCCCTAGGATTCGGAGTGAAAGCCGGCCTGCGAAGTTGGTGATGGTGGTAACCGATTTTTGAACCAACACCGAATGAACGGGGGCCTGACTCGTACAAGTAGATCCGGTGTGCGATGCTCCGCCATGCGGAGATGCCTAAAGGGTCGCGGCGGGTTCCCATCGTCTACCGACGGGTTCATTCTCGGCCTACCACACGGCTAGGTGGGTCGGCTTGATTTGTACTGCTGTGGATTTGCCCTTCCCTGCTACACTGACGGTTACTAATTCCCGGTGCTCTGCATCTAACTGACAGTGTTCCCTCGACTCTTTCATATTGGCAACTTCAGTTTGCCCACCTACGGACTGCTGGTCTCGCTGGGCGTGCTGATCGGATTGTGGATCAGCGTGCGCAATTCGGAGAAGCAGGGGATCAACGGGGATGATGCGTGGAATTTGGGAATCCTGGTGGTGCTATGCGGAATTCTCGGCGCCAAGATTCTCTACATCGCCTATGACTGGAGCTACTACAGCACGCATGTTGGGGAGATTTTCAGTTTCGGCACTTTGCAGGCTGGTGGGGTTTTCTCAGGAGGGCTGATTGCGGGATTGTTGGCGGCGGCCTGGTATGTGCGCAAGCGGCACATGCCCGCGCTGGCTACTTGTGATGCGTTCTCGCCCGGGTTGGCGTTTGGGCACGCGCTTGGGCGCGTGGGTTGTTTCGCCGCAGGCTGCTGTTATGGCAAACCGACGGACCACTTCTGGGGCGTGACCTTCACCAATCCCATTGCCCAGGCCTGGGTGGGTACTCCGCTGGGACATCCGCTGGAGCCGACTCAGCTTTTTGAGTCGGCGGTCGAGTTGGCGAATTTCTTTATTCTGATGTGGCTTCTGAAGCGGAAGAAGTTCGATGGACAGGTGGTTGCGGCTTATTTCTTCCTCTATGGCGTGGCCCGCTATTTTCTGGAGTTCCTGCGTGACGATCCAGGACGAGGTTCGGTGTTCGGCGGGATCATGTCCGGCACACAGTTGATCTCGATTGGATTGGTCGTGCTGGGTGGGTTGATCTGGTGGCTGCGGCCCGGATTGAAGGCCTTGCCGGCACAGGCGGCGCGGTAAACCTTTTCACCACAGAGACACAGAGAAGAAAGTTGATTTTCCATCTTTGTGTCCGCAGTGATGACGGTCGCGGTATTCTTGGCGTGGACTACTTTCGCCGCGCGTGGACACATTCCCTAAAACTCTTGTTGCGAAGACGGAAGATGCCGGCAAACGGCTAGACCAATTCCTGGTCAGCCGGATTCCCGACACCAGCCGGGCTCGCGTCCAACAATTAATCGACGAAAAGAAAGTGCTGGTGAACGATGATGCGGCGAAAGCGTCGCTGCGATTGCGCGGAGGGGAACGAATCGCGATCCTTGGTGAAGTGAAATCGCCGCCGCTGCGGGCGATGGCTGAGGAGATTCCGCTGGACATCGTGTACGAGGACGATGACTTGGCGGTGGTGAACAAGGCTGCGGGAATGATGGTCCACGCTGGAGCGGGTGCAACCGAGGATGAGCGCAATCGCGGCACGCTGGTGAATGCGCTGCTGCACCGGTTCGGTCAGCTCTCGGGCGTGGGCGGAGAGTTGCGGCCCGGAATCGTGCATCGCTTGGACAAGGCCACCAGTGGGCTGATCGTGGTGGCCAAGAACGACGAATCTCATCGCAAGCTGGCAGCGCAGTTCGCTCGGAGGGTGGTCAAGAAAACTTACATCGCGTTGGTGCACGGTTGGGTTAAGCAGGATCGGGGGACGATTAGCAGCAGCATCAGCCGGGACCGGGTGCGACGGATTAGGATGACGACGAAACGCTCCGGTGGACGGGAAGCGATTACCCACTACACGGTGCAAAAGCGAATTGATTCGAAATACGGAAAGTTCTCTCTGCTGGAGGTGCGAATCGATACCGGGCGGACTCACCAGATCCGGGTGCATCTGGCTTCGCTGCGGCATCCCGTAGTGGGCGATACGCTGTATGGGGCGCCCCGCGAGATGAGTGCGAAGAACGAGGCTGCGATTTCTCTGCCGCGAAACTTTCTTCATGCGGCGGCGTTGCAGTTGCAGCATCCTCGGAGCGGTATGGCGCTGTCGTTTGCGCGGGCGCTGCCGGAAGAGTTGCAAGGGTTTTTGGAGAAGATCGCTGCGGAGTGAAACTGGCCCTGCCGAGCTTTGCTCGGGCGCCGGACGGGGGCGTCCGGGCATCCGTGTGCATCGGCAAATGCTGGGTTTCGATTACAATCAGCTGCCGTTCCTTTACTAAAACGTTTTAAGGAGCAAGCCTTGAAGAACCGGATGGCGGTGGTCGCATTGCTGATTGAGTGCTTTCTCCTGTTCGCCGTGTCTGTGGCCCAGACGATTCAGGTCGACATAACGCCTGCGCACTCGACCAATCACTTCGTGCCCAATGAGACATTGGGTGGTGGGATTGATCGCATCCCGGCAGCAGCGATCGACAAGGATCTGCTCCAGCCCGCGCTGGAACAGGTGTTGGCATCGGGCTGGCAACCTGTGACCTATCGCCAGAATACTGAACTGGCGATGGAGGCTTGGCACTGGAATCCGCAGGGAACATGGAGCGATCCCAGCGGCAAGGGCTACTTCACTGGCTCGGCCACTCCGACGGACATGATTCGATACTCCTACGGATATTCGCTGCCTCATCGCGGGACCACGCGTAATGATGGAACCGGCAATGCTGGTTTCTCTCGTCTTACTGATGGTGATTTGAAGACCTATTGGAAGAGTAGTCCGTACCTTACGCAGCGCTTCACGGGGGAAAGTGATTCGCTGCATCCCCAATGGGTGATTCTTGACTTTACGCAAAATCAGCAGGTGGACAGCATCCGCATCACGTGGGCTAACCCGTATGCGACTCGCTACGTAGTGCAGTACTGGACGGGTGAGGATCCGATCAAGGCCCAAACGAAAGGGGTGTGGGAGACATTTGCGCATGGCGCGGTTACGTCCGGGAAAGGCGGAACCGAGACTGTCCGGTTGTCCGACAATCCAGGGCCGATTCGCTTCGTGCGGATACTGATGACGGAGTCGTCGAATACGTGCGATTCCCACCAGTCGGCTGACCCAAAACTTGCGGACCCGAGAAACTGCGTGGGTTACGCGATCAATGAACTCTATCTCGGGACCACGACGGCAGACGGGGCGTTTCACGATATTCTCCGCCATACGCCGGACCAGGAGCAGACCGCCACCTACTGCTCTTCGGTGGACCCGTGGCATGAGCCTTCCGATCTGCGATCTACGAAGCAAGCGCAGGTTGGATTCGATCTTTTCTATACCAGCGGGGTCACGCGTGGACTCCCGGCGATGATTCCGGTGGCGCTGCTTTATGACACGCCGGAGAACGCCGCGGCTGAGATTGCCTACCTCAGGAAACGGAACTACCCGATTTCGTACGTGGAAATGGGCGAGGAATCGGACGGGCAATTCATGGTGCCGGAAGACTATGGCGCGCTGTACATTCAGTGGGCCACGGCGCTCCATCGCGTCGATCCCACACTGAAGCTGGGTGGGCCATCCTTTCAGGGCGTGAATAAGGACATTGAAGTGTGGCCCGATGCTAACGGCAAGGTCTCGTGGCTGGGCCGGTTTTTGGACTACTTGAAACAACGCGGTCGGATGAACGATCTCGCGTTTTTTTCGTTTGAGCACTATCCCTATGATGGTTGCAAGACCCCGTGGGGCACCCTTTATGACGAGCCGGACCTCGTGAGCCGCATCATGCAGGTCTGGCGGGAGGATGGAGTGCCGGCGAACCTTCCCATGTTTATCACCGAGTCGAATCTTTCTCCCGCCGCAAGTGAAACCTACATGGACATGTTCGCTGGCGTTTGGCTGGCGGACTACATTGGATCATTTTTGAACTCGGGCGGTAATGGAGTTTATTTTTTTCATTATTTGCCGCTGCAGATGGAACACGGCTGCAACGACTCTCCGGGAACGTTTGGCATGTTCACGGTCGATATCAACTACCAAATTCAGCAGCCGCTGTCTCAATTTTTTGTCTCGCAATTGATCAATCTGGAATGGGTGCAGCCGGGCGCAGGTGAACATCTTGTGTTCCCTGCAAAGAGTGATGTCGATGATGGTGCGGGTCATTCGCTGGTGACTGCGTATACGGCGAAACGCCCAGACGGGCAGTGGTCCGTGATGGCGGTGAATCGGGATCAGCAGAACGCGCATCGCGTGCGAATCTGGTTTCGCGACCAGATGGAGCGAGATGCGAACTTCTTCTCCGGAACAGTTGAAATCTCAACCTTCGGAAAAAACCAATATCAATGGCATCCGGCGGAGACCGAATTTCTGGCGCACTCGGAACACGCGGGGGAGCAACCCGTGATCGCAATCACGAAAGGTAGAGCAGATCCCGACGGACCCATTATGCACTCCCGGCAAACTGGAGGAAAGGACGCCTGGTACGATTTGCCGGCGGCGTCGGTGGTAGTCATTCGGGGAAAGCTCGGGGCTCTTTAGGTCGCATAACGATTGACGCTCCGGCCGCGAACTAGAGTCTTCCTTTTCGGAAATACGCTCCGGCTGAGCGTAGCGCGCCCCGCAACCTCTGGCTCAGGCCGCGGGCGAACATCAGATCGAGGAAGCCTTCCATCTGTCGGGTGAAGGCTTCGCCGTATCCGTACCACCAGACTTGCTTCATCCGGGGTAGATGATCGGAGTCCACGTGCTTGATTCGGACCATTTCTTCCAGGCCGAAACGCCCGTGGGTGCGGCCCATGCCACTGGCCTTTACCCCGCCATGGGGAGCTTCGCTGATGCCGAAGCAAGCGATGGCGTCGTTGACCATGACCGTCCCCACCTGGATGCGCCGGGCCAACATTTCTCCGCGGGCCCGATCGCGCGTCCAAACGCTGGCAGCGAGACCGTAGTCAGAATCGTTGGCCAGCCGGACCGCTTCCTCATCAGTGTCAAACGGCATCACCGGGAGGACGGGACCGAACGTCTCCTCGCGCATGATGTGCATGGCGTGGGTAACGTCGGCGAGCACGGTGGGAGCGTAGAAATTGGGGCCGAGTTGCGGGAGCCGCGAGCCTCCGGTGAGCACTCGGGCGCCGCGTGTCCGCGCATCTTCGACCTGCAACTCGACGTTCCGCAATTGCCGTTCGTAGATCAGCGGTCCGATTTCGGTTTGCGGATCGATCCCGTTGCCCAGGTGCAGTTGTTTGGTTTTTCGCACGCAAGCTTCGAGGAACGCGTCATACAAGCTGCGATGTACATAGCAGCGCTCGACCGAAAGGCAGGCCTGTCCGCAATTCGCGAACGAGCCCCAGACTGCGCCGCTCGATGCGACGTCCACATCCGCGTCATCAAGCACCAGCATGGGATCTTTCCCGCCCAACTCCAGCACGACTGGAAGCAACCGCGCCGCCGCAGCCTGGGCAATGCGTTTGCCAGTAGCAACGCTTCCGGTGAAGATCAGTTTGTCGATTTGTGCATTCAACAGCGCCGCGCCTGCGGCTCCGTCGCCGACGATGACCTGAAAAACATCCTTGGGCACACCGGCTGCATGCAACAAAGACGCCAGTTCCAACGCGTTCAGGGAAGTAAGTTCGGAAGGCTTCAGCACCACCGCGTTTCCGGTCACGAGCGCAGACAGCGACTCCGTGGCAGGAATGGAGAACGGGTAATTCCACGGCGAGATAATCCCGATCACACCGTGCGGCTCGCGCAGAATGCGTCCCGTCTTGGTCTTCATGGCCAGATTGCCGTGCGGAACCGGTTGTTCGCGCAAGAAGTCGAAGGCATTCTCGACGCAGAAGCGGTTGGCGTCCAACACCACCATAACTTCCGTGAGCAGCGCCTCTACCAGCGGCTTGCCGGCCTCGCGCGTAATCAGCCCCGCAACTTCCATTTTCTTGGCGTGAAGCAGACGCTGAAACTCGCGCAGTACCGAAATGCGGCGGCGCACTCCAAATTCGTTCCACGCGGGTTGAGCCGCCCGAGCACGAGCGACAGCAGCGTTGACGTCGGCGCTGGTCGCGGAGTCGAATTCGCGCAGGGTTTCTCCGGTCGCGGGATTCATCGAGACCACCTTCCGCGCTGCGATTTGCAGATCAGTAACCATGCCCTATGGAAAGTTTACGCGGGCGAGGGCGCCCGCGCCACACCAGTCTCTAATACTCGACGCTCACCAAATATAGACCTCTGGCCGGAGCCGTCGCTCCGGCGGCCGTGCGGTTGCGTGCCGCTAAAATATCGGTTAGATCCTCCGGCTTCAATGTGCCTTTTCCGACCAGCACGAACGTCCCCACCAGGTTTCGCACCATGTGGTGTAGAAAACCGCTGCCACGAACGATGTATAGCAGTTCTTCCTCTGCCCGCTCCCAAGTCGAAGTGAAAATCCGCCGCACATATGAAATAGTTTCATCCTCGCGACCGCGTTCTGAATCGACTGCGGCAAAGGAAGTGAAATCATGCTCGCCAATCACGAAACCAGCCGCTCGTTGCATGGCACCTTCGTCGAGTGGGTAGGGATAGTGCCACACGTAGCGCGCTAGAGAGGGAGGGCAGATGGCGCCGCGATACATGCGGTAGCGATAGGTCTTCGCGCGAGCCGACTTGCGGGCGTGAAATTCAGGCGGCGCCTCCGCGGCCTCGAGCACGCGGACGGACGGGGGCAGCATATCGTTTAACGCCTTCACCAAATTCTGTGCCGGTATGGGCGATTCCGTGGCAAACGTGGCTACTTGGGCAAGCGCGTGAACCCCAGCGTCGGTGCGTCCGGAGCCTTGTGGCAAAACCTTTTCGCCGGTCACTCGTCCAATAGCCGAGGCCAGAGTGCCCTGGATTGTGGCCGCATCCGGCTGCACTTGCCATCCGGAGAATTCCGAGCCGTCATACGCCAGAACGATTTTGAGATTACGCATGAGAATTGCCTGGAATCTTGTCCGCCATTTCAATCATCAAAACAGTTTGCAAATCGTTGCAGGACCTTACGCAGTTGCCTGGTCCGGATCTGAATGAAGAGGGTTGCGTCAGCTATACTATTGCATTCCACGTAGCGGTTTACGACGAAACGCAGCGCCTTGTCCGAAAACACAAAAAATGAAACCTAGGCCAGGCGTTTTGCGTACTAACTGTTGATCTGAAGAAGCCTTGGCCGTCATCACAAGCAATTCTTACGCATGGAGATAAGCGAATGCCTTTGCCTGGTTTGAATTCTGCCTGCCGGCTGGCTGCTGCAATGGTGCTCACCGGCGCGCTGGCCGCTAGCGGTTGGACGCAAGACTCAACCCAATCCTCTTCCGCGACAGCCCAATCCGCGGCGGTGCAGGCCCCGCAGCCGCAGCAGTTCGTCTTGAAAGACTATTCCAAGCCGCCTTCCGCGTTCCCGAACGTGATTCGGCCCTACCTGCCGCAACACGTACCCCTGCCAAATCTAAGTAACACGCCGCGGATTGATCAGCTCTTGCAAAACGGCAAGATCATGCTCTCAATCGATGACGCTGTCGCCCTGGCGCTGGAGAACAATCTTGATATTGGCATCGCGCGTTACAACTTGAGCATTGCCGATACGGATATTCTGCGCTCCAAATCCGGAGCCAACAACTTCCTGGGAACGAATTTCGGGGTAGTGCAAAATACGCCGGGCAGCGGTGTAGGCGGGCTGGGCGGAACAGTGGGTTCGGGCACGGGCGGTACAACTGCGGCTCCGGGCGGCATTGGCGCAGGTACCAATGGCTTGGTGAGCTCTACCCTCGGTCTGGGCTCTCCCATTGCCAGCTTCGATCCGGTGCTCACGGGCACGCTGCAAGAGGACCACTCGAATACGATCGCGAGTAGCGTGTTCACAGGTGTTCCTACACTAGCCCAGAATACGGGTACCTACAATTTCTCCTACGCGCAAGGTTTCCAATGGGGTACGAATATGTCGGTGGGATTCAACAACACCCGGATCACCACCAACAGCCCGTTCACCAGCTTTAGCCCGCTGATCAACTCCGGCTTCCAGTTCAGGCTGACCCAGCATCTGATGCAAGGCTTCGGGTTCCTGCCCAATACCCGTTTGATCCGCCTGACCAAGAACAATCGCGAAATCTCCGACGTCGCCTTCCGACTGCAGATTATTACGACTGTGGATCAGATCGAAAACATGTACTGGGAGTTGGTTTTTGCCTACGAGAATGTGAGAGTGCAGCAGGAGTCGCTGGCTTTCGCTCAGAAGACCCTATCTGACACCCAGAAGCAAGTCCAGATCGGCAGTCTGGCTCCCATTGAAGTGGTTCGCGCCCAGAGCACGGTTGCCACCGACCAGCAAAGCTTGATCCAGGCCCAGAACAATCTGCAACTGCAGCAACTACTGATGAAGAACGCCCTCAGCCGGACGTTGGTGGATCCAGTGCTGGCGGATGCCGAGGTCATCCCGACCTCGACCATCGCCTTGCCGGAACAGGAGCCAGTTATACCAGTCCAGGATTTGGTGAACGACGCCCTTGGTCATCGGGCCGAACTGGCGGAGTCTCGGATTGATCTGAGCAACCGCGAGATCAACGACAAAGCGATTCGTAATTCGATGCTGCCCACTCTCGACCTCTTTGCCTACTATGGCGGCACCGGTTTGGCGGGCGCGCAAAACCCCATCAATCTTTGTGCCAACGAGCCCAAGAAAGAAGCGGCCCTGGGCTTTTGCAGCCCTACAGCAGTACCGACCACGAGCTATACCGGCGGCCTGAATGAGTTGGTCAACTCGAGTGCACCCGACAAGGGCGTTGGCTTGACGCTCACCATACCGATTCGTAACCGTAACGCTGGCGCCTTGCAAGTGCGGGCGGAATTGGAATACCGTCAAGCGCAGATGCGGTTGCAGCAGATTGAGAACCAAATTCGAATCGAAGTCCGCAATGCGCAATTCACCTTACAGCAGAACCGCGCGGCCGTGGCGGCTGCTCAGGCTGCGGTAGAACTCGGCCGTCAGTCGCTGGATGCGGAACAGAAGAAATTGAATCTGGGCGCTTCCACCAGCACGCTGGTTTTGCAGAACCAGTCTGTTTTGGCGACCAACGAATCCAACCTGGTTTCGGCGATGGCGGCCTATGAGAAATCGCGCATCGAGCTGGATCGAGCCACCGGCCTGTTATTGGACCATGCCGGGATCGTCATGGCGGACGCCGAGCGCGGCCAAGTAACTCACATGCCGAATGTGCCTTATGTTGCGCCGCGCAAGGACTTGAAGTCGGTGATGGAAGCGCCTCAGCAGCAGCCGCTGCCTCAGAAATAGCCCTGCCCTTCCATCGATGTCTCTGCTTGGCACCCTCACTGGGCTTCAGCCCGGTGAGGTCTGGTGCGGGCGGATAGCGCGCCCGGGTCATCTCCGCGACCAACCGCACCTTTATAAATCTTTACAATTCATCCCCGTATGAATTGGCCGCGTCCAAAGCTACTCTAGTGTGTCCCCAAAAATTCGCATGCATCCAATGTTCGAGATTGAAAAGCATTGCAATATTCAGGTGTCTCTACCCAAAAGGAGATAAAGAAATGCCTTTGCTTCGATTAGATTCCGCCAGCCGACGAGTTGTCGCCATTGCGCTGGCCGGTGTGCTGTCGCTCAGCGGGTGGGCACAGAACGCACAACCCGCCCCGTCTGCGTTGCCGCAAGCGCCGCAGCCCATGCCGGCGCCAGCGCCGCAACCACAGCGGTACGCCTCGGTGGACTATTCGAAACCACGGTCGCAGTTCCCCAATGTTGTCGCCCCTTACAAACCGGGGTACGTGCCCCCGCCGAATCTGAGTAACACCGACCGTATTCAACAGTTAATGCACGATGGCAAAATCATGCTTTCGATGAATGATGCGGTTGCGCTGGCTCTGGAGAACAATCTTGATCTGGTGCTGGCACGTTACAACCTAAACATCGCGGACACCGACATTCTGCGTGCTGACGCGGGCGCTAACATTCTGGGCGTGAACACCGGGATCGTGCAAAACACGCCCGGTGGCGGTGTAGGCGGGCTCAGCGGCAATGTCGGCTCGGGAGCTGGCGGCACGAGCGTAGCCGCCGGTGGCGTGGGTACAGGTACGAACGGTCTGGTCAGTTCAACTTTGGGCATCGGCTCGCCCATCGCCAGTTTCGACCCCGTGGTTTCCGGCACACTTCAGATGGACCGGAACTTTGTCGAATCGACTAGCATATTCACGCAAGTGCCGAACGGCATCGGGAATACAAACACCGGGACCGCCAATTTTTCCTATCTACAAGGTTTTCATTGGGGCACAAACCTGTCCGTGGGATTCAACAATACTCACACCACAACCAACAACGTGACCAGTACGTATACACCAGCCCTTAGCTCCGGGTTTCAGTTCCGGCTTACCCAGAACTTGCTGCAAGGCTTTGGCTTCGTACCTAACACGCGCTTTATCCGGATCGCCAAGAATAACCGCGAGATTTCCGATGTGGCCTTTCGCCTGCAAATCATCACCACGGTGGACCAAATCGAAAATCTGTATTGGGATCTGGTCTACGCCTATGAGAACGTTCGCGTGCAGCAGGAGGCCCTGGCTTTCGCGCAGAGGACACTCGCCGACAACAAGAAGCAAGTGCAATTCGGAACTTTGCCGCCCATCCAGGTGGTGAGTGCGCAAAGCACCGTATCTACCGATCAACAGGCTTTGATTCTGGCTCAAACCAACCTTGAGCTGCAGGAGTTGCTCATGAAGAATGCCCTCAGCCGCACCCTGGAAGATCCCACCCTTGCCGGAGCCGAGGTCATTCCCACTTCCACGATGCAACTGCCCGAGCAGGAGCCGATTGTGCCAACGCAAGATCTCGTCAGTGACGCTCTCAGTCATCGCGCTGAATTGGCCGAGTCGCGGATTGACCTGAGCAGTCGCGAGCTCAACAACAAAGCAGTTCGCAATGCCATGCTTCCGACTCTCGATCTATTCGCGTATTACGGCGCCTCTGGAATCGGCGGGGATGTGAACCCGCTTGTGCCCCTTTGTCCGCCTCCGCCTCAAACCAGCAACTTCTGCTTTGATGCCGCCAAAGCCGCTCCTCCGTTCCGCAATGGCGGCCCCGTAGGCTACGGTGGCACGCTGAATCAGCTCGTCAATGGCACCGCCCCCGACAAGGGAGTTGGGCTCACGCTTACGATTCCAATTCGAAATCGAGAGGCCCAGGCCAACCAGGTTCGTGCCGAGTTGGAATATCGCCAGGCGCAAGTCCGTCTGCAGCAGCTTGGGAACCAGGTGCGCATCGAGGTGCGCAACGCACAGTTCGCGCTGCAACAGAATCGCGCCAGCGTGCAAGCCGCCCAAGCCGCGGTTGATTTTGCCCGCCAGACACTGGACGCAGAACAGCAGAAACTGGCAGTCGGAGTTTCCAACCCAACGGCGGTATTGCAAGACCAGTCTGGCTTGACCACGGCCGAGTCCAATCTGGTTTCCGCCAAGGCGGCTTACGAGAAGGCGCGGGTGGAGTTGGACCGCGCCACCGGCCTTTTGCTCGACCACTCTGGAATCGTTATGGCCGATGCCGAACGGGGCGAGGTAACCCATATGCCGAATGTTCCCTACGTTGCCCCACGGCAAGACGTGCAACCGGGCGCAACCTCACAACCCCAACCGCCGGGGTACTGACTCGACTGTGATTTTGATTGGCCCTGTGGTCTGACGTTCGGATGGCGGGGCTAAATGGTTTCCACTTTCAGTCTTCCTAAGCGCCGATGTATCCTTCCACGCGTGGCGCTATCTGTGGTTGTGATCACGCAGAACGAAGAACGCAATCTCCCTCGCACTCTGGAAAGTGTGATGCCGTTGGTGCGCGATGGCCAGGGAGAAATCATTGTGGTGGATTCGGGCTCGACCGATCGCACGGTTGAGATCGCGCAATCCTATGGTGCGAAGGTCTTTGTCGAGGCGTGGAAGGGCTTCGCTGCGCAGAAAAATTCGGCCATTGATAAAGCGTCGATGGATTGGGTGCTGCAATTGGATGCCGACGAACAGCTCGAACCGGGGCTAGCCGCCGAAATGGAGGCAGCGTTGAAAGCTGGCTCGGACATGAGAGGCTTCTGGATTGCGCGCAAGAATTTCTTCCTGGGCCGCTGGATAAGGCATGGTGGCTTCTATCCCGATCTCAAGCTCCGTCTGGTGCGACGCGGTGCAGGACGATTCGAGGAATACGGCGCGCATCCCACGATCAGGATTGATGGTCCCACTGGCAGGCTTTCCCGCGCACTATTGCACCATGCCTATCCTACACTGCGCGGCTACATCGAGCACATGAACAGCTATTCCTCGATGGGTGCCGAGGTTGCGGTGGCTCAAGGTCATCGCCGCTTCAGCTATACCAGTATCGTCATCCGCCCTCTGCTGACTTTCATTTACAACTATTTCATCCGGCTAGGATTTTTGGATGGACGCGAGGGCTTGCTGCTGCACGTGTATCATTCGGTCTATGTGTCGTGGAAATATGCCAAAGCGTGGGAGTTGACGCGCCCAGACGTTGCCAGCAACGTCTCTACAGATTGACATCGTCTGTAGAGACGTAGCTTGCTACGTCTCTCGCCTTGCGGCTCACCGCGCGCTCTTCTATCATCAAAAGCTAGACGGGGTATTCATGGCTGACAAGAAATCCTCCAAACCGCAAGTCGTAGAAAGTCCAATCACAGATGTTTTCGAAGGACGCCATCCTTCCGAGAGCGAGAAGCAGTGGGCAGAGAAGACGCTGGCGCCCACCCTGGAGAAGGCTCCGGAACGGCCAATTGGTGCGCCTACTGGCGTCAACCTGGACGAGAACGGGCACGCCCGCTTCACCACAATTTCGGGCGTACCCATCCGCCGCCTGTACACTCAGGCGGACCTTCCCGAGGACTGGAACTACGATCAGTATCTCGGTTATCCCGGCCAGCCGCCTTTCACCCGCGGCATTCACGCCACCGGATATCGCGGCAAGCTTTTTACCATGCGCCAGTTCTCTGGCTTTGCCTCTCCGGAGGAAACCAACCAGCGCTACAAGTATCTGCTCGAACACGGAGGCGGAGGGCTTTCGGTTGCCTTCGACCTGCCCACGCTGATGGGCTACGATTCCGACCATCCCGCCAGTGATGGCGAGGTTGGCAAGTGCGGCGTGGCCATTGATTCTCTCGAAGATATGGAGATCCTTTTCAGCGGGATTGATCTCGAGAAAACGACGGTCTCGATGACCATCAATTCACCCGCTTCGGTGCTGTGGGCCATGTATCTGGTGGTTGCGGAACAGCAGGGTGCGGATTGGAAGAAGATTTCTGGCACGATTCAAAACGACATTCTCAAGGAATACATCGCGCAAAAGGAATATATCTATCCGCCCGCGCCATCGATGCGGCTGGTGGTCGATACGTTTGAGTTCGGGTCGAGGTTTACGCCGCGTTTCAATACCATCTCCATCAGCGGATATCACATTCGCGAGGCGGGCTCGACCGCGCTGCAGGAGTTGGCGTTCACGCTTTATGACGGCGTGGAATACGTGGAATGGGCACGGCGGCGTGGTCTTGACATAGACGAATTCGGCCCGCGGCTCAGCTTCTTCTTCAATGCACACAACGATTTCTTCGAAGAAATCGCCAAGTACCGCGCTGCGCGCAAGATCTGGTACCAGGTGATGAAAGATCGCTTCCAGGCGAAGAACCAGCGCACGTGGCTCCTGCGTTTCCATACTCAGACAGCCGGCGTTTCGTTGACCGCCCAGCAACCGATGAACAACATCGCGCGCGCCGCCATCCAGGCAATGGCTGCGGTGCTTGGCGGAACCCAGTCGCTGCACGTTGACGGCTACGACGAAGCACTCGCCTTGCCCACGGAACAAGCCGCGCGCATCGCATTGCGCACCCAGCAAATCATTGGCTATGAGTCTGGGGTTGTGCAAACCGTCGATCCTCTGGGCGGTTCTTACTTCCTTGAGAACCTGACCCTGCAAATGGAAAAAGGCGCGTTTGACTACTTTGGCAAGCTTGACGCGATGGGCGGAATGGTTAAAGCGATCGAGCGAGGATATCCGCAGAAAGAAGTCGCTGAAGCTTCCTATCAATTTCAGCGGGCAGCAGAAGCGAAGGAAAAGATCATTGTCGGGGCGAATGAGTTCGTCATCGAAGAAGAACCGCCTAACATTCTCTACATCGACGAGACCGTGGCCGTCCGTCAGAGCGCGAAGTTGAAAGCTCTGCGGGCACGGCGGTCGAACGAGGAGGTCCAACGACGTCTGGAGGCGCTGAAGAAAGCCGCCGCCGAGGAACCTGAGACTGGGACGAGCGGGAATGTTTCAGCGGCGAACACCATGCCCTACATCGTGGATGCAGTGCGAGCGTATGCGACGGTCGGCGAGATTTGCGGCGCCCTGCGGGAGGTGTATGGAACGTACACCGAGGCGAGCATTACGTAGGGTAGTTGAGCACATGCTGGTTCCGGACAGAATCCGCCCACGCTCGCAGATTCCCTAAGAGGCGGAACGCGGACAGGAATGTTTGCGCCACACAAACGTTTGCTATCCTTTTAAGTCTGACCTTCGTCAAATGTTCGCATGCGGAAAGCTCTCGATCACCTGAAAAAATCTGACCCCGTCATGCGGGGCATCATTGAACGCGTCGGACCCTGCCGCATGGAGTTTGGCGAGCCGGTATTTCATAGTCTGGCCGAGGCCATCGTCTATCAGCAGTTAAATGGGAAGGCTGCGGTAACGATCTTCAAGCGATTCACGGCGCTCGCCGGTGAACCCCTCACTCCGGAGGCGATCGCCAAACTGACCGATGAGCAGATGCGAACGGTTGGCCTCTCGAAACAGAAGTCGTCATATCTGCGTGACATGGCGGAACGCGCAATTCGTGGCGAACTCGACTTCACTCGCCTGGTGGAAATGACCGACGAAGAGGTCATAAAACATCTCACGCAGGTCAAAGGCGTCGGGGTTTGGACCGCGCACATGTTTCTAATGTTCACGCTGAAGCGGCCGAACGTACTGCCGACTGGCGATTTCGGCGTGCAGATGGCGATCAAGAAGCATTACAACAAGCGCAAGCTGCCCAAGCCGGTGCAGATGGAGAAGATCGCGAAACCGTGGGAGCCGTATCGAAGTATCGCTTGCTGGTATTTGTGGCGAAGTCTGGATGTGAAGACTGTGTAGCGCCGCCGTCCCGGCACGAAGGGCCTGGCAGGATGCCCCGTCGGACAGCCGGCAGGATGCCGGCGCTACAGGATTGACCCTCCTGTTGTATTCTAGAGCGTTCGCTTTGTATTGAGCTGGCTTAACTGCGGCGACGAGAATGCCTGCTGAGCAGAAAATCCGTGTGCTGGTCGCGAAGCCCGGCCTCGACGGACATGACCGAGGCGCGAAAGTGATTGCGCGTGCGCTGCGCGATGCCGGGATGGAGGTCATTTACACCGGCCTGCGTCAGACACCGGAGATGATCGTGAGCGCCGCGGTGCAGGAAGACGTCAACGTCATTGGGCTCTCGATTCTTTCCGGCGCGCACAACGCTATCGTCCCGCGGGTGATGGATCTGCTCAAACAAAATAAGATGGACGATGTGATCGTGGTCGTCGGTGGCATTATTCCTGATCAGGACGTTGCCCATCTGAAGCAAATCGGGGTTGCCGCTATTTTTCAGCCGGGAACCGCCATGGACGCCATCGTTCAATTCATTCGCGCCAATATCAAGCCGCGCACAGTGCCGACGGCCGGCTGATGACGGCGATCAGCACCCCTCGTTTGCGCGACATTCTCGCTCGCACTATCGGGCCCACTCCCTGGTATTGGAAGACTTTTCCTCAAGTGAATTCCGCCGCCAGCCAGCGCTTCGTTTGGACGCACCTCGGGGACCAAGGTCCGTTAGGCTACGTGGTCTCGCTCGGCCTGGAGCAAGAATCAGACAAGTCGCGCCTGGCCCTGAATACCTACTGCCGTCCATTCTTTGTGCCGCCCTCGCACCTGGGCGTCTGGTGTCCGGAGGGACGGAGCATTCGCTTGACGTGCTTTGATCCCGACCAGCTCAAGGCTTTTGATCTCGCGGAAATTGCGGGATGGTTCAAGCAATCCTCGGAACGCATTTACGCTGCTACCGCTCCAGTTGCGGACTTTGAGATCCCGCTTGGGCTCGAACCTGGCACGCACACGATACCTGTCCCGACTGAGTTGCAGTCGGTGGATGAGTTGATTGCTCCCACGAGTTACCCGGCGAAGGGGAACGATGATCCGGCGTTCGCGTTGTATGACTTCTATTTGCAAGCAGGACTGGTCGAGGTGCTGCCGCAGAAATGGTTCACGGCCAGCCAGTATCAGGTTGGAAAGCAGTGGATCACGCGTGCGGCTCGCGATCCCGAGTCGCATCGCGTCTTCGGTGAGTGTTTCGGCGTGGGAAGCTTCCTGCTGGAAGACGATGGGTGCCGGCTAGATCAGTGGATGGAGAAAAATTAGCAGTTTGTCCGGCAGAGCCTTGGGGGAAAACCAGCGCGAACTTCGGTGGCTAAATGCCAACTGGTGAGTTCTTTCAGCTCCAACAGCGTGACGGCGTTCGCGTGCTTCGTTTGCAATCCGACGACCGTACGAATCGCTTGACGCGGGCATGCGTGCTGGCGCTGACCGAGGTGTTCGGCGACCTGGCGCGCAAAGCGGAACCGCTGATAATCACGGGAAATCGGAGATTCTTTTCTGCAGGAGCCGATCTGAAAGAGATTGCGGCTTTGACCGGGCCCGAAGCGTACGAATTCTCCCGCATGGGCCAGACGCTGATGAATATGATCGAGCTCTTCCCTGCTCCGGTGTACGCGGCGATCTCCGGGTACTGCATGGGCGGTGGACTTGATCTGGCTCTCGCTTGTCACCGGCGGATCGCCTCACCGGACGCGGTTCTCGGACATCGCGGTGCGGCCCTAGGGCTGATTACCGGCTGGGGTGGAACGCAACGGTTGCCGCGCTTGGTGGGAGTGGCAAAGGCGTTGGAAATATTTGTGGTGGCTGAGAAGGTTCGCACCCGGGATGCATTGCGCTCTGGGTTGGTCGATGCCGTGGCGGAGGACCCGGTCGCTGAGGCTGCACGCCGGGTTCATTCTTGACCGCAGGGCGATTGTATTTTGTCTGTACGCCGGAGTGGTGAAATAGCAGGCTGAGTTTGCGCGGCGCGGCTCCGCTGTTATACCGTAAATGGTTCCTCGCTGTTCCCTTCATGGCCGAGCGAAACGAATTCACTACGCCCTCGAGTTCCAGCGTCCTGGAAACACGTGTGGACGCTACTTCTCCGCGCTTTGAAGCTAATATGCGTTTCCTGGCTGACATGGTTTCCCAGGTGCGCAACGAGGAGGAAAAAATTCGAGAGGCGGGCGGACCGAAGGCAATCGAGGGCCAGCATAGCAAGGGCCGGCTCACGGCGCGAGAGCGTATCAACCTGTTGGTCGACACCGGCACCTTTTTTGAAATCGGATCCTTCGCAGCTCACGGCATGTATGAAGAATGGGGCGGAGCCCCGGCGGCAGGCGTAATAACCGGGATGGGGCGTATCCACACGCGGCTGGTGATGATCATCGCCAACGACGCCACGGTAAAAGCTGGCGCATTTTTTCCCATGACCTCGAAGAAGGTTATCCGCGCGCAGAACATCGCCATCGACAACCGTATCCCGACCATGTATTTGGTCGATTCGGCCGGCGTCTTTCTCCCCTTGCAAGAGGACGTGTTCCCTGACACCGATGATTTCGGGCGCGTCTTCCGCAATAACGCAGTGATGTCCGCGATGGGCATTCCGCAGATCGCGGCCATCATGGGGATGTGCGTGGCGGGCGGCGGATATCTTCCCGTGATGTGCGATCACGTGCTCATGACCGACGGCAGCGGGCTTTTTCTCGCCGGTCCGGCCCTGGTGCAGGCGGCGATTGGACAGAAAGTTTCTGCCGAGGAACTGGGTGGCGCGGCCATGCATGCGGCGATCAGTGGCACTGTTGATTTCCGCGAACCGAATGACGAAGCCTGCCTGGCGCGGATTCGTGCCATCGTCGAGAAGTGGGGCTACCGGCGGCAATCACCATGGGACCGTAAGAAACCGGAAGACCCGGCGCTGGCAGCCGAAGAAATCTACGGCATCTACGATTCTTCTCCGGGGCGCCCGTACGACATGAAAGAAATCATTGCCCGCATCGTGGACGGCAGCCGCTTCGACGAATATAAGCCTGAGTACGGGAAAACATTGCTCTGCGGCTACACCCGCATCGGCGGATTTGCGGTGGGAATTGTCGCCAATCAGAAACTCCATGCCCAGGCAACGGACCACGAAGGTCACAAGCGGCTCGAGTTTGGCGGCGTGATTTATACCGAATCCGCGGAGAAAGCCGCGCGCTTCATCATGGATTGCAACCAGAACCTGATTCCGCTGGTTTTCTTTCACGATGTGAACGGATTCATGGTGGGGCGCGACGCGGAGTGGAGCGGCATCATTAAAGCGGGCGCCAAGATGGTGAATGCGGTTTCAAATTCGGTGGTGCCAAAGATTACGGTGATCGTTGGCGGATCGTTTGGCGCCGGACATTACGCGATGTGCGGCAAGGCGTATGATCCCCGCTTTCTGTTTGCCTGGCCCACGGCGCGCTATGCCGTGATGAGCGGCGATTCCGCTGCCGGGACGTTGCTGGAAATCAAGATCAAGCAACTGGAGCGCAGTGGGAAGAAGCTAAGCGAAGAGGAAAAGAAAGAGCTTTACGAGGCAACGAAGCGTACTTACGACGAGCAGACTGATCCGCGATATGGAGCGGCCCGGTTGTGGATCGACAAGATCATCGATCCCATCGAAACGCGCGATGCGATCACGCAGGCGCTGGAGGCCGCATCGCTGAACCCGGACGTGCCAGAGTTCAAGGTGGGAGTGTTGCAAACGTAGCCACAGATTTTCACTGATCAACACAGATGCCGGTTAAGGGAAGGGCTGCTGACGAGCATTCATCCGTGAGAATCCGCGTAAATCCGTGGCCCAGGTTTTGAAGTGCAAGAATCCGTCAAACTCGTTGAGTGTCCGCGGGATGCCTGGCAGGGGCTGAGAGGACAAATCCCTACGCACATCAAGCTGGAATATTTACGCACGTTGATCAGCGCTGGATTCAAGCACATTGATGCGGTTTCCTTCGTCTCTCCCACAGCCGTACCCCAGATGGCTGACTCGGAAGAGGTTCTGAAGGAACTCGATCCTCCAGATGATGTCGAGATTATAGGCATCGTTGTAAACGAAAAGGGGGCGCAACGAGCGATCAATACGAACGCGGTGCACACACTCGGGTTCCCGTATTCGGTTTCCCCGACATTCTTGCGCAACAATCAGCACCAGACGCTCGACGAAGCCATCGATGAGTTGGAGAAAGTTAAAGGCAAAGGCGAAGACGCTGGACTTGATACCGTGACATATATATCGATGGCATTCGGGAATCCTTACGGTGACCAATGGAATGTGGGCGAAGTCATCGACGCGGTCGACCTGCTCGAATCTTATGGGGTGCGGATGATTTCGCTGGCCGATACGGTTGGGATGGCGGGACCAGGGCAGATCGGTGAACTGGTCTCCGCGGTGATTTACAAGCACGACTATCTAGAGATTGGCGTACACCTGCATAGCCGCCCCGACCAGGCGGCAGCGAAAGTGACCGCCGCGTATGATGCCGGCTGCCGGCGATTCGATTCGGCGCTGGGCGGACTGGGCGGATGTCCGTTCGCGCAGGACGCTCTAGTCGGTAATATTGCGACCGAGAAAGTGATTGAGGCGTTGGCGGCGCGCGGTGCGGCTCTCCCGCCGCTGAAATCGCTCGATGTGCTGCTGCGGGCGACAGCCGAGATCGGGGCGCGGTACGCAAATTCTTCGGCGGCAGATTGAAGGATGACGAGATCACTTGCGTATGGACTACAAAACACTCCATCTCGCGCACCACGCTAGCATCGCCACCGTCACGCTCAATCGTCCAGACAAACGCAATGCCATCAGTTACGAATTGATGGATGATTTGTTGGCCGCGTTGAACGCAGTTGTCAATTCGTCCGCGCTGGTGCTGATTCTCACCGGCGCAGGAACAGCATTTTGTTCGGGCATGGACTTGGATAATCTGAAAGCGCTCGTGGGACGCTCGCCCGAGCAGAGCTTGAAAGATTCTGAAATCATGGCGCACTTATTCCGTTCGCTGTATGACTTCCCCAAGCCGACGATTGCGGCGGTAAATGGGGCAGCGATCGCGGGAGGCTGCGGGCTCGCGACCCTATGCGACTTCACGCTGGCGGTGCCAGAAGCCAAGTTCGGTTATACCGAAGTACGCATTGGATTCGTCCCGGCAATCGTTTCGACTTTTCTGCTGCGTCAGGTCGGGGAAAAGCACGCGCGAGACCTGCTACTCACCGGCAGAATCATCGAAGCAGCGGAGGCGCATCGCATAGGCCTGATCAACGAAATCGTCCCTGCGGAACGGTTGATCGAGCGCGCGCGGGAATTGGCATCGCAACTCATAGAAAACAGCCCGGCATCGCTGGCGTGCACTAAGCGCCTACTCAGCGAGCATGCGCGGGTCGAACTCGACGCGCAGATACGGTCCGCGGTGCGGGAGAACGCGGCGATCCGCGCCAGCAACGATTTTCGTGAAGGCATCTCCTCATTTCTCGAAAAGCGCAAGCCGCGCTGGAGCGGCGAATGAGCAGGGGAGGACATCATCATCCCGTAATCAGCGAGGCCCGCATGCGAGTGCGATACGCGGAGACCGATCAGATGGGCATCGTCTATCATGCGAATTACTTCGTTTGGTTCGAAATCGGCCGCGTGGAATTGCTGCGGCAACTCGGTTTTTCGTACCGCGACATGGAGCTAGAAGATGGTTGCGGGATCGCCGTTATCGATGCCCGCTGCCGCTATAAGACTCCCGCGCGCTATGACGATGAAGTCATTGTGCGCACGCATTTGAAGTATCTCCGGGAGTCCCTGGTGCAGTTCGAATATGAGTTGGTGCGGGCTAGCGACGGAGCTCTACTGGCTGAAGGCGATACCACGCACATCGTGGTCGATCCGGAAATGAAAAAAGTATCGCTACCGGAGAAGTATATGACTGCATTCCGGGCAGCGATGGGAATTGAAGGCTGACATTTTAAAACTGGTAAGCACATCTGAAAGCTGACTCATCCCTGTGAAAGCACTCCACATTAACGGCAACGATTTGACTTTGGAAGCAGTGCGGGAAGTCGCCGTCGAGCGGCGGCCTGTGCTTCTCGATCCTGATGCTCGGGCAGCGGTAGGCCGGGCCCGCGCCGTAGTGGACGCGTTGGTCGCCAGCGACAAAGTTTCCTATGCCATCACGACGGGCGTGGGCAAGTTGAGCGATGTGCGCATTGCGGGCGAGCAGATTCGCGAGATGCAGGTCAACCTGGTGCGATCTCATGCCGTAGGCGTAGGCGAACCTCTGGCGCCAGCCGAAGTCCGCGCCATGATGCTGCTGCGCGCCAACTCCCTTTCCCGGGGCTACTCCGGCGTGCGCGCCGAACTCGTCGATGCGATTTGCGAGATGCTCAACCGCGGCGTCACTCCGTTTGTTCCCTCGCAAGGCAGCGTAGGGGCAAGTGGTGATTTGGCGCCATTGGCTCATCTGGCGCTGGCTCTGATTGGCGAAGGCGAGTGCCTGGATGACAAAGGCGTTCGCATCTCGGCAGCCGAAGCTTTGCGTCGCGCGCAAATAAAACCGGTCGTGCTCGAAGCCAAGGAAGCGGTTTCGCTGATCAACGGGACGCAAGCGATGCTGGCGGTCGGCATCCTCTCTTTGCTCGCGGCAGAAACGCTGGTGGATACCTCCGACGTGATTGGCGCCCTGACACTCGACGCGTTGCATGGCACGGATGCGGCGTTCGATGAGCGCATTCACCAGGCGCGCCCGCACAAAGGTCAAGTGAAGACGGCGGACAATCTGCGCCGCATGCTCGAAGGGAGCCAGATTCGCGAGTCGCATCGCGATTGCAGCCGCGTGCAGGATGCGTATTCTTTGCGCTGCATGCCGCAGGTGCACGGCGCGGTGCGCGATACGTTGGCTCACTGCCGCGGGGTGATGGAGACGGAAGTCAACTCGGCAGTTGATAATCCCCTGGTTTTTGTGAAGAACCCAAAGCAGGCAGACGGCGAAGGCGACGTGATTTCGGGCGGGAATTTCCACGGCGAACCGGTGGCTTTCGTGCTGGATTTTCTCGGTATTGCTCTGAGCGCTCTGGCCGGTATCTCGGAACGAAGGTTGGAGCGGCTGGTGAATCCGGCGCTGAATGAAGGTCTGCCGCCGTTTCTCGCGGCCGGTGCGGGACTGAATTCTGGATTCATGATGCCGCAGGTCACGGCTGCGGCGCTGGTAAGTGAGAATAAAATCCTAGCGCATCCCGCGTCGGTGGATTCCATCACCACCTCCGGCAACAAGGAGGATTTTGTCTCGATGGGAATGACGGCGGCGCTGAAGCTGAAACGGATCGTCGAAAACACGCGCAATGCGATGGCGATTGAGGCCATGGCCGCTGCACAGGCGTTGGACTTCGTGGCGCCGCTTAAGACAGGCAAGCGTGGCCTGGCAGCCTACATGGCGATTCGGTCGGTCTGTCCAACTGTCGATAAAGACCGCGTAATGTATCAGGATTTTGCCCGGATCGCGGAGTTGATTGCGAGCGGGAAGGTAGCGGAGGTATTGCTGTAACTCAGCTCGCGAGTGCTACTCTTCCCAGCTTCGCCGAGTCTGGACGGATCCGAGACCATCCCCACACGGGCAACGCCTACGCCGATTTCGCCGCGCTTCCGTCCAGCCCCAACTGGTCTGCGATCGGCTGCATAGCTTCGATGCAGAATGTGATGTGCTCTTCCAGATCCACGCCCAATTCCGCGGCTCCCTTCACGATGTCGTCGCGATTCACTTTTCGCGCGAAGGCCTTGTCTTTCATCCTCTTCCGTACTGACTTGGCGTCTACCTCGGCCAAAGATTTTCCCGGCTTGATCAGCGCCACTGCGGTGATGAACCCAGCTAGTTCATCGCAGGCGAAGAGTGCTTTCTCCATTGGAATGTCCCGGGTCACGCCCGTGTATTCGGCGTGAGACATGATCGCTTTACAAATTTCCTCAGGATACCCCCGCTCTTTCAGAATCTCGTTGCCCTTATATGGATGGTCGTCGAGGCTGGGATACTTCTCGTAATCGAAATCGTGGAGCAGACCCACGATTCCCCAGAGGTCTTCTTCCGCCGAGTCCGCCGCAAATTTGCGAGCGTAAGCGCGCATGCAAGCCTCGACCGACAAGGCATGTTTCCACAAACTTTCCGACTGGGTGAACTCAGTTAGTAAACCCCATGCCGCTTGGCGATCAATCATGCTTTCCTACCCGTTCCATGCTGGTATACGCCATTTTACGTGCTTTCCCAATAACAGGTTTCTAGTTCGCGTTGCAGATTGTGCTTGACATCCACAGGGCTTGTACCGCAAATTACGCTGCAGGTTGGGAACCGTATCTAGTTTGGTTCACTCGGTTCCAGGAGAAGCCCGCTCTGGCCCTCCCACACCTTAGATGGCCACCACTCTTGCCCCAGTAGACTCAAGGGAAGTTGTTCGTTGTGATCGCTGCCTGCTAGTCCAATTTCGTACCAGTAACGATCTTTGCCGACGCTGCCATGGCTCGTTAGATGAAGACGAGCCGGAAGTAGTCGCGGCTCCGGCCCCGCCCCCGATGATGCCAACCAATGGCCACGGGCGCGGGCATTTGCACCTGGCGGCGTCGATCCGGTCTATGCGGCTGCGCAATGGACTCAGCCAACGGCAACTGGCAGCGCGTATGTCCGTGCCCCGAACTTACGTTTCCAAGATCGAAAACGAAAAAGCGACTCCAACCCTCTCCTCGCTGGAGCGGTTGGCGCGGGCACTGGAGGTCACCGTACCCGATCTGCTCAGCGGTGGCGAACGCAATCGGCAAGAAGAGGTCCGTGAACTGATGCAGGATCAGTTTATCGCGGAGATCCTGCCCTTCGTGAACCAACTGAATGGGATGCAGATGTCGAGCATCCTGACCCAGGTGCGGGATTTGACCGTGCGTCCGAGAAGAAGCGCGTAATTTTCTGCGGGGGCAGGACGGGCGAGGACGCCCGTCCTCCATTTGAAGCAAGTTTATCCGGGCAACCAGCCAACTGCAGCCGGGATCGTCAGATTCCGGTTTTTTTTCTAGCTCTCCAGCCGGAAGCGCGTTTCGCCGAGGGTATACAACCGGCGCCAAACCAGGCGATTTACCGTGACGACCACGGCCGCCATCACGATTGTGGCGGCGATCAGCAAGTCGAAATTTCCGCTGTCAGTCGCCCGGCTTATGGTCGACCCGAGACCGATCGTAGAAAACGTCTGCCCCTTGAAATGAAAATACTCGGCGACAATGCTGGCATTCCAGGCGCCGCCCGATGCGGTGACCATGCCGGTCAAAAGATAAGGAAAGATTCCAGGAAGGATGAGCTTTCGCCAGCGTTCCACTCCACTGATGCGGCAGACCGAGCAGACTTCTTTCAGGTCGGTGGGAATCGCCATCGCCCCAGCAATCACATTGAAGAGAATGTACCACTGGGTTCCGAGCAGAAGCAGAAGGATGGAGCCGATGCCGAGTCCTCCTCCCAGACGAATCAGTATCAGCAGGATCACAGGGAAAAATGCGTTCGCTGGAACGGAGGCCGCGATCTGAGCCAGCGGTTGCGCGACGCGAGCCAGGCGCGGGCTGAAACCAATCTTCACACCCACCGGGATGGTCCAAGCAGCGCCAATCAACAGCGCCGCGATGACGCGAAGAAAGGTAGCACCCAGCCCTCGCCCCAACTCGGTCACTTCGGAATGATCGAGTCCGGTCAACAGGATCGCAACTCGAACCACTGCGTATCCCGTGAGTCCCAAGGCGGCAACACCCAGAATACCGAGCAACCAAGTCCTCCACCGCGTTCCTGCCTTGGCAGTTGGCTCGGCCCTGTGCCGCCGAGAGAAATACGACATGAGAGATTCGCGCAATGGAAAGATGGCTTTCTTTTGCAGTTGTGCCAGGCCGCGTGAATGCTGCAGCAGATCGAGCACCCAGGAATGCGGAACCTCCGCGCTTTCCACTTGCTCGACTTTGAACTTCTCCGCCCACGCGATCACCGGCCTCCAGACGAATTGATCGAGCAGCGCGATCACCGCGATCATGGTGAAGACGCCCAACAAAATCGATCGCGTGTCTCCGGCGCTGGCGGCAGTTTGCAGATACGAGCCAAGACCGGGCAACCGGAAGTCGCGCGAGCCAAGCACAAACATCTCACAGGCCATCAGCGCAAACCATCCGCCGGCTACAGACATCATCGAATTCCACACCAGTCCAATCGCGGCGAAGGGCAATTCCATTTCCGTGAAACGCTGCCACCCACTGAATCCGTAAATCTTGGCGGCTTCGCGCATCTCGCGTGGAATGCTTTTCAGCGAAGCATAAAAACTGAATGCCATATTCCAGACTTGCCCGGTGAAAATAAGGACAATCGCTCCCAATTCAACGCCCAACTGCCGGCTTGGAAATAGCGCGACCATGGCCAGAATCACCACGGGCAAAAAGCTCAGCACAGGGATGGATTGCAGAACATCCAACAGTGGAATCATGAAACGCTCAGCTTTGGCGTTGTAGGCCGCAATGTAGCCATACACGAGCGCGAACGCCAGGCTCAACCCATAGGCAAGCGTTATGCGCAAGAGCGACAAACCAGCATAGGCAGGAAGCGCCAGCGGGCTTTGTGAAATCTCACCGGCCGGCGTAAATGGGCCGAGCCAGCTTCGCGCGACCGCCAAAACGCCGTAGAAGATCGCGATGGCCGCCGCGAACATCAGCAAGTCGGGCAAATGCGAGGTCTCAAGCGGTGGCAATAGAGACCACAGACGATAAGGAGAGATGGTTCGGAGCCCTGCGCCTTTTTTCATAAACTCGCAATAGACAATCGTTCATCAGGCGACGAAGTCTTCCCTTGGCGGCACGGAAACCGGCTGTGGCAACCGGTCGGTGACCTCGGCGAGGTTCGCCAGACGCTCGGCCAACTCGTGAGTCAGCGATCCCGGTTGGCATCGCCAAAGATAATTGCCTGTCATTACGCTCGGTGTATTCAAGCGGGCTTCGCTGCCCAGCCCAAGCGCGTCCTGTAGGGGAAACACAGAGAAGCTAGCTACCGAAGCCTGGGCGGCGCGGATGAAGGCCCAATTGATTCCGTCTTCACAATGTCCGACGTAAGCTTCGGCAGCGCGGCGCTCGTAGTCAGTCGCGCTTGAATTCCACCAGCCCAGTGTTGTGTCGTTGTCATGAGTGCCAGTGTAGACCACGCGATCAGCGGTGAGGCGATGAGGCAGATATATGTGCGCCCCGGTGTCGCCAAAGCCAAACTGCAACACAGCCATGCCGGGAATCTGATGGCGCTCGCGCAATTCGTACACGTCCGGGGTAATATAGCCCAAGTCTTCGGCAAAGAATGGCAGGCCGCCTAATTCCTCGCGCAGTTTGTTGAACAGTTCGTCACGGGGACCATCTACCCAACGGCCATTGATTGCAGTGGGTTCGCTGGCGGGAATCTCCCAGAACTGCGCGAAACCGCGAAAATGATCGAGGCGGATGAAGTCACAAGTCTGCGTGGCCCAGCGCAACCTCTGCACCCACCACTTGTAACCCTGCGCGCGCAACGCGGTCCAGTCATAAAGAGGATTTCCCCAACGCTGGCCGGTGGCGCTGAATGCGTCCGGAGGCACGCCGGAAACAGCTTCGGGCTCGAGGTCGTCTTTCAGACGAAACAGTTCTTGATTTGCCCAAACATCGGCGCTGTCGTAATCCACAAAGATGGCAATATCTCCCACTACGCGGATGGACTTTTGGGCGCAGTAGACACGCAAGGCGCGCCACTGCTCATAGAAGAAAAACTGGATGACCCTGCGCGCAGCCATCTCCGAAGCTAGCTCTGTGCGGGCAGTTTGCAGCGCTTTCGAGTCGCGGCGCGCCAGTTCGAGCGGCCAAGTGTTCCAGGACTGCTTGCCATAGCGATTCCTCAACGCGTCGTAGAGTACAAAGTCTTCCAGCCACCACTCGTTTTCGGAGCGGAATCGTTCGAAGCGCGATCGTGCGGATGCTGGTGCAGAGTCCAGAAACTTACCAGCCGCCTCATCCAGCAAGGGTAGCTTGCGTTCTTGAACTTGTTCATAGTCGATGGGACCGGCAGAATTGGGAAGTTCATTCACCTGTGCGCCGTCGATCCAACCGCACTTGGCCAATCGCTCCAAGCTCACTAATAAAGGATTGCCGGCGAAGGCGGACGTCGAAGAGTAAGGAGAGTTTCCATTCGCGGGCGGTCCCAGCGGCAGTACTTGCCACAGCCCCTGGCGCGCGGATGCAAGGAAGTCGAGGAACTCGTAGGCAGCCGGGCCGAAATCACCGATGCCGCCACGCGATGGCAGCGAGGTAGGGTGGAGCAAAATTCCGGTCAAACGTGGAAATGCCATGTGCCAACTATTATTCCATCTGATTGATGAGGCTATGATCAGGACCCAAGCAAGATTGGCTTCCTAACTATTCGTGTTTCTCGCTTAGATAATTCTCTACAAAAAGCGGAATTTTCCAGTCGCAAACTCCACCCTGACTGCAACGCAAGCTGCAGATTTTCTCTCCGTATCCACTATTCGCCCTCGTCCCCCCCGGCCTGCTGCTTGGTCAAGGTTTTCATCTCTTGTTCGTTGATCTTGATCTTCCCTGATTTTTCCATTTGCTCGCGCAGGTTCGCCATGAACAGCCCGAACAATTCAGATTGCTTGCTCTGCACCAGCGTATCGCGGATCTGATCCTTCTTGGCGGCGAAGTCCGAGTCCGTAGGCGCTTGCTTGTCCAGAATCGCCAGCACAACATCGGTATTGCCGCTGTCGACCGGACCGCTGATATCGCCCGGTTTGAGGCTGAAGGCGACGGACGCGCCTCCGGACATCGATCCGATATCGGGAACCTGTCCATCGGGCAGCACGAAATCGCTGGTCTTCATGGTGGCGCCTAACTCTTTGGCGGCCTTCTTCAAATCGTGATCGGCTTTCGCACGGTCGGAGAGTTCCTGCGTCTTCTGCGTCAGCAGAGTGCCAGCCCGCTCGTTCTTGAACTCAGTTTCCACGCGGCTGCGGATCTCTTCAAAGGTGGGTGTAGAGGGCGCTTTGATGGCCACCAACTCAAATATCGCAAAGCCCTGCGGCACTTGCACCTGATCCGGCGGAGATTTTTCGGCTGCGTTGAACACCGCCTCCGTGAACGGCGGCGAACTGCTGATACCCGGCAGCGAATCCGTGCGGCTGATAAAGTCCGTCGCCACCACCTGCATGCCTTTCGCGGCAGCCGCTTTATCCAGACCACCGGTCCGCGCCTGAGAAACCAGTGCGCTCGCCGCTGCGTCGGCGGCCTGCTGAGCTTTCTGTTGCTTGATGATGGGCTCGATCTGATCTTTGACTTCCGCCAGCGTCTTCAAGTGCGCGTCCTGCTTATCCTCCACGCGGAGAATGACGAAAGCGTAGCCTGCACTGATCACGTCGCTGGTTCCACCCTTAGGCAACGAAAACGCAGCTTTGTCCACTTCGGGGACGGGAAAGCCTCCCCGCTTAATCCAACCTACCGACCCTCCATTTTTGCTGCTCGGGTCCTCGGAATACTTCTTGGCTAGATCCTCGAACTTAGCCCCAGCTTTCAGTTGCTTGAGCGCGTCCTCGGCCTTCTTGCGTGCTTCGTCAACACCTTTCTGATCAACCTTGCCGTCAGGCCCAGGCAGCGGAGTCTTGATCAGGATCTGGCGAACGTTGACCTGCTCCGGCGCGCGAAACTCGTCCCGGTGCTGATCGTAGTAGGCCTGCAGATCCTGCTGGCTGACTTGCGCTTCGCCCTGAAGCTTCGCGGTATCGATGAGCACGTACTTGATTTTTCGCTTCTCTGGAATCGAGTTGTTGTAGGTCGCTTTGTTGCGATCGTAGAAGGCCTTTAATTCGGGATCGGTGGGATGCAGTCCCTTGAGAATGTCATCCTTGCGCAGGACCGCATAGTCGAACTTGACCTTGGTGTTATCCTTCTCGAATTTCTGCCGGATTTCGGCATCGCTGACCATGGCGCCGCCCCCCACCAGGCTCCGCAGCTTATCAATCAGGATCTCTTCTTTCACTCCCCGCTCAAACTGGGGAACCGTGAGATCGTGTTGTTGCAGCAATTCCTCATACGACGCCTGCCCGATGAAGTTGCCCCCGGGAAAAAACGTCTCGGCATAGCGGCCATGCTGCAACTCGTCGCGCACGTCCTCGTCGGTCGCACGCAAGCCGAGGTGTTCAGCCTCCGCAATCAGAGCTTGGCGCTGGATCAACTGTTGGGCTGCCTGCGATGCGAAGAACGGCAGCAACATTGACGCCTGCGCCCCGCCGCGCGGAAATTGCTGTCGCACCATATCCCGGGCCTGACGTTGAACTTCCTGGCTGGTGACATCAGTTCCGGCTACCTTGGCCACAACCCCACGGGTCGGTGCGCTGCCAAAAAAGTCGGTGCTGCCAAAACCAGGGACTAAGGTGATCACCATGAAGACAGAAATAATGGTCAGCAATCCTCCCAGAACAATTTTCTTGATCGGGCCAGGGGTCTGCAAAAATCGAATCATCGTCTTATCACTCCGGAGTACGAAGGCGAGTTAACTATTATAAACCAAGCCGGAAAAGGCGGTGGGATTGACCGGAAAGAACGATTGGGCAATTGAGCAATTGTGTAATTGGGGAATCTTGCCCGATGTGCAGGATAAGGCCCGCCTAGCAATTCCAAATTACTCAATTACCCGATTCCCAGATTACCCAATTCTTTAGACATGCTGTGAAACCGACAGAATATTCCCGTCTGGGTCTTTGAACCAAGCTACCTTGTCGCCGGTGGGAGCCGTCCAAATCCCCAACTCGTCTTGTTCAAAGAAGCCGAACCTCTCGAAGTGAACCCCTCTTTCCTGGAGCGCGGTGACGACTTTCTCGATGCCTGAAACCTCCCATCCCAGAATCGTGAACTGCGCCGGCTTGAATTCCGGGACTTTCGACACTCGCACCATAATTCCATTGGCATCCAGCACCATCGCAAAACCGTCATCTTTGATAAAACGAAGCCCTAGCACGCCCTCGTAAAAGGACCTCGCCTGGGTAGAGTCTCGCGTAGGAACGAATGCAACGATATTGATCGAACCTAACATCGACTCCTCCTTCTGGAGAACAGACTGAGAACTGAGAACTGAGAACTGAGAACTGAGAACCGGGAACTGGGAGCTGGGAACTGCCTTTTTCTTATCCGCTTGTACTGTGAGACATTTCGATTCCTATTTTGCCTACGAAGTCGGTTTCTACGCTTGAACGGTCACGCTGTTCGATTCGACGTCATTCAACTCTCTTCCGGCGGCAGCTCGAAATCCACCAGATTGCCGCGGAAACCCTTTGTCTTCCACGCTCCGAAAGCAATGCCCGCGGCCATCCAAATGGCGCCAAAGATCAGCGCTTTGGTGCTGAGGTTCAGCCACAGAAGTAGGCAAATCACGAACCCGAAAACCGGAGGCAGGAGATTGCCCAGCGTCTTTTCCTTTCCGTGGAGATAGTAGCGAACAAACGCCGCCGCATTCACGCCCATGAAAGCGATCAAAGCGCCGAAGTTAAGCAAGTTGGCACCCAACTCGTAGCCGGTGGCCGCTCCGGCTATTGCCGGCAGAAGGAAAGCGCCCGCCAGAGCCAGTGCGCCCACAAAGAGCACATTGTTGCGGGGTACATGCCGCTTAGCATCCACCACGCCAAAAAAAGATTTAGGCAGAGCGCCGCTGCGACCCATCCCGTAAAGCAGGCGGGCCGCGCCCAATTGCGCTCCCATGCCAGAACCAAAATTGGCGACCACGAGGGTGAATCCGATAATTGCAAAAAGCGGCGCCCACGCCCGACCAGCCACGAATGTGAACGCTGTGTCCACATTCGGATAAGGCTGCGACGCGGGCCAGATCAGTTGAGCCGCATAAACCTCAACAGCCGACAAAATGCCGATCACCAAGCACGTCAACACGGTGGCTAGCAGGATGTTCCGCCGCGGATTCTCGGCCTCCTCCGAAAGCGTCGAGATCCCATCAAAACCGATGTAGGTCAGCACCGCAACCGAAGTCCCGCCCAGCACTGCTTTTGTGTTCCACATCTGCGGATCGTAAAAAGGGCGCGTGAAGAATCCTGCCCCGTCATGTGGATTTCCAAAAATGTAGCGCGCAGCAGCCACGAAGAATATCGCAATCACCACGCCCATGGCTACCGCCAGCCCGGTGTTCACGCGAGCGGAAGTCTTTACTCCCTGAACATTCAAAGCAGTGAAGACCAGAGCAAAGAAAACCGCCCAGGCCCCATAAGGCACGCCGGGAGCAAACACGTGCGCCTGCTGGCTGATCCAGATGGTGCAGATCATTGGATTCAGCATGTAATCCATCACCATGCTCCATCCGGTAACGTAGCCGAGCGCCGGGTTGATCTCCTGTCCAACGTAGGTGAAGGCGGACCCAGCGCTGGGATAAGCTCGCGCCATGCGCCCATAACTGATCGCCGTAAACAGCATGGCCACCATGGCGATGAGAATGGTTGTGACCACATGGCCATGTCCGCGCTGGCTCAGCACCCCGAACACAGACATGGGCGCGACCGGCTGAATCACGATCACGCCGTAAAGGATAAGGTCCCAAAGCGTCAGGGTTCGCCGGAGACGTGCGTCGGCAGGAGTGCCAGTAGAAGCGGGTGCCATGTGCGGGTATTGGATTATGCCACGACGAAGCTGTCAACTACTAAAACGATTTCTCAGTGGGAAGCTGGATCACTTTGCCGAAGGGTAATCGAATCGGTAGCCTCGTGCCTCGTGCCCCGACATGTAACGCGTGTTGTATTCCAGCATGTAATTCAAGTGCGCGTCATCGATCGGAAATGATTTGCCGGGAGGATACGCGCCCATATCGCCGAACGGAAGCGGATCCACGCTCGCGAAGTCGTAGGCATAGAAGTCCATGTCTTTCTCGTAGCCATTGGCCACGAAGAAGTAGTCACGGACCCAACCTTTGGACAGGGCTGGCAGTCGCGACGGATCGAAATCAAGAGCAACCTCATCGCCCGATCCAAAAACGACAAGCCGATCATCGAGCGAAGTAAGCAGCGGGAGCACGTCGCCATAACGTGTATACGATCCCGCGGGACGCGTATACGGCCCGGTAGGACTGGCCTTTTCGTAAACATACATAACGTTGCCCGGCGGTTTGCCTTCGATCTTCAGGGGAAATCCGTGAAAGCGCAGATCGGCGCTGGCGAGCGGAACTGGCGTAAGACGAACGTCCTGATCCTGGCCCGTGCGATCAATCAGGATGTTGTTCCAATAGATCTGCAAGTTGGTCGAGATCCGGATGCGCCGCGTGCCCGCAGGCAGACGGTCGCTCAGGTCGGCGGTCATTGTACGTGGCTCACCCGCGGGGAAGCCCATATCGTCGATCACGCGAATCCATTTCCCATTGGCATCGAGCACCTCCACGTAGGGCGCGATCGACTCGACTCCAGCCTGCGATGCAGCGTACATGCTGTTGGCGGAGTAATATTCGACCTCTCCGTGAAGCAGCAACCAGAGCGGGCCGCCATGATAGGGTTCGCCAAGATCGAGTTCGAGGCTGTGCAGTTTGGCAAAACCCAAGAATTGGGTCACGCCAAAATCACCGAAGTAGCGGTGCGCCAGCAGATCGGGCAGCACGTTGTGCCCGTGTTCATCATGCGCTGCGGCCGGCGGACGAGCGCTGCGACTGGCCACCACCTTGAAATTTGGATAGGGCGGATTACTGGCAAAGTATTCATTCGGATAAACGTCAAGGTCCGCGGGATGATCGACCGCCAGCAGCTTTACCTGATCGAGATAGACCGCCTCCTCCAGAGGCTCCATGAATCGAAAGCTGAGCTTGCCGTCTTTTTCGCGAATCGCGCCGCGGTCGACTTTGATGTATTCCGTGGGGCGTGGAATATCGCGCTGGCCAGGACCAACCCAGTGTCCAACCACCCCCGCGCCGAGCATGTCGCCAACCAACTGGTAGCGTTCGCCATCCCAAACAAAAAGGGTGGGGCAGGAACTGCCCCGGCGATCGATTTCCATATACTTTTGTTCGCGATCAGCCGCGACTTCGACTTCATCCTGCAGAACTCCGGTAGGCCAGAGCATGCGGACGACGTCAGCTTGGGTCGATTGTCCAAGACCGACGGTGAGGTAGGGAGAATTCTGTCCGAGATATCCGGACGATCCCGCAATCTCGAATTTCTGCCGATTGCCTCCCGCGAAGACTTCGACTTTGGTCCCGATGGCGCTCTTGTTGTCGGCCAATCCTCTGAGAGAAAGCCGCAGCCAATGGTTCTTATTGCCGCCTTCATTTCGGAGCAAGACAACCGGACCGCGATTCTGCGTGATCAGCAGGTCGGTAGCGCCATCGCCGTCGTAGTCGCCAGTGATGATGGCGCGCGGATCTTTGAGCGCGACCTTGTCGAGGCCGACGTCGGCCGTAACGTCCTTGAAGCCGTCCGGCCCAAGATTGCGAAACAGCCGCACTTCGCCTCGCCCCTCAGCAGTTTCACCGACAGCAACGAGGTCGATCCATCCGTCGTTGTCATAGTCGATCGTTGCCACTCCGAAGGCACGAACCCAGTTAGTCGCGGGCATCGGAACCTGCTCGAAGTTTCCATGATTATTGCGCCAGAGGGTGACTCCGCCAGCACCCCAGTGGGTTAAGGCAAGATCCATCCAACCATCGTGATTGAAATCGAGGACAGTGACCCCTGCCGTAGGCGCGAGCATCGGAGACGGCCACGGCCAGCGCTCCAGAAATTTTCCTTCCCGCGGATTCTCTAAGATTGTGGGTGCGATTCCTCCGGTGACCACCAAGTCCACTGCCCGGTCATTGTTGTAGTCTGTGCCCACGGCGCCGATGCTGGGCTGAGTTCCGTTCAGCCCGACCGAATCGCCAACTTCAGTAAATGTGCCATTGCCGTTGTTGCGCCACATGAGGTTTGACCCTGTCATCGCCCCGACCGTTGGCGGCCTCGATTTCTCCCGAGGATCAAAGTCGGCTTGCTCGCTGAAACGTGTGACGTAGATGTCCAGATCCCCGTCGTGATCGTAGTCGATGAAGGTTAACCCCGCGTTGAAGCCTTTGCTTTTGATGCCCGCAGCCTCGGTGACGTCTTTAAAAGTGCCGTCCTTCTGGTTATGAAGGAGAAGCACACGCCCGTTAAAACTCACCGCCAAGTCGGTAAAACCGTCGTTGTCGTAATCACCAGCGGTGCAGCCAATGGCATGCAACATTGGATCAAGGCCGGCCCTCTTGGTTACGTCTTCGAACTTGCTGTTGCCCAGATTGTGGTACAGCGACATTCCGCCCTCCTTGCCATTGTCGGGCAGAAACATGTCGGGGCGACCATCATTGTCATAATCGAGAAAGCACGCGCCGGGCCCGAGGTAGGAAGCCAGATCTTTCCCAACCGCAGAAGAGGGTTTTGTCAGCAGTCCAGCCTGCTCGGTTGCATCCACAAACCGCACCGGAATCTGCGGTGGAACCTTTTGTACCGTCTCTGGCGATTCCTCCGCCACCGAGTACTTTCCCTGCTCGCCGTAAGCCAAGCTGATCGGAGATCCCAACTTGCTTTGCGTGATGTACTGGAAGCGGGTCAAATGTTCGCGGGCGTGGGTGAGATCAGCCGACTGCTGGTAGGCGCGGGAGAGTCCGAATTCGGCCGAGGCATGCAGTGGATTCAGCTTCAGTGCATGCTGGAAAGCATCCAACGCTTCCGGATATTGTTTGTTCTGCGCGTATGATGCACCTAAGAAATACCACGTGTCCGCATCATTCGCATCAATTTCAGTCACTCGACGGAACGCGTCAACTGCGGCTTGCGAATTCGCGGAATTCTTTTCCAGCATGGCGAGGTTGTACCAGGCATGGGAATCGCTGGGATTCTGTTTTACCGCTTGCTCAAGAAATTTCCTCGCGGCATCGATGCGCCCCAGGTTGAGCAACGCGATGCCCTGATTCGTTCGAGCAATCTGGAAATTGGGATCGAGCGCGGCAGCCTGTTCAAAGGCGGTGAGCGCTTTTTCGAAGAGCTGCTGGTTCATGTAGGCGGCGCCGAGATTGTTGAGGCGAGCCGCTTCGGCGGACTTGTCCGGCTGGCTTGCCGCAGGCGCCCTTGGCGGTGCAGATGCAACGATGGCAATCGTCGCCAGAACGACGCCGGCACAAACGAGGGAGATCGTCTTAGTCATGCGAAGAACAAGTTAGCACACTGGGTGACCGACGACCCCGGACAAGGCGTCCGGGGCTACGCGTGCATTGCCCGGCGATCTATTTAGCTGCGGCAAATGCCCAAGGCTTGCCGTAGGCTTTGTTCGCTACTACGCCCTTGCCTTCCTGAATCGTGATGGTTTGGCTTCCGGGCACGTTTGAGAGTTTGTCGATTTGCCCGCTGGGCCACTGCACTTCTATCGAATCGGCTTTGGTTTTTTCGCCCAGGCCGAACGTCAGCACCAGTTCGCTTTGGGACAAGTAGCTCGAGCCGCTATGAACCATCTGCCACTGCTGATCTTTTCCAGAGCTCACGTGCACGATGGCTCCGATGCCATCGCGGTTCGATTTTGTACCCTGCAGTCTTACGCGCAGGCTCTGGTTATCGCCGCCCTCGTTGTGAAACAAGTAGGCCCGGCCCCCGTTTGTGGTAATCAGTACGTCGAGTGATCCATCGTTATCGATGTCGGCATAGGCGGCGCCGCGAGCGACTTTCGGGCTGGCAAATGCGGATCCGAGAGAACCCGTTACTTCCTGAAATTTTCCTCCACCGAGATTACGAAAAACGTGGGGCGGCTCCGCATAGCTCACGCGCTTCTGCACCCGTTCGATTTCGTTCTCGATGTGTCCGTCGGCTACGAAAATGTCGGGCCATCCATCGTTATCATAATCAAAGAAGAAGCAGCCGAACCCGAGGGTCACCAGGGTTGCGCGTCCGACCTCCGACTGTGGCGCCTCATCCACGAACAGGCCGTTGCCCTCGTTGTGGTAGAGCGAAAGCATCTGGTTGGCGAAGTTGGTAATGATGAAACTGGGGCGGCCGGAACGGTCGTAATCCGCAGCGTCGACGCCCATGCCGGCGCGGGCCACGCCATCTTCGCTGAATGCGATTCCAGCAGAAACAGCCTTTTCCTCAAACGTCCCGTCGTGCTTGTTGAGGTAAAGCTTGTTGGGCTGGGTGTCATTGGTCAGCAAGATATCGAGCCAGCCGTCCCCGTTGTAATCGACGATCGCGACGCCAAGGCTCTTGGAAGTCGCATCGTAGAATTTGGCTTTCTGCGTAGCATCTTCAAACTTTCCATTACCCAGGTTGTGCCACAGTCGCGCGGACGAACCCTTGTAGGATTCGGGTGTGCAGTAAGACTTGTGCGCGCCGTCGAGGGTGCAGTACAGATCGCCCTTCTCCGACCACTGCACATAATTCGCGACCACCAAGTCCAATTTGCCGTCGCGATCGTAATCCACCCAGGCGGCGCTGGTGGAGAACTCGTTCGGTCCCCACAATCCAGCAGCTTTCGTCACATCGGTGAACGTGCCGTTGCCGTTGTTGTGAAACAGATGGCTCTGGCCGAGGGCGCTGATGAAAAGGTCGTCGTAGCCATCGTTGTCGTAATCTCCCACCGCAACACCCAAACCGTACATGGAAACCGCGAGACCGGCCTTGCGGGTGACGTCGGTGAAGGTGCCGTCGTGATTGTTGTGGTAGAGCTTCAGCGTGGACTCAGCACGCTTGTGTCCGGGCCAGTCTTCGCTGTTGACCAGCAGAATGTCAGGCCAGCCGTCGTTGTCGTAATCGATGAAGGCGCAACCCGAACCCATGGTCTCAGGGAGATACTTTTTCCCGAAGGCGCCGTTGTTGTGGATGAAATGGATGCCGGCTTGCCCGGTGATGTCGCGAAATTGGATGCGTTGTGCGGGTGCGAACGGGACCACAAGTGGGCTCAGCAGAAGTCCATATATCACGGCGCACGCAAATCGGCTTTGCAGAAAAGTATGTTTCGTATCAGGGCACGCCTTCAGGCGTGCTGTAATTGTTGCTCCATGAAGAACGGCTTCAGCCGCTGTGATGGCAGCGGCTAAAGCCGATCTCGATTTCGTAATTCTATCGGCACGACTGAAGCCGTGCCCTGATACGAATCTGGAAATCACTTCTGAGAAAGTGGCGATCCTACCCATTATTTTGAGGCCCCCGCGGTTTGCTTAGGCGAGCTTCGCTCGGCCTGGACGGGTCGAAGACCCGTCCCCACACGACCCAGGCTTAGCGGCACCGACACATGTTCGTGGATGGCTTGCCGTTCGTTGTTGTCTTCGGGATGGAGTTGGCGGTACGGACCGGTAATCGCCTGCGAAGCTTCGTCAGCTTTGAAACGCAGGTAGCGGACTTCGTGCTCGTGTGCCCGCTTCTGATCGCCCAGGCCGTTGTAGCAGAGCATCAGGTTGTAGTGCGCCTGCAAGTCTTCCGGATCGACTGCCAGAACCGACTGCAGCACGTTCACAGCATCCGCGTATTTGCGCTGAAGAAACAGAATGCGGCCCAGATCGTTCAGCGCCACGCGATCTCGTGGGTACTGGATCAGAACCTTGCGGAGATGATCGGCAGCAGCATCGTAGCGCCCATCGCTGCGCAAAACTTTGGCGGAGAAGAAGTGGGCTCGTGCCAGGTCTGGACTCAGCGACAATGCCTTCGCCAGCACAGTGCGGGCACGATCCATGTCACCTTCTTGCACCGCGGCACGTCCGATGTTCACCCAACCATCGGGATTCTTAGGATCGATTTCCGTCACTTTCTCGAACGCCGCCTGCGCGCTTTTCAGATCACCTTGCAGCAGCAGACCAATGCCGTAGTCGTTCCAGCGCTGCCAGTCGGCCCCCTGCAAAACGGTCTTCGGCTCGGGCGCAGGGGCGTTGTGGGCTGCGACGTTCAGCCTGACTTCGTCTTCCGCCAGCGCCACGATGGGAACATCAGGGATGCGCTCTTCTTTTGCTGATACTCCTTTCAGCGATCCTGCGAAGGCGAACTTCCTATCGTCGTAATCAGGCGTGACATTTCCGTCGGGCTGGTTGGGATCAAGAACGCCGGCGAATGAGAACTGCGTATTCCACCACGCGAACTTGCGATAGCAGAGCCGGGCGTGCAGCGTGATTTTATTACCTGAGCCCTCGGGAATGTGCAGCCGGTAGTGAACCGTGTCTGCGGCGCCCGGCGGAATCAGATGCACATACACCACGGCCCGCGTGGCCCAGGCGTTGCGCTTGTTGATGCCGTTGCCGTGCGCATCCACTTGCAGCGAGCGGTAGAAGTGTGCGCCCTTTTCTACCGGACCTTTGCCGTTGCCCTCGAGGCTGCCACTCCAGAATATGGTTTGTCCCTTGTCGTCCGTACCCTTCAGTTCGAGCCAGGTGTCGTAGGCATCCACCGTGCCGCCAGGAAAGAAGTGTCCGATTTTCTTGGTGCGCACCACCACATCCACGCGCACCGTATCTCCTCGGCGGACTGTGGGCTGCACACGGCTCAGCGGAGCGGTGACCGGCAAGACTTCCGCTTCCTCGCCAGGGGTAATCTTGGTCTCCGCTTCCTCGCCGACGGCGAAAGTCGTCGAAAGATCGGACTGGTTGGCGACTCCCGGCTTCACCTGCGCACGCGCGGGAGAGAGCGCAAAAATATCGACGCTCAGAATACCGCTCTTCAGAAAACCCTCTGTGATTTTGAGCTGCTCGGCATCTTCGTTGGCGGTAGGCAGAGCGGTGTTCGCCGCGGGGAAACGATGCGAATGGACGAGGCCGCCGATGTTGCCCTGGTCAGTCGAACGAGTCAGCGGCATGTGGCAATCGGCGCATTGCGAAGGCTTCGCGGGATAATAGAAAGAGCGCGCTCCCTGGCCTGATACGCCGCTGGCCTGCCAGTTGTCGTACTCGTTAAAGCCACGAATCCAGCGGTAGTGATTGACCGGAACGTCGAGATGCACTTTGTGGCAACTGGAGCAGAATTCCGCCGTCTGGTTCCGCATGAAGGGTTTCAGAAACACGCGCCGGTGCGGTTCGGGATTCAGTTTCACCAGAAAATCGTGCAGCCCGCGTGCGATCGGATTCTTGGTGGCAGCTAATTCATGCAGCTTGGGATATTCGAGATAAAAATCGCCTTGCCCCATGCTGCTCTTCACATCGGCAATCGAGTGGCACATCATGCAACCCAGCCCTGCCTGCGCCTCGGGACGATGCACGATCTGCTTGATCGGCGTATCCATCAGGCCGCTGTAGAGCACGGCCGGATCGTGGCATCCGCCGCACCACTTGGAAGGTTTGGTGCCGATCGTGTCCTGCATATACTCGATGCTCTTGCGATACCACTGATTGTTGAAGGATGAAAAATGATGGGCCGAACTGAACCACTGGCTGTAGATGTCTTCGTGGCAGCGTTTGCAGGAGTCGGATTCCATGAAGAACTTGCTGGGAATTTTGTGTCCGCCGTAAACTTGAGCCGAACTGGGAAAGAATGGCCCACCCGGGCCATCTCCCTCGCCGTCCATGCTGCCGGGCGGCATGGAGGGATTCTCGATGCGAGCTTGACGTTGCCAGCGCGCTTCACGCAGATAACGAGCGCCCACGCCAAGTCCAGCCAGCAGTAGTAGGCAAATCGCGCAGCGAATGAACGAACTGCCGATAGCCGGTGCCAGCCAGCCCCGCTTCCCGGCCCATTCTGCAAAGACGATACCAACACCTGCTAGCGACAGAAGAATGTGAACATAGAGCAGGTTCCACTCCACGCGCGGCGTCCCGGTCTTGATCAGAATCAGGCCCACAACTGCGGCGGCGGCAAGCAGCACCCAGCCGAAGCGTGAGGTTGTGCTTCCATCCCGCAGCAGGCCGAAAAGAAGAACAGCCAGCAGAACAGCCGTGATGAGGCCCGCAACTGCGTGTAGCAAAACGACCGCGGCGTAGAAGACATTCGGCTGTGGAAAGGTGTAGAGATAAGCCGCCGAAATGAACAAAAAGACGAGCAGCCAGAAAAATCCGCGGGACAGGAAACTTCCGGATTTCGCTGGGTGTGGCATTAAGTGCGTGTGTCAATTCCTGGAGCGATCAAAGCCGCTCGTGGGCGATTGAGTGGAAACAGGTTATCGCTTTTTGGGAGTAGCGAAATAGTATAAATCCATTACTGCTCTATTCGCGCAACCAAGAAAACCTCAAAGCGCAGAAGTGGCAAAGAGAGTCGCGCAGATGCGTGGAGCAGGACAACTATCCAATGTTTGGCGCCTGCCATGCTCCGCGTTGTGCTTCCAGTTCGGTCGCCACCGCGAGCACCAGTTCCTCTTCCCACGGACGGGCGGCGATCTGCACTCCGATCGGCAGGCCTTCGCTTGATCGACCGACAGGAACGACCACCGCTGGAGTTCCCAGCAGGTTGAACCACTCGGCGTAGCTCCATGCATCGAGATACTTCACGGTTTGGCCATCGATTTCCCAACTACGCTCGCCGTGGCGAAAAGCTGGAATGGAAGCGACCGGGCAAAGCAGGATGGGATATTCACGCATCTGAGAGAAGACCTGCATGCGCACCACATCGCGCAGGATCCAAGTATCGAGCAATGTCTGGGCCGTGTGGGAAGGCTCGGCCGCAACCCAACTGGAAAACTGTTTGAGCATTGGACTCAGGTCAGCCTCTCTGCCTCTGGTCATGGGCTGCAAGAGCATTCCGCCTGCGATCCCGAATAGCTGCCACCAGAGTTGACGCGCGGATTCGAGGCCTTTGGGACGGAAGGGCTCAACCTCAAATCCTGCATTCCTGAGCGCCGTGGCCGCGGCTTGCACCGCCGCACGGGTTTCGGCGGTGACCGGGGTGCGTCCGTCATCTTCGAAATAGCCAATGCGAAGTTTCATCAGGTCGTCACGACTTGGCCAGCGCACCGGAACCGGCGCGGCCGACGGGTCGCCGTCATCCGGCCCTTGCATCACTTCGAATAGAACCTTCAAGTCTGCCACCGTCCGTGCCATCGGCCCAACCACGCCGAGCAAAGCGAACGGTCCGACGGAGGTTGGGAAGTGCCCGGTGGCCGGGATGCGGCCCGGCGTGGGCTTCAGGCCGCAGATTCCGCTGAAGTGCGCGGGCACGCGAATGGAGCCTCCCCCGTCGCTGCCCACTCCTGCCGCGGAACATCCGGCAGCAATCGCGGCGGCTTCGCCGCCGCTTGAACCGCCGGGGGTTCGCGTCAGATCCCAGGGATTGTTGGTACGGCCGTAGAGAAGATTGTCGGTCTCCCATGCCATGAGCAGTTCGGGGGTGTTAGTGTTGCCCAGGATGATGGCTCCTGCTTTGCGCAGACGCGAGACTAGCGGCGCGTCTTGCGCGGCCACGAAGCCTGCTCGAAGCTTGGTGCCGGCTTCGCAGCGCATGCCCTTTACTTCCATGGAGCTCTTGATGCTTATGGGAATGCCGTGCAGCGGGCCTAGCATTTCGCCGCGGACGACTGCATCTTCGGCGGCGCGGGCCTGACGGCGCGCGCCTTCGGCATCCACCTGCACGAAAGCGTTCAGCTTTGGATTCAGTTTCTCTATTCGGGCGAGATGCGCTTCCACCAATTCAATTGGCGAAATCATCTTCTGGCGGATTTGTTCAGCCATGGAAACGGCTGAGCGGAAGGTAAGTTCAGGCATGCGGCGTTTCTTAGTGCGAGAGAAAACTGAGTCTAGCACGAAGAATTGCTATGCAGCGCGGGCTGTAGAGACGTAGCTAGCTACGTCTCTACAGAAAACTCAATGTGACGCGTGCGACGACCGCCGCGGCTTTTGCGGTGGCAAAAGCACGCGCACGGCGTTCTCTGTCTTCGCGCCCCGCTTGGCGAGCCAATTCTTGAGATGCTGTCGTGCAGCAGGAGTAAGGCGGGAAAAAAACATGCCCGCGCGACCGTCGTCGTCGGCCAGATCACTTTACCGGTCGCTTCCACCAGGCGGGTGGTACCGGGCAAGACAAAGCGCAAAGGCACATTTTGCACCGGCGGCAGCGGCTCCGGAGCTTGCAACGCTAAGCCCTGCTCACTCAGATCGAGCGTGATCGCGGGCAAAGCCGCTACTCCCAGTTGAAGGTAGACTAGCGCTTCCAATGGATGGCGAGGCGAATGGCGCGGGTTCGGCTTCATGAATCCCTGGCCGGCGCGCAGCGAGCGTGCCACCTGTTCGTAGGCCAGCGGTTTATACAGAACGAAATTTACGCCGGATTGGAACGCTCCGCCTACCGGGGTAAACGCACTGACCATGGCAAACACCACGGGCCTTCGCTGGGGTGAGGCCATGCGTGCCATGCGGGCGACTTGACCAGCACCCGGCAGGTCAAAATCCAGCACCAACGCTGAATACTGCCCTTGCACGAGCAGTTCCACCGCCTCGCCAGATGAGTCGCAAGTCTGGTGCTCGATTTGGAGCACGTGCAGAAGCGCCGTCAATACCCGAAGGGACGGGCGATCCTGCGATACCAGCAAGGCATTCAGCTTCATAACCCGGAGCTTATGGCGCGCGGATGCTGCAGTAAAGTGACAGCGGTAATAAATCGATCGTTACCAAGCCAAGGTTCATCCCGCTTTGGAACTGCGACGATGGCTGAGATTGGCCCTGAAATCAGGGCTTTGGCCATTGATGGCACAATTCGGGACCAACGGCCTGCATCCCTAAGTTTTAATGGGCAGAGTACCTGGGTTTCGATCTGATTTCGCTCCGCTGACCGGCCTTCTGCTAACCGAACTGGCGCGCGCCGTTCCCATTTTGGGTCGAGTTTACTGTTTAGTACCGGTACCCCCTCCCCCCTAGTGGTGTGCAAAATCTAGAAAACAAAGGATTAATTTTACGACTCTATGCTAGATCTTTGAGTTTACAGGAGTTACACGCAAAATCTAGAGAACACGGGAGTTGCGGCTGGCATCGAGGCCTAGCGGTTCCATTTTGGAACTGGGTTTGGTAACTGGGCAACGAGCCAATCGGGCCACCTTACCCTGGGTCGGATTGTCAAAGACCGACGATTATCTCGCAGATTATGTACGCCCTACTAGCTTATCTGACATGAAGCATGCCGTCAATGATGAAGCGCGCGCTGCGGAACTGCGAGCTCGGGGAACAATCCCAGGTCTCGAAAACCGAGGCTGTTGCGAAAACTCCGTGCCGTCCCTGGCGGGACTCATGTTTCTCCCACTTTGGCTTTCCCGCCACTGACGTGGCGGGCTAATGAATGCCGTCGCTTCGCGGCTGAACCCCAATTTGCCCCACCTTCTCGGATGACCCTTGAGTTTCGTAACAGCCTCAACCGCGAGACCTGGGGCACCGGCGTTCAGGCGTGGCCGGTTTTGTTCCCTGGCAGGAAATAGGCCGCGTTCTTTCGTAATCTCCCACCCGGAGCGGTGGGAATGAAATAGTCGAGCGTAGCGTATGGTGAAAGCCTCCTCAGCTCGAGCTCCACGGGTGAAACTCTCGGGGACGGTTCTGTCCCTGGTGCGTTTGGAAAACGGACGGCAAACTCGAGGAAAGGTGCATCAACTCTCGATCACGGGAGGGCTGCTGCATCTGGAACAACCTTTGGATGAGGGGATCAAGGTCGAACTGATTTTCCACGTGGGCGAAAGCACAGTGCGTACCAAGGCGCGCATGCTGTTTCCCATGTGGGCGACCCAAGGGTATCTTCAGCCCTTCGAATTTGCCGATCTTGGCGAAGAGGATCGCTGCAATCTGCAAGCCGATCTGCAACGACTGCTGGATTGCTCGGGGGCCGTGATTGTTCCCGCGCAAGTGGAAATCAAGGAAACCGCCCCGGATGCAAACTAGTAGCCGAAACCCGACGGAGTCCACACGAACATTCGGTACTGTGCTGAATTCAACCGCAAAGGACACGAAGTTACACAAAGGTGTGAATCCTCAGCGAACACTCCTCCGATAAAATAGATCGAACAAATTTCTGATATCGTCGATCTGATCTCGTCAAGACGCTGCCCCCAGAAGTGCGGATCTTGAATCGGGATCGGATGGAGGATCCATGGCTCATCAGCATTCCCCTCGCTTTTTGAAGATCGTCGAAGATGCCAAGAAGCGCATTCGTGAAGTCACGATTGATGACGTCAAAGCGAAGCTCGACCGGGGTGAGAAGTTTCTGCTGATCGACGTGCGGGAAGAAAGTGAGTACGCGGCCGATCATCTACCTGGGGCGGTTCACCTGGGCAAGGGAATCCTTGAGCGCGACGTCGAGGATCGCGTGCCCGATCAAAATACGCCCATGGTGCTGTATTGCGGCGGCGGATTTCGCTCTGCCTTAGCGGCCGACAACCTGCAAAAGATGGGCTACACCCAGGTGCTATCGATGGACGGGGGCATTCGGGGCTGGCGCGAAAAAGGTTTTGCCTTGAGCAGGGGTTGAGCGAACTGCTTAAACATTTCCCGTGCCCAGGGCTTGATCGCAACTTCGCCGACAGCCCGGACGAGGCGTCCGGGGCTACGTGGGCATTGCGATGGACTGGGTGCACCAAGCAGATTCGAATCACCGATCGAGTTTTTCAGCAGCCTGTGAAGCTGTGCCCTTCCACAAAACCATTTGTGGAGCAGGCTCTAGAAGTACTTCGGTAACTTGATAGAGCCATTGCAATCCGTCACCATGGTTACACGAGCGCAAATCGTAATCCAGAGTTGATCCAATGCAGGGCAAACGAAATTCCGACCAAGGCGGCACAGCAGCAACTCCGGCGCGGGCCTCGAACGCCTCCGTTGAGCATGTGTTGAATCAGGCTGCGACGCCGCAAGAATTCTGTGCGGCGCTGGCCAAGCTTTTCGGAGTACGGTCTACTGAAGTTGCCTTAATGCGCCTGGGCAAGGGCCTGCTGAGTTTTCTCTATCCCGAACAACTGAAAACTGCGGGATCGATTCCGGTTTCCAGTTCTTCAGCGGTCGCCGCCCATACGGCGTCCACCAAGAAAACAGAACTTTTTAACGCCTTCGTAAAAGTGAAACACGCCAGCATTTTCGAGAGCGTGAAGCTGAATAGTTCCGAGGATGTCGACCGATCAGAACAAAATGCGATTCAAAAGCTGATGTCGGCGCCCATTCTTGACGAACAACGCAAGGTTCTGGGCGTGGTACAAGTTTGCCGCAAAGGATTTGACGTGGGAACCGCGGGACCGGATTTCACGCAGGATGACCTACAGCAATTGGAACTCGCCGCGAAAGTCTTGTCCGGCTTGCCTTTCGTAAAATAGAACCTTCTGCAGAGTCCCCTCTACGTCCACGTTCCGCTCCTCGACGAGCCACCGAGCACGCGCTTTGTCACCGCCGTCTTCCTGATTTTCCGCTCTGACCTGCTTGGCTCGTACGCTGACGACCGACTCCGACCGCCGAATCCAGTCGCAGGGCTCGATCCAAAGCCCGCTTGTCGCCATCGGTCAGCGATCGTGAAGCGCCTTTCGGGAGATCGCCCAGCAGCAGAGGCCCGATAGCGACGCGGAGCAGACGCAGGACGGTGACTCCAAGCTGCGCCAGCATGCGGCGGATGTGGCGGTTCTTGCCTTCGTCGAGCACAATTTCGAGCCAGGTATTTTTTTCACCACTACGCAGAATTTGCACGCTCTTGGCGCGCAGGAAAGTGCCGTCGTCAGTCGTGACACCCTTGGTGATGGACTGGATCAGGGCGGCGTCCGCGCCCGCGCCAATCTGTACGTGATAAGTCTTGTCGAGATGGGTCTTGGGCGCGAGCAGGCATGCGGCCCACTCGGAATCATTGGTCAACAGCAGCAGGCCTTCGCTGGCTTTATCCAAACGTCCGACGGGCGCGATCCACGGCAGGCCGTCGCCTAGATAGGCGTACACCGTCTCGCGTCCTTTTTCGTCGGAAGCTGTCGTGACCACTCCCCGCGGCTTATTGAGCATCAGATAAACCTTCGCCTGGGGTGTGATTTCCTTCCCATCGACTTCGATGCGATCGCGCTCCGAGCGCGCGGGGGCTTCCGGGTCGCGACAGATTCCGCCATTCAGGCTTACGCGGCCGGTGCGGATCAGATCAAAAGCCTTGGAACGCGAACAATAGCCTAGCTTGGAAAGTGCGCGCGCCAGACCGATTCGCCGGGATGAATCCGCGGGGGTCACGCTTTCATGCTAAACCACGCTTCATGCTGGACGATGATCGCCGATTGGCTCGCAACCGGCTGCGTCTCGATTTAGAATTATTCGCATGATCGATTCACACCGGTTCTCGCTGTTCCTTGGGGCGGCCACTTTGCTGGCGATTGCGCCCGGTCCTGGCATGTTGTATGTGCTGGCGCGCACGCTTTCCGGCGGCCGTCGCGAGGGAGTGCTTTCCTGTCTGGGGACGTTCCTCGGCGGTTTCAGCCATGTGCTGGCCGCCGCGACGGGGTTGTCGATTGTGCTTGCTGCATCGGCCACGGCTTTTGCCGTGGTTAAATATGCGGGTGCGGCGTATCTGATCTACCTGGGCGTTCGTATGATCATGAGCGCTCGCAAAGATCAAGATGGCGAGATGCAAATGCCGGTTGGCCAAGTTCCCCGAAATCCCTTTTGGCAGGGCATCGCGACGGAAGTTCTGAACCCGAAAACGGCAATCTTTTTTCTCGCTTTCATTCCGCAATTTGTGAGCCGGGTGAACGGCGGAGTGTTCTGGCAATTCCTGCTGCTGGGTACGATCTCGGTTGCGCTGAATACGTCCTGCGACCTCATCGTGACGTTGCTGGCGGCTCCGATCGGTGCGCGCTTGAGATCCTCCGCGGTTTTGCGTCGCAGGCAGCGCACCGCTACGGGACTCACGTTGATTGGCTTGGGCGCGTTCGTCGCGGTATCAGACTCCAGATGAGGGGATCAACGACTACAGAGGGCCGATGTTTTGTGTTTGAGATTTCCTTCTTACGATACGGCTAACTTCAGACTCTATGGACTATTTCGCCTTATCTGCTAAGGTTTTCAGATCGTCCTAAATTTGCGTTTTCCAAATTTGCATTTCTCGGGAGAGGAATTGGAATCCATGTTTAGTCGTGTTCGAGGAATTTCGAGTCTGCTTATGGTTGCGGCGGTAGTGGCATTTGCGGCCTGGTCCCCTTTCGTCCCTGAGATCCAGGCGCAGTCGGTGACTTGGAAGCGGCTTTTCCCAAAGAAATCCCCGTCCGCTCAAACCTATTCGGCGATGGCTTATGATCCGGTCAGCAAGAAGGTGGTCCTCTTCGGCGGTTTCGATGGAAATATCTATTTGAATGAGACTTGGACATTCGCTGGAACCACATGGAGCCGGCAAACGACCAGTGTCGCTCCTTCCGGGCGTGCCTTGCCTTCCATGGCCTTCGACCGGGTGACTCGGAAGCTAGTGTTGTTCGGAGGATACGACGGCGTGCACTACCTAGGGGACACGTGGCTTTGGGACGGCGCCACCTCTCGCTGGACACAGGCGCATCCCAAGTCGTCGCCGACCGCGGTGACGGGGCCCATGCTGTTCACCGATCCGAAAAACGGCCATGTCGACCAGTTTGGCGGCTACGATGGCAGGTTCTATCAGCTCACGACCTGGCGTTGGACCGGGAAGAACTGGACACAACTGCATCCTACCAACACGCCCGGAGCACGGTCGATCGCGGTAGCCGCGCTTGACAGCGCGAGAAAGAATGTCGTCCTGTTTGGCGGACTGGGTGACGTGAGAACGGATAACACGTGGACATGGGACGGTACCAACTGGACCCAGCAGTCTCCCACCGAGCAGCCCCCCACTCGCTATGGCGCGGGCAGCGCGTTCGATCCTAAGCTGCAGATGGTGGTCATCTTCGGCGGCGGGGTTGGCGGCGTGGACCAGAATCAGACTTGGGCGTGGACTGGAACAGACTGGACTCAACTGTCAACTCCGAAGTTCCCGGCTGCCCGCGAGTCCATGGGCATGGCTTACGACGCAGCCAGCGGCCAACTCCTGGTCTTCGGCGGGGTCGCCGGTAACACTCTCTTCCGGGACACGTGGAAATTGATCGGGCACTAGCAGGCAACCGTGATTCGCGATAAGGCGGTGGCGATTGATTCCCGCCTTTTTCGCAGAGTTCGGAGGACGGTCGGTCGGGTCGTCTTCTCCCTAGCTGCGTTGTGTGATACGCTCGCCCTTCCATGTCTGATCCCAAGTCTGACCGCCGCTCCTGCCAACGCATAGCTGCGCGTCTGGGCGTCTCTATCCGCTCTGCCGAAAACCAACCGGCCGCCGGATATAGCCGCGATTTAAGTACGAGCGGTATCTTCCTCTACGCAAATTCCGAAATTCTAGTGGGAAGCGAACTGGAGATGGTGCTAATGCTCCCAACCCAACTCACCGACGGCGAGAAGCGTTGGGTGTGCTGTCAAGCCTCGGTCATCCGGGTGGAACCTGGGGGAGAAGACGGCCGGTTCGGCGTAGCGGCCAGCATCCGCAGCATCGCGACCTTGCCCGAGATTCCGGGCTGAGGCCAGATTGGGCAGATCCTACACTTCCGATCGGGTGATGGGGATTGCTTTTGGGTTGTTTAGCGCTGGGGCCTGTGAAAATTTGTTAAAAACTTAGGATTCTACTTCCCTTTGCATGACCCTTGGTGCAATAATGCTGGCCCTTGGATTGCTCTGGTCCAAGATAACGTCATTAGAAATTGCAAATGTCAGGTGATGCGATCATGTGGATGGAAAAGCTGTCCCAAGGTGTGCTCCGTGTGCTCACGCCGCTGGGACCACGGTATCTCAATCCTTCGTTCGCCCAGCGCCTCTACCTGTTGTGGATTTTCCGCAACTTCGAAACTTTGCCCGTAAAGGTGCTCAGCGCGCGACAACAAAGACGTATCGAAGCCATGTGTGCTCGGCATGGGTTTGTCTCCGTGCTGGAACCGAATGGGCTGATGGATACTCCGCTGCTCGGGACTTTGGAACAACGTCCGCCGGTTGCACCGGCACGTCTGCCCAATCCGAGCGTCTCCGACGCCGTGTCACGGTTCGCCGCGGACTTTCGGCAGCGTTCCTGAACAAAGGCTTCGGCTCTGGCGGCGAGAGCTTGTTGCCCTGTGTCATCTGGCCACAAGGCCCACCCCCTCCAGCGTGCATACCACCCACATGGGGGTCGCTCACCCCGTCTCGCTCGGCAGGACTTGAGCGCTTCCTCTTGCTGGGCGTCATCAGAGCCCCGACCTGTTTCTGCGCCGCCTGATGGAGTTGGCGGATTTTCTGTTGCTGCCGCTGAGAGGTAAGAGCTGGGAGAAGGCGCGATTTGTCCCGAGAAGCTGGTGTAGGCGGAGTTCCGTAGGGGGAAACTGAATCCCAAAAAAGGTCGCGCAACTCAAAGGGCAGAGCACCTAGTCTCAACCGATCGCAGAGACGCAATCCGCGCCTTCTGCTGGCCGGTGGCGGCACGGCTGAGCCGTGCCCTCCCACGGCGTCGTGCTGACTGCGCGGACGAGGCGTCCGGGGCTACGTGAGCAGGGCGGAGGGCTCCACTACGGTTTGCGGCTGGTTGTGATCTGCGGCGTGGATTGATCTTGCGATTCCGCGGCGAACATCTTCTCTGCGCAATATCCAAATGCTCCAGCCACAAAGTTTCGGGGAAACTCGGCAATCGAAGTATTGAACTTTCGCACCGCTTCGTTGTAGTGCTGGCGGGCAAAAGCGATACGGTTTTCAGTCGTGGTCAACTGCTCCTGGAGCAGCAGAAAGTTCTGCGAAGCCTTCAGTTCCGGATAACGCTCTGCCACGGCGAACAAATTCCCGACGGCGCCGCTGAGCGCCATTTCCGCCACAGTGCGGATGGCAACGTCAGCGCCAGCTTTCATGGCCGCGCTGCGCGCCCGCGCCACGGCTTCCAGGGTTTCGCGCTCGTGACTCATGTACCCTTGCACCGATTCCACGAGGTTGGGAACCAGGTTGTGGCGAAACGTGAGCTGTACATCAATGTCGGACCAAGCGTTGCGCACGTTGTTGCGCATTGCGACGAGCTGGTTATACACGCGAAGCAGAAACAATAACGCCAGGGCTACCGCAACGATGACGGCAATCAACAGCGCGGAAATATCCATCTTCGAGCCTCTCTTCTTGCAGGGCATCCCTGTACGTACTCATCGGGCTTTGCTGAAAATCGCAATCAATTGCTGGACAAATCCCACAAAGGCCTGGATGTTTTTGGGCCAGTCCTGAGCAAAGGCCCAATGAATCACGGCAAGCCATAAGGTCAGCACCATTAAATTGAGGCCGATCATCATTGCGATCACGACCAGCATAAGCACACCGGCGACGGCCAGGAGCGGACCAATAATAAGGTACAAGAGCGCAATCACGATCTTGGCCACTGCGCTGCTGCCTTTGCGGGTGGGAGCAGTCAAGTGCGCACCCATCTTTTGCAGGCGTTTTGCACGCTTGTTCAACGGCGGATGGAAGGAAACAAAGCTGTGGGTCTGCAATCCCGTCTGGCCACGTTTGGGCTGGCCTTGGGGGTACCTGGTTTGCTGCAGCATGCGGATTCGCGCGATGGCGGCGCGGTCGCCGCGTTGGGCGAGGAAGATGTCATTGAGATTGGGCATCCCATGCAAGCCCAGCGCGGGATCTGCGCCCATGACCCGGGCAAACGCCTGCATGCGCGCCGCAGCATCGACGTTGCCGGCGACCGCAGCCATGACCGTGGACATTATCTCTTTGCGAACTCGCACGTATTCTTCTGGGTTTGGTCCCGCGGACGAGAAAGGATTTATTCCGGGGAGCACGGCGCCACCGGCATTCGCGGCGGCGCGCCAGAGTTCGAGGGCCTTGCGTTGCTGATTTGCCGGCGGTGAACTTCCGCGCAAGCTCCGATCGCCGCTGGGGTTCACAACGAAGAGATGAGTAGCCCAGCTTCCTCCCGCCACCACCGTGCTGTCTTCACTCAATCGCTGCAGGGCGCTGGCCAGCGCGTCCGGGTTGCGAGTGAGTTCCACCGCCCCGGCGTCGGCCAGATAGCGCCGAGTCCGCCACAGCAGCGCCATACATGGACCGAGGAGCACGTTGAGGAAAAACCACAGCGTGAGCTCCACTGCCAGATTCGTGAACAAGAAAGGATAAGAAACGAGGCGGAGGAACTTGCGGATCAGTCCCGGCTTTCGGCTGCTGAAAAAGCGGTCGATGTCAGTGGAGTTCATATCCAGCATGTCGGCCAGCAGTGCTGCGACTTCGTCGGCATCGGCTGACTCGGCATCCGCTGGTCCGCGCCGGAAGGCGTAACGAATGATTCGCCACAGAGTTGAACGCGACTGCTTTCCGAAAGGCGCGTTGATCAGAGTGATGATCAGACCACAAGTCTCGAATACGCTGGTCACGGTGAAGGCGATGTGCAGGTCGCCATTGCCGACGGACGCTACCAGATGCCCGACGAGGGCCTGGAGTTGATCACGGTTCAGGTCATCGAGCAGGCGGCGGGACAGGACAATGTGCGCGTCCGCTGGCGACGTCCCGATGGCGGCGCCGTTGGCGCCCAGTGAATCGATCAACATGACCTTGGGGGCAGGCAGGCCGGCGGCAATTGCCATCTCCTGCACTGCGTCCGCGAGTTGCAGTTCTTTGAGGTCAGCCTGGTTGGGTTCGCGCGCGTTAAGGCTGGCGATGGTGCCGCCCACTCCTCCATGACGAAAGAGCAGGAGCGTGCCCACCCACAGCACCAGCGCCAGTGCGATCCCGGGGAGAAGCACCAGCGTCGCGCCGATTGCAAGTTCCTGGGGGTCCAGCACACCTCGCTGGTTAATTACGGTATCGGCCACACGGTAGGCCAGCTTGGCCAGGTTATTTGCGCTCTGCCAGAACTCCGGCGGCAGTGGCGAGAAGTAGTTGACAACCTCAGCCGTTGCCATCGTAATGGCATAGAAAAATGGGGTGAGCACCAGGGTTAACGGGATGCCCATCAGGAATGCCGCGAATACGCAGAGCGCGGACATGCGCCGGGTGGCGCGGCGGTTGCGCTCTTGAGCCTTGAAGAATGTTTCCGGGTCGCGAGGGGCGAACGGACGGGTAGTGGCGGTAGTTTCTGGTGTGTTCATGTTCTACCCGCTCGATAGTATGCCGTTTCGCTAGTCCTCCCGCAAACTATCGCCAGGTTGAGCAAAAAGCGACGATCCAATGAAAACCGGAATCTGTATGCTTGAGAAGTTTCTGGCTTGGGAGGTTCATCATGCCACCATCCCCCACTAACGAGAAGCGCACGTCGGTGCGCGGCCTCGGCGAGATTGCTTTTCGCGTTAACAATCTGGATGCCATGCAGAAGTTCTACGAAGAGGTCATCGGGTTGCCCCTGATGACCAGAGTTCCGAACTGTGCGTTCTTCAAGATTGCAGATGGTTACGGCGGTCACACCCAAGTGCTCGCCTTGTTCGACCGCTCACAGAGCCCCGGCTATCGCGGGACGGACGCAGCAGCCTCCACCATTGACCACATCGCCTTCGAGATAACTCTCGCTGATTTTGCAGACGAACTGAAGAGGCTGCGGGATTTGGGACTCCAAGTCGAAACCGCTGAGCATGCATGGGTGCATTGGCGCTCTCTTTATGTGACTGATCCCGAGGGGAATCAAGTGGAGCTAGTTTGCTACGACGAGCGCGTTTAAAGGCCCATAATCCGGTGTGCGGACGCTATCGACTGTCGCGAAGGAAGTAGCTTATTGAGGAGTACTTCGCCAACTTCTCAAGCGAGGGAGGCTGGAGTGCTGCTACAACATTGCCCCGACTTCAACCGGTTGCTGTCATCCGGCCAAATCCGAAGGAGTCTATCCGATGAGTCCAGACCAACCTCTGGTGCTACCACCTTGGTCACTTTCAACCTTGGCGCCGCCCCGCTAGCATTCGCTTGAACGACATATTCAGAACTCTTGGGCTGTTAGGGATGCCGCCGAACAGGAGCAGAATAAGGCGGGGAAGTCCTCCAGATTCGGGGACGGCCTGCGAGAATCCTTCGCTCGAACAGAAACAGCCCACGCGCTCTTGAGCGAGCTAGAAGGCCTTTGCATAGCGTTTCGGAGTGAGCATCGGCAATATGAATGCGCCCTAGGGTGAGTTGACAGTTGTTTTCGACTGTTCCCCGAATGATTTCCTTTTGAGTGGCGCATCCGAGCCATTCCCAAATCGCAGGGCAGTATGGAGGGTGGTTGTGAGCAGACTTCGGGGGAGGGCTGTTCAACGAGCGTCCCATGACTCTAACCGGAGTCTGGGGCGCTTTCGCTTTTTCACCCAAAACAATAGGCGCGGTACGATTGAGGGAGGAAGAACGCCAGCGCTCCCAGTGGCGGTTTAAGAGTGAGCAAACAAATCAAAGAATCATTTTCGATTCGTAAGGCCACCTATGAGGATTGCACTGCGATTCTCGAATGTCTGCAGTCGGCGTTCGCGCCCTATCGCGAGAGCTACACGCCTGAGGGGTTCTTGGATACCATTTTGACCCCGGAAACTTTTCGCCACCGTCTGTCGGAGATGTCGGTCTTTGTTGCAACCGGGGCGTCCGGCGAGGTCATCGGAACCATCGCTTGCAAGGTTCTGGAGGGCGGCGAAGGGCACCTTCGAGGTATGGCAGTTCGCCCCGAATGGCAGGGTTCAGGCTTGAGCACCCGTCTCCTTGAAAGAGCGGAAGACGAACTCCGCAAGGCAGGATGCAAGATAATCACTCTAGACACAACCGAACCACTGAATCGGGCAATTCGTTTTTACGAAAAGAATGGGTTTCGACCCAGTCGGACAATCGGAAGCTTCTTTGGGATGCCGCTGTTTGAATACAGCAAATCCATCTGACGTAAAACCAACGATTGATCTCGGAAAACCCCGACTCCGGGATCAGGCCTTGGCCTTTGTTCGTTGTAGGGTTTGTCCGCGAACCTGCGCTAAACTAGGAAGCGAGCAGTAGGCTGCCGTGACTCACGACACCATCACAATCTCACCAGGTCCGCGCTTTCGAGCCGCTATGGTGCTGGCCGTTATCGCGGATGCACTCCAAATCGTGGTTTTTCCCTTATTCGTCGAGGGCGCTTTATCGCCCGCGGACGACATACTCGATTTCGGTGTTGCAGCTGTGCTCGTCCACCTGCTTGGTTGGCACTGGGAATTTCTGCCATCGTTTCTTGCCAAACTCGTGCCCGGAGCCGATCTAGTTCCTTTCTGGACGATTGCGGTTGCAAACGTTTATCGGAAATCGAAGCGAATTGTGGTCACGGCAGAAGAAAGTCGTGAGCAGCACCCCGCACTAAACGGCCCGCAAGGTTCGTAAGCCGTCTCCGCACAAGGACGGTCGTCATGGCAATTGCGCTTTCGAATGAAATCAGAGCTTTGCTCGATGCCCCCAATTTCGCCCATCTCGCCACCCTCATGTCTGACGGCTCGCCGCAGAGCGTACCGGTTTGGGTAGGCCGTGAGGGTGACCGCATCCTGATCTGTACCGGGGAAGGCTCACTCAAGGCGAAGAACACACGACGCGATCCGCGCGTCTCGCTCTCTATCATCGATTTCCGCGATCCGTATCAGGAAGCTCAGCTTCGCGGCCGCGTGATCGAGCGCCGTCCTGATGGCGACTTCAAGTACATGGACCCCATCTCGCACAAGTACACGGGAAAGCCGTTCCCATTTCGCAGCCCCGAGGGAAGAGTGGCGCTCGTGATCGAGATCGAAAAGGCGCGATACACCAAACTCCCTTTTGAACATACGCCGCCCAAGTAGTGCGGCTTCGAGCGCGGCAATCGGCATGCGCCCCCAATACGCGGCGAGGGAGTGTGCCGCGTTATCTAGCTCGCGTTTCCCGTGATCGTGGCGTCCACCATCTCTGCCAGCGGTAGCACCTGGTAAGTGGCATAGTTGTACACCGGAGACATGGCCAGAAGTCGGTCAAGTTCTTCGTATTTTGAGACCTTGTAAATCCAAGCTCCGCCGTGGCTGCCGATGACGTGGTAGCGGCACTCCAGTTTGTCCGCCAACTTCTTGGCATAATCCGGCATCTGCATAACGGCGCGGGCAACCTCCGGCCCAAGGCGTGTCAGATCGAAGTGCCACAGCACTAAGAATTTCATAGGTCCTCCTGCCGGAATTTCCGTTTTGCTTTTCTACCTCCCCACAGCATATATCTTTGAGGGTTCTTGCACCCTATTCTTTCGCTGTCCCGCATCAGCACATGACGAACGCACCCGCGTCCCCGCTCGAAATAGCCTGTTCGCGTACCGCATATCAAGACCGATGCCATTGTCTCGAACTTAGAAAATAGGAATGTTCGCAGGCGCAATCCCGAGAGGCGCCGCTAATCGTTGCGCAGGAGGTCATTTGTACGCGCAAAGACTCCTTCCACAACGACAATTCTCTCGCCGTGCAACGGTGCGGTGAGGGTCGGGCGATGAGGCAACTTTGCGGAAGCGAGGGAGTATTATGCCGATAGGTAACGGAACTAATGAAAACGGGGGAGAGCAATGCCTGAGTCCATCGATTGGCCGCGGACGCGTCCGCGCCGGTCTCGACGCCGCTTCTTTTTTATTCTGGCCGTCCTTGCCGGCATTGTCTTCGGTGGTCGGACCGCGCTGTCGTATTACGTTGACGTGCTCTGGTTCGGGTCGCTCGGCTACGGGGACGTGTTCTGGAAAACACAGAGCCTTCAGTGGGGAATCTTCGCGGCTTTTGCAGCAGCCACATTTTTCATTCTGTACGGATCGTTCCTGGCTTTGAAGCGGGCACATCTGCCCGATATGCCGAGCGGTCACACGATTTTCATCGGCAGCCAGCCGGTGAAGCTGCCGGTTGAGCCTGTCCTGCGCCTCATCGCGCTCGGCGTCTCGCTGGCCGTTGCCGCTGCAACTGGCGCAGGCATGATGGTGGAGTGGCCAGCGATCGCGCTTTTCTGGTACGCCCCCGGTACGACTGGTGGCGTCGTAGATCCGATTTTTGGCAAGCCGCTGAATTTCTTTCTGTTCACGCTGCCGGCGTGGCAACTCATCGCCGGCTGGCTGCTTACGCTGGCCATAATCACGTGCGTACTCGCCGTTTTCTTCATCCTCATCACGGGCGGAACCCGTGTGCTCGCGCGTCGCAGCAGCTATGTCACGTTGCCATGGCGCGGGTTCTCCATCACGTTTGCGTTCTTATTGTTGATCCTCGCAATATTGGCGTATCTCGGCCGGTTCGAGCGAATGTTCGAGGATCATACGATCTTCGGGGGTGTGACCTACACTGACGCGCACGTCACGCTGACCGGGATGCTCATCGTGTGCGCGGCGCTTGTTCTCGGCGCGGTGATCGCAGCCGTCAACGCGGTGGCGATGCAACGCGGGCGCTGGCTGATCGCGGCGGTCCTTCCGGCCGCGCTGTGTTATGTCGGGCTTCAAGTAGTTGCCTGGTACGTCAGCAGCTTCATCGTCAAACCGAACGAGTTGGTTCGCGAGAAGCCCTACATTGTCTACAACACCGACTTGACGCGGCGGGCGTACGGATTGAACCGGGTCACGCAGCGCGAGTTTCCCGCAGAGACGACGGTCGACGCGGCCGAACCGGCGAACAATCAGGCTACGCTGCAAAACATCCGGCTGTGGGACTGGCATGCGTTGCAGGACACGTTGCGTCAGATTCAGGAAATCCGCACCTACTATGACTTCCCCGACATCGACATTGATCGCTATGAAATCGACGGCACGACTCGCGAGGTGATGCTGGCCACGCGCGAACTGAACGTCGAGAAGCTCCCCGAGAGCAGCCGCAACTGGATTAACGAGAAGCTGATCTACACCCACGGTTACGGGATCACGATGAACCCAGTCAACGGGTTCACGCCGGAAGGCCTGCCCACGCTGATTCTGAGCAACATGCCGGTGCAGAGCACGGTGCGCGGTCTAAACGTGACGCGGCCAGAGATTTATTTTGGCGAATTGACCAATACCGACGTGTACGTGAAGACGCGGCAGAAGGAATTCAACTACCCGCAAGGCCAGACCAACAACCTGACGTCCTACGAGGGCAACGGCGGCATGATTCTCGGCGGCTTCCTGCGCCGCATCATTATTGCGCTCGACCGCGGCGACCTGGCGAAGCTACCGTTCAGCGATGATGTGAACAAGGAGAGCCGGCTGCTGATGCGGCGCAACGTGCGCGAGCGCGCAGCAGTGTTAGCGCCGTTCCTCACCTACGAATCGGATCCCTACATCGTGCTCGGCGATGATGGGCGGCTCTCCTGGATCATGGATGGTTTCACGGTTTCAGATACCTATCCGTACTCGACCCATTACCGTCTCGACGGCAACCTCGTGAATTACATGCGGAACAGCGTTAAGGTGGTCATCGACGCCTACGATGGTACGACAACCTTTTACGTATTTGATACGGAGGATCCGATCATCGCAGCCTACCGCCGGATCTTTCCGGGTCTGTTCAAGGATGCGGCCATGATGCCGCCCGGACTGCGCAAGCACGTGCGCTACCCCGAGTTGTTGCTCAAACTGCAGGCGGAAGTGTACGGTCTGTATCACATGACGGATCCGGAGGCGTTCTACAACCGTGAAGATCTGTGGACGGTCGCCACCGAAGTCGGCATGGGCGAAGGAGGTCAGCAAACCACACAGGCGATGCAGCCGAACTTCGTCCTGATGAAACTGCCAGGAGAAACGGGCGTGGAGTTCGTAGAAATCTTGCCCTTCACGCCAGCCAACCGGAACAATCTAATTGGCTGGATTGCCGGGCGCAGCGACGGCGCACAATACGGGACGTCGGTGGTTTACAACTTTCCCAAAACCAAGCTGGTCGACGGACCGCTGCAAATCGAAGCGCGCATCGATCAGAATGCGCAGCTTTCCGGACAATTAACGCTGTGGAATCAGCAAGGCTCGCACGTGCGGCGCGGGGCCCTGCTGGTGATTCCGTCCGGGCGCGCGTTGTTGTATGCGGAGCCGATTTACCTGCAGGCGGAGCGCAGTCCAATGCCGGAGTTGCGTCTGGTCGTGCTCGCGCTGCAAGATCGGCTGGCGTACGGACCAACCTTCGAGTCGGCGATGGCTAGTCTTTTCGGCGGAGCGGTCTCGTCGCTGAGCGCCGCCGCAGCCCCTGCGGAACCGGTGCGACGCGCGGCCGCATCCGCCCCGTTACCCCAGCCCGCAGCGGATCTCAACGCGTTGATCGCGGAAGCTGCCAAAGACCTTGCCGACTACCAGCGCCTGACCGCAGAAGGCAAGCTCGGTGAGGCTGGACAAAAGCTCGAAGAATTGAAGCGCGCAATCGACAAGCTGAACACGCTGCAAAGATAATGTCGCTGCGGTGCTGGCGTCTTGGTTCTCGAAGTCTTCAACAATGATGGAAAACTGAACGCTTGTTTCCGCCCCGGGGAAAGTACTGGGACATTGCACAGCAATCAGCGTGCAAATAGACTGGTATGCTTTCTCCGGAGGTATCCTCGAAGTTCTCTCTCCATTGTGTTCGCTTTGTTGGTGAGATTGCCGCGGTGCTGGCGATAGAAAAAGTGATCGCCGTGTAGTCCGCGGATTCGCGCACCATTGGCAGCCAGACGGATCCAGAATTCATAGTCCATCCAGCACGGCATTTGTTCGTCGACTCCTCCTGTCTGTAACCAAAACTCTCGTCGAAAAGCGGAACAATAGTGCACAGAGTTTCGTTCCAGTAGCATCCGGATGGTTGTCACTCCTGGAACGATCCAGCGTTCCTGCTTGGCGCCGAAAAGCATCGCGTCGGGATGTTGTTGCAACGAGAAAATGTCGTATTAACTGCAACGAGACTCTGTCACCCCCTTTCTGGTTAAGTAACGGCGGCTAGGGCGGGGCGACCGCCCAGGTTGTAGATGCGGGGCATGGGGGTTTTTGG
>Ga0316363_10000411_pt1 | contig 59968 bp, 55 predicted proteins | sample Sb_taG_3_FD_200459 | JGI IMG/M metagenome (GOLD analysis project Ga0316363, IMG submission 200459) | Peat soil microbial communities from Weissenstadt, Germany - Sb_50d_a_PC metaG (v2) (version 2) | ecosystem: Environmental > Terrestrial > Soil > Wetlands > Peat | place: Germany: Weissenstadt...
TAAAACACTTTGTATCAAGCGATGGATGCTCCGAAAGGGAATGCTGGGTGGAGAAACCCAGTGTTCATCATTCCTTTTAGAGCATCCTTTCTTTTTTGGCTAGAGACTTCGTGAATAATCCAGGCTAAGCCGGCGCCCTGCCTCATCGAGCGTCGCGTCCCGCTTGCAGAACGCAAATCTCACCTGCTTCGCTCCATCCCGCGGATCATTGTAGAAACTCGATCCCGGAACCGCTGCCACACCAATCTCCTTCACCAGATACTTAGTGAACGCCACATCATCGGCGAATCCGAACCCGCTAATGTCCGTCATCACGTAGTAAGCCCCGCGCGGACGAAAGCACCGGAATCCCGCCTCCGTCAAAGCTGGAATCAACCGATCCCGCCGCGCCTTGTATCCATTGGCGAGGTTTTCATAGTAAGGGCGTGGCAGCCCCAGAGCCGCCGCACCCGCTTCCTGCAAAGGAGCTGGAGCTCCGACCGTGAGAAAATCATGAACTTTGCGAATCGCATTCGTGATCGTAGGCGGCGCCACTGCCCACCCCACGCGCCATCCAGTCACGCTGTAACTCTTTGATAGACCATTGATCGTGACCGTCCGCTCATTCATGCCTTCGAGCCCCACCATCGAAATGTGTTGCGTGCCGTCGTAAAGAATGTGCTCGTAAATCTCATCCGTGATGGCCAGAACGTTGAACTCGACGCACAGATCGCGAATCAATTCCAGTTCACCCCGGGTGAAAACTTTGCCCGTAGGGTTGTTCGGAGTATTGAGAATGATTGCTTTCGTCTGATGATGAAATGCCTTGCGCAACTCGCCCTCATCAAACGTCCATTCCCCGTCCGCCGTCGTAGGCGGACGCAGTTTGACAAATACCGGTTTCGCGCCAGACAGCACCGCGTCCGGCCCGTAATTCTCGTAAAACGGCTCAAAGATCACCACTTCGTCGCCCTTGTTACACACCGCCAGCAGCGTCGAAATCATCGCCTCGGTGGAACCGCAACACACCGTGATCTGTGTCTCGGGATCAACCGCGATCCCCTGCCACTCCTGCATCTGCCGCGCAATCGCATTCCGCAAACTCTTCGCGCCCCAGGTGATCGCATACTGATTCACATCCGCCGCCACCGCCTCCTGCGCCGCCCGCTTGATCTCCGCCGGAGCCGGAAAATCCGGAAACCCCTGCGCCAGGTTCACCGCCCCATAGAGCATCGCTTGCCGCGTCATCTCCCGAATGACGGACTCTGTAAAATGCTCAACCTTGTCGCTAAGAAAATGCTTCGGTTGGACGACCACATCAGCCATAATCGGCTCAGACTAGCACACGACCAACATCAGCGTCACTGCTCGACTCCATGAAGTCACGCGGGCGAGCAGCCTCAATACAGGTCAGGAATGCAAGCGGCGACCGCGGAGGCCTGGCGGTCGATGTTCTTAGCCAGAAAATCCAATACGCTGGACTCATACAATGGGCGCATCGCACCAGAAGACGTAGTGTTGTGACTGGCGCCGGGAATAACCACCAACTGCTTGCGCGCGGTTGGCGCTTCCTGATACATGCGGCGGGCATTCTCGGTGGGGGCTAGCCAGTCCCTGTCACCGGAGATGAACAGAATTGGCTGCCGAATGCGCCGTACCGCAGCCAAAGCGCTGGCCGTGTCGCGATCAATCCTCACCCCGGTGCGCAGGCGGAACATCAAGTCGGACGAGCGATCAAGTAGTGGAAGCCGAGCAAACTGCAGCAAGATCCTGAAATGCAGAGGAATCGATTTCTCGTGGACCACGTTTTTCAGCACGTCGTCGGGCGAGATGAAGGCGCTGTCGGCTACGACAGCGTCGACGTCAGCGCACTGGGCGGCGGCGTGCAACGCGGCCACGGCGCCGTAGGAATATCCAAAGGCGACGATGGGCCCGCGCTCACCGCGACTACGCACATAGGCGACGCCGCCCAAAATATCCAGCGCCTCACGCGAGCCTGGGGTGAGGTAGTTGCCCGCGCTCTCACCATGGTTGCGCAAATCCACGTCGAGCACGTTGTACTCGTTGTGCACGAGGAAGGCAGCCCTCGCCAACATGCCGGAACGATTCATGTCGCGGCCGTGCGCCATGACAATGTTGACGGTCGTCGGTTGAGGTTGAGCTGAAGTTGGCGCTGGCCCGGTTGCGCTCGCACCTGCAGGCTGGTCCGGCAGCCACCACGCTTTCAGCGGAATGCCATCGACCGACGAAAAGCTGACAACCTCAGAGCTGAGTCCGTAATCCGCAGGAGTGTGGATCATCGCGCGCCACTCCGGATGCTCGCCTATGCCCTGGCCCGCACCAACGTATCCGCCGATGCCCAACAGTACTACACCGGCGGCCAGGACGATTACAACCGGTACGAGAATCCTATTTAGCTGTCGCTTTCGGGGAGAGGCTGGTGGCGTGGATGATGTTGTGGAAGATGTCGAGATAATAGTGATGGTCCCTCCTGCCCAAACGGAGAAGGTCGCCTTTGCTTGTCCGAATCCCAGAATGCCTACGAAGCCCGCATCGTGCCGCCGAGATGCTCGAGACCTTTGACCATCTCTCCCGACCAACGCCCAACTTCATCCTCGCGCAAAGTCCGCTCTCCAGATTGAAACGTAGCTCGAAGCAGCAAAGAATATTTGCCGGCAGGAATCGCCCCGCCTCGGAAAATCTCCACCGGCACAAAACTTCGCAGCTCGCTCAAATCCAATGCGGCCACAGCCTTTTGCATCTTCGCGAACTCAACCGAATCGTCAAAAATAAAGGAGAAGTCGCGCTCCACCGCCGGATAACGCGGCAAAGCCTCATAGTGCGCCACCCGCAGCCCACGCTTGAACAACCGATCCAAATAAAGCTCGGCAACAAAAATATCTTGCTTGAGCTTGCGGCCCGCCGCAATCTCCGGATGGATCTGTCCAAACTGAGCCACAACTTCGCCGTCCATCACCGCGCAAGCCGAGCGCCCAGGATGGTAATACTCAGCGGCCTCGGCTTTGTACTCGATCCCGGTATGCTGGAAGGCAGCCAGCAAAGTTTCCACATCGCCCATGAGATCGAAGAATGATAGAGCCCGCGCCGGCTGATGCACGCTTGCAGGAAATGCGCTCCCGGTTGCACCCAAGCACATGCGTTTGAACTCCGCCGTCTTCTCACCCGCCGCCTGGAAAACATTTCCCGCCTCGAACAAGCGAACGCTGTCGCTGCCCCGGTTCAGGTTGTACCCGAGCATGTTCAACATGCCAGGCACCATCGAGGTGCGCATCACCGAAGCTTCCTCGCTCAACGGGTTCGCCAACTCAATCACTGGTACCGCCGAAAATTGTTCGGCATCCTGATGCGAAATGAAGGTCAGCGAAATCGTTTCGTCGTAACCCAGAGCCAGCAGGGCAGTCCGCAGCTTCTTGTCCTTCTCCGCATCCGGCTGTTCGACCACCGCGCCCACATACGCCGGCAGCGTGTTGGCAAACTTGTCGTAACCGTGCAGTCGCGCGATCTCTTCGATCACATCGATCTCGCGCTCCACATCCAGCCGCCAGCTCGGAACCTGCACCGTGAACTCAACTTCTTCCCCGGGCTCCGGAATCAACTCGAACCCCAGCCGCCGCAGAATGCGCAAGATCTCGGCCGTCTCCAGCCTCTCGCCCAGAATGCGATGCACTTCGGAAAGATGCAAAGCCACGGGAGCTTGATCGAGCCGCCGCGCGATCACATCAACCGGCCCACCCACCAGCTCACCGCCGCCCGACTGCAAAATAAGTTCAGCCACGCGATTACAGGAAAGAACCGTAGACTCATAATCCGCCCCGCGCTCGAAGCGATGCGACGCATCCGTATGCAGCCCGTGCCGCCGTGACATCTTACGCACGGTAACCGGATCCCACCAAGCCGATTCAATCAGGATGTTGCGAGTCTTCTCCGTAATCATGGTGTCGAACCCGCCCATCGTGCCCGCCAATCCGACCGGCTTCTTAGCATCGGCGACCACGAGATCCTCGGAAGTCAGCTTGCGCTCCACCCCATCCAATGTCTTCAACACCTCGCCATCCCGTGCTCGCCGCACCACGATCCCGCCCTCGAGCAAATCCAGATCGAACACATGCGTCGGTTTGCCCATCTCCCAAAGCGTGTAGTTGGTTGCGTCCACAGCATTGTTGATAGGCCGCTGATCGAGCAGCGCAAGCCGCCGCACGATCTTCTCAGGCGAGGGCCTGATGGTCACGTTGCGAATCACGCGGCCAGTGAACCGCGCACAACCTTGCTCGTCCTGAATGTCGATAGGAAATGGAGGCCGGGCGTCCCCGCCCGGCTGGACGGGCGAATGCGCAACCGAGCGAGACGAGCCCTCAGTCCGGGAGGGCACCTCAGTTCGGGAGGGCACGACTTCAGTCGTGCCGCTGAAGCCTGCAGAAGAACCGGCTTTAGCCGCTGGGGGGGCTGGCAACTTTGGTTCAATCGCCCTCAGCGGCAGATCATAAATCGCTGAACACTCGCGCGCCACGCCGTAATGGTTCATAGCGTCAGGACGATTGGTCGTGATGTCCATCTCGAAAATCGTCCCATCACCCTCGCCGCTAACCGACTCGACCGCGATCCCAGCCAGCGTCAAATCGTCGGCAAGCTGATGGTAGTTGACGTCGAGATCAACGAAATCACGTAACCATTGAGGAGAAATCTTCATTACTCAGCTTTCAGCTTTCAGCTTTCAGCTTTCAGCTAACGTCTACCGCTGATAGCTGAAGGCTGACAGCTGATAGCTCTATCCAAACTGCTCCAAAAACCTCACATCGCCATTGAAAAACAACGAAATATCATCCACGCCATACTTCAAAATCGCAATCCGCTCCACGCCCATGCCAAACGCAAACCCGCTAACTTTCTTCGCATCGTAGTCCACGAACCCATAAACATTGGGATCCACCATGCCACAACCCAGCAACTCGATCCAGCCGCTGGCCTTGCAGTTCCGGCAAGGACCGCCGTCGCGATATCCCCGCCCCCCGCAAAAAATGCAGCTGATCTGCACATCCGCGCTGGGCTCGGTGAATGGGAAGAACGACGGATAAAACCGCGTCCTCACACTCGACCCAAACATCGCCTTCATCGCATGATCGAGCGTCCCCTTCAAATCGCAGAACGTAATGTTCGTATCCACCGCCAGCCCCTCGATCTGATGGAAGATGGGAGAGTGGGTAGCGTCCAGCGCATCGTTGCGATGCACTTTCCCCGGACAAACCACACGTACCGGCGGCTTCATTTTTTCCATGGTGCGGATCTGCACCGGAGAAGTGTGCGTGCGCAGCAGCAACCGCTCCCGCAGCGGCTTCGATTCCTGATGAGCGATGAACAGCGTGTCCTGCGTATCCCGCGCCGGATGATTGGGAGGAAAATTCAGCGCCTCGAAATTATAATAGTCGGTCTCAATCTCCGGCCCTTCCTCCACGGAATATCCAAGATTGCGAAACACCCCAACCATCTCATTCATGGTCTTGATAACCGGATGTTCCGCCCCGAGAGGACGCTTGATGCCAGGAAGGGTTACATCGAGATGCTCGGCATTCAGGCGTGACGTCGACGTCATGCCCTGCATGCGCTCAAGAGCGGCAGCAATTGTCTCGTCCACGCGCTTCTTCACTTCGTTCACGCGCTGGCCGACGTCGCGCTTCGCGTCCTTAGGCGCAGCCTTCAGCCATAGAGTATTGACCTGGGAGAGAAAACCGTTCGTCCGCGCCATCCAGCGATCGCGAAATACTTTCCACTCGGATTCGCTAGTAACTGCCCCGGCTTCTCGGACGACAGCCGCCAGCAAGGTCCTAACGGCCTCATCCAGAGCTGCCGGTGAGAAATCCTTAAGTTTGGGAACGGTGTATGGCACTTTTGTCTTCATGCGAGAGCTGATAGGAACCATGACCGCGATACGGCGCTGATAAGGTAGCGCCGGCATCTTGCCGGCTGTCGGGCGGGCGTCTCGCCCGCCTATCGGGCCGCCGGGATGGCTGCGCTACAAAGCTAAATGCTGAGTGCTAATTGCTGAATGCTGAGTTGAGCGCGATTACGCCGCCTCGCCGAGAGCGCCCTTCGCCTGCTCGGCGAGGCTCTTAAATGCGGCGGCGTCCTTGACCGCGAGGTCTGCGAGGATCTTGCGATCCAGCTCCACGCCAGCCTTCTTGAGGCCGTGAATGAACTGGTTGTAGCTCATCCCATTCAGCTTGGCGGCGGCGCCGATGCGCACGATCCACAAAGATCGGAATTGCCGTTTGCGCTGCTTGCGCCCGGAGTATGCGAACTTCAGCCCGCGCTCGACGGCCTCTTTCGCCGACCGATATAGCTTGGATTTGGTGAGGAAGTAACCGCTGGCGCGGTCTAATATCTTCTTGCGCTTGGCGCGCCGTTTGGTCCCACGTTTTACACGAGGCATTGCTCTGCTCCTTTTTCATTTCGATTTACGGCGGCTGGAGGTAGGAGACTAACGCAGTCCGCATCACCTCTTCACACGCCGGGAGCCGCAAAATCACAAAGGACTCGCAGCCCACAAAACGCGGGCGAGTCGCCCGCGACCACACAAACTCAGTCTAATACGGAATCATCCGCTTGATCTTGGGGGTGTCCGCATCACTGACCAGCACGGACTGGCCCAGCTTCTTTTTGCGCTTATGAGACTTTGAGGTCAACTGGTGGCGCAAATGCGAATGCCCGCGCTTCACCTTTCCGGTTGCAGTTTTCTTGAAGCGCTTGGCGGCGCCTTTATGTGTTTTCAATTTTGGCATAAGCCCTCAAAAACAGCAGTTAGCATCTAGCACTTGGCATTTAGCTCCATCACCAACAATCCGTGTTGGCTAAATGCTAAGTGCCAAATGCTAAGTGCTTGAATTCAACTACACCTGTCCCTCGCGGGTCTGGCTTGGCGGCGCTGGGTGGTGCTTTTGCCCGGTATCCTTCTTCGGGGCCAGGATCGCATGCAGCGTATTTCCTTCCTGGCGGGGGCGGAACTCCACAATACTTTGGCTCTCGACGTCTTTGATCAAACGTTCCAGAATCTGGCGTCCCAGGCCGGTGCGGGTCATCTCGCGTCCGCGGAAAAAAATCGTTGCCTTCACCTTGTCGCCTTCGTCCAGGAAGCGCAGCACGTGATTCTTCTTGGTCTCGTAATCATGGTCGTCCACATTAATGCGGAACTTGACCTCTTTGACCGTGATCGTCTTCTGATGTTTCTTGGCCTCGCGTTCTTTTTTCTCCTGCTGATAGAGAAATTTCCCGTAGTCCATGATGCGGCACACGGGAGGGGTTGCGGTGGGCGAAATCTCAACCAGGTCCAGATTTTTTTCGCGAGCCAACTTGAGCGCTTCATACGGGGGCATCACGCCGATCTGTTCGCCTTCGTCCCCAATCACTCGGATTTCACGCGCTCGAATACGATCGTTCGTGCGGATAAAACGTTTGTCGATACAATCCTCCGTCGGCCAAAGCAGCGACCGAGATGCAGAATTATAGCATGCTCCCTTGCGGACTATCCCAACTTGTCAACGCCGTCGTCCTCACAACTCCTACCAGATCAGTACGCGGTCAGCCGGAGCGAGGTAGAGCTTCTCTCCGGGTTGGATGTTGAATGCGGGGTACCAGGCGTCGATATTGCGGACCATGTCGGCACGGAACTCGTTGGGGGCGTGGGGGTCGGTCATGACTTGCTGGCGCAGCGTGTTCTCGCGCGTCTTCGAGCTCCAGTTCTGTCCGAAGGCGATGAAGAACTGCTGGTCGCCGGAGAATCCGTCCAGCATGGGGGCGGTCTTGCCCGCGAGCGAGGCATGGTAACCGTCGTAGGCGGCGGAGATGCCAGCGTTGTCGGCGATGTTTTCCCCGAGTGTCTGCTTGCCGTTCACCGAGAGGTCGGGAAAGGGTTTGTAGGTGTCGTACTGCGCGGCCAGTCTTGCGGTGGCGGCTTTGAAATGCGCGAAGTCCTCGGGTGTCCACCAATCGCGCACCCGGCCTTTGGAGTCGAACGCGCTGCCTTCGCTGTCAAAAGTATGGCTGATTTCGTGCCCGATTACGGAGCCGATGGCGCCATAGTTCACCGCGGCGGGGGCCAGGGGATCGAAGAACGGCGGTTGCAGGATTGCGGCGGGAAAGCTGAGCGCGTTTTGCAGCGGCAGGTTGACGGCATTGACCGTTTGCGGATGCATGGACCACTCTTTGCGATCGATGGGATGGCCGAGTCGGGCGACATCGTGGTGGTAATCAAACAGGCTGCCGCGCCAAAGGTTGCCAAAGATGTCATCCGGTTTGACTTGGTAGGCGGTGTAGTCGTGCCAGGTCTCCGGGTAACCGATTCCAACATAGAGAGTGGTGAGCTTCGCCTGGGCTTCGGCTTTGGTGGCGGGATTCATCCAGGGGAGAGCATCAATACGCTTTCGGAACGCGGCAATGATGTTTGCAACCAGAGCTTCGGCCTGGGCCTTGGCTTCGGGTGAGAAGTAACGTTGGGCGTAGATTTGGCCGACGGCGTCGCCGAGGCGGCCGTTGACCACAGCGACGCCACGCTGCCAGCGCGGACGCTGTTCCGGCGTGCCCGAGAGTGTCTTGCCGAAGAAGGCGAAGCGCCCTTCGGCGAACCCTTTGGGCAGCACTCCGGCATAGGCATCAATCAGGTGGAATGCCAGCCAGTCTTTCCACGTATCGAGCCCGGTGGAAGCGACCAAGGCTGACTCGCCAACGAACGCGCTAGGCTGCCAGACGATAAAGCTCGCTTGGCTGCCGAGGCCGGCGCCGCGAAAATACTCGGCCCAGTCGAGGCCGGGGGCCTTGGCGGCAAAGTCGGCCTGCTTCCAAGGGTTATTGGCTTTCTGGATATCTTCGTTCTCGGCCAGGCTGAGGTGTTTTTCTGCGATGGCATGCTCTAGTTCGAGGATGTGCTGGGCGCGGGTGTCGGTGTCCGTGAATCCCGCAAGTTTGAGCATGGCTGAGATGTGGGCCTGATATTTGGTGCGAATGTCGCGCATGCGTTGGCTGTCGCCGAGATAGTATTCGCGGTCGGGCATTTGCAGGCCGCCTTGCAGCAGGTAGGCGGCATAGTGTTCAGACTCGTTAAAGCCAGGGGCGACCCAAAGTCCGAAGAGATTTGCAGTGTGAAAGTTGGTGTTGTTGAGCGCGTCGACGTCCGACCGGAGGCTCTCCCCCAAGGCTCGGGCGAGTTCGTGCTTGTCGTGGATGGCGGCAATGGCTTCGAGATGGGGACGCAGCGGGGCGAGGCCTTTGGTCTCGATGGCAGCCTCGTCCATGTAGGAGTTGTAGAGGTCGGCAATTTTGCGGGTGGGGGAACCGGCAGGTGCGTTGGCCTTGACGGCTTCCTCGATCAGCCCGGCGGTACGCTTGTTGCTCAAGTCGTCCAGGGTGCTGAAGACACCAATTCGGCCCCGGTCGGGCGGAATTTCCGTGCCTTGAATCCAGCCGCCGTTGGAGTATTCGTAAAAATCGTCACCAGGCTTGACCGAGGGGTCCATGTTGGCGACAGCGATGCCGTGGGTATCTTGTTTCGGCGCGTCCTGGGACTGGGCGGCAAAAGGGGCAAGACCTAAGAGAGCAGATGCGACGCATACGAGAGCACGGTGCGGGAAGTTAAGTGTGAGTCTCATGGGGAGCGCTCCAAAGCAGCTGCGGCGGGGCGCAGCCAAACTGGAATTAGACGGCCACCAATCAAAGAGGGTAGCACGGCCGCCAGGTTCGTTGGCAGACTCCACGCCGCATCGGTGAATGGCGACCCGGACTTCGTAATCGATGGTCCCCTCTTTGAGAAAAAGGGCTGGGGCAACGCTGGAAACCTGCGCGAAGAGTTGCGACCAGCGCATTTGCCGGATCGCTGGTACGGCCAAAGGTGCGAGATTCGCGCCCGTGGCCACCTTCCGCGACCATTCGTAATCTTCCCGAAACCAACCTACGCAACCCAAGATTGAGGAGTTCACCGGTGGATCGTCCAATGTCGTCCACCAAGTCCTTGCCGGAACCAGTTTCTAGCGGCTTGGATGGTGAATGCTAGGCCACAGAAACGACGGGCGATTCTCATGAAGTGCCGGGTTATCGCGGTCCTTGGAACGAGGCCGGAAGCCATCAAACTGGCGCTGGTGATTCACGAACTGCGCCGGCGGTCCGAAGAGTTTGAAACCGCAGTGGTTCATACCGGTCAGCATCGCACCATGCTGGACCACGCCTTGCAATTTTTCAAAATCAAGCCTGACTTCGATCTGGATGTCATGCGTCCGAATCAAACGCTCAACTCGCTGACCGCGCGCGTATTGGATACGGTCGAGAATGCATGCCACCGCTTTGAGCCCAACATGGTGCTGATCCAGGGCGATACCACCACTGCTTTCGCCTCCGCGCTGGCGGCTTTTTACTGCAAGATTGCCGTGGGCCACATTGAGGCTGGCCTGCGCAGTCACGATATTTACAACCCGTTCCCGGAAGAAGCCAACCGGCGGCTGGCTTCGGTGATGACAGCCATTCACTTTGCTCCCACGGCTTTGTCGCGGGACAACCTGCTCGCCGAGGGCGTGTCTGCCGAGAAGATCGTGGTTACGGGCAACACCGTCATTGACACGCTGCGCGCCCTCAGCGTGCTGCCGCATTCCTGGGAAAACACTCCGCTGGCTGGCATTCCGCACGATAACTCCCGCCTGGTGCTGGTCACCTCGCACCGGAGGGAATCCTGGGGCGCGGACCAGGAACACATGTGCATGGCGCTGCAAGATCTGGTCAAGCTGCATCCCGACATTCGTATCGTCTACCCGGTGCACATGAATCCCAATGTGCGCAGTACGGTGAATTCGCTGTTGCAGAACACGGACCGAATCCACTTGACCGAACCGCTCGACTACATCACGTTCGTGAGCCTGCTGCGCCGTTGTTTTCTGGTGCTCACCGATTCGGGCGGCATTCAGGAGGAGGCGCCCACGTTCGGCAAGCCGGTGCTGGTGCTGCGTAAGCTTACGGAGCGTCCCGAGGCCTCGCAGTTTGGCATGGCCAAAATCATCGGCATGTCGCGGGAGGGCATCGTCAATGAGACCAGTCACCTGCTGAATGACGCCGAAGCGTATCAGGACATGTCCGAGGGCGAGAACCCTTACGGGGACGGTCACAGTTCGGAGCGGATCGTGGAGGCGGTTGCGCGCTGGCACGCGAAGAAGACGCCGCTGTTAGAGGCCGACCAGCAGTTCAAGCTGGCGCCGCGGCCGCAGCCTCGTCGCCGGAAAACTGACGCTGCGGATAGCGCTCACAAGGCCGCCGCGGCAGGTAAGGAGTGATCACGCAGAACCCGCGTCGTGCTAGTGGTTGCGCACCATGATTTATGTTCTCTACGTCATTGTTTTTGTCATCTGCGTCTATACCGGACGCCACTACTTTTTCACGCTAAATCGTCTCTTCGCCTTCCAAAGGCACCCTTACATCGACATTGACACCGCCGACTGGCCTCCCGTCACCGTGCTGGTTGCTGCTCACAATGAGGAGAAGGTCATCGCGAACATTCTCGATGCCTTGATGACGGTGAAATATCCCGCAGACAAAATGCTGGTGATTCCGGTGAACGACCGTTCCACCGACCGCACCCGCGAGATTATCGACAAGTTTGTGGAGAAGTTTCCCGGACGCATTCAGCCGTTCCATCGCGCCGGGGGCAAAGGCGGCAAGGCAGCGGCGTTGAAAGATGCGATGGAATTGGTGAGCACCGAGGTCATCCTGATTTTCGACGCGGATTACATCCCGGGCGCGGGGCTGATTAAGCAACTCGCGGCGCCGTTCTTTGATTTGGAAGTCGGAGGCGTCATGGGCCGCGTAGTGCCGCTGAATGCTGGCACGAATCTGCTTACCCGCCTGTTGGATCTGGAACGCTCGGGCGGCTATCAGGTGGACCAGCAGGCGCGCATGAACCTCCGCCTCGTACCCCAGCACGGCGGCACGGTGGCGGGAGTACGGTTGAGCGCTCTGCGGGAAATTGGCGGATGGAATGAGAACTCGCTGACCGAGGACACCGACCTGACCTATCGCCTGTTGCTGAATGGCTGGAAAACCGTGTACCAGAATCGCTCCGAGTGCTACGAGGAAGTTCCCGAAGTTTGGCCGGTGCGCATTAAGCAGATCATGCGCTGGGCCAAGGGCCATAACCAGGCCATGATGACCTATGGCCCACGCCTGCTGCTGGGAAAACATCGCGCCACCCTGCGGGAACGCCTTGATGGGACGCTGCTGCTGGGAGTGTACGCCATGGCGCCGATCACGTTGGTTGGCTGGACGCTGGCGCTGGGCGTGTTCTACCAGGGTGTAGCTCCTCTGCATGGTGTGATCGCCCTGCTCTCCCTGACCGCCTACGCCGCGCTGGGCAATCTTGCCGCGTTCTTCGAGATCGCCGCCGCCGCCCGCTTAGATGGGACGCGCAAACGAGTCTCCTTGCTGCCCTTCCTCATTCTGGGATTTGGGGTGAGCATCTTCTCGGTTTCTCGCGCCGCGGTGTCGCAAATAAGTGATCTCGTGACTGGAGCTGAGTTCCACTGGGACAAAACCGAGCGCTTTCGGAAGGTCTTGTGAATCCCGATCTCGCAGTGGCGGCTTTGGTCTGCATGGTCAGCCTGATGTTCATGCTGCCTCTCGTGCCTGCGTTGGTGGAATTGCGGCGCAAGTCGGACGCGCAGCCGCTGAATGTGGTTCAGCAACATGCCGGGGAAATCCGTTTCTTTGCCAATAGCTTTCGGGACTACATCAAAGGACTCGAACCCACCATGCAGCGCTGCGTGGCCGATGGGACCACGGCTACCGGCACTCTTCGCGACGGCGAGGAATACGTTGTGCTAGGGCGGGCCGACGCACCCCTGCTGCTTGCCCTGCAGCAGCGCGACGCAATCCATCCTGTGGTGTTGGCGGCCGGCGTTGACCTGATTGTGCCTCCCAGCGCCACGTTTTCAAGAGACATCTACGCGGGCCGCCAATTCGTTGGAGGAGACAAGAACAATTACCGGGCGATTCTGGGAGAAAAAAATGTTCACCTGGGGGCTTCGAGTCGGGTGATGCGCTGGGTTCATGCCGTAGGGGAGTTCACTGCCGGCCTCGGCTGCAGGCTCTTCGGGCGCATTTCCTCGGACTTACTCATACGTCTGCACGCCAATTGTAGTTTTCTGCGGCTGAACGCTCCCCGCATTGAAATCGGGCGCGCCCCCGTCGACCCGGACGCGACGACGCCGAACTCGAGCCTCCCCTCAGACGCGGTCTCTGCGGCAGTTCCGCGTTTCTTGCATGACGGCGACTTCGAGGTTCGCCACGGCCAGATCATCCGCAGCAACATCGTGATTCGAGGCAAGCTGGTGGTTCGCTCTGGGGCGCGGATTTGCGGCAGTGTGAAGGGCGACAAGGACGTGGTGATCGAGAACGAGGTCTCGGTGGAAGGAAGCCTGATCTGCGCGAGAAAAATGCGCATTGGCCCGCAGTGCGCGATTCACGGACCGGTGATTGCCGAGCGCGAACTATCCATCGCCTCCGGAACTCGATGCGGCACCGTGGAACATCCAACCACGGTCAGCGCGCCACGGATCGACGTAGCAGAGGGTGTGGTGGTGTTTGGTACCTTGTGGGCCCGCGAGCGTGGTCAGGTGGTGGCCAACCCATGAAGCGCCACCGGACCATCATCGCAACCAGTAGCGTTATTCTCGTCGCCCTGATGGCGTGGTCCTGGGCGACGCACGACCGTTTTCGCTCCACTACCGACCGCTTGTTGCTGCTGGTCCCCGATGGCACCAGCTTCTCCAATCCCAAGGTCACCCTGTGGCTGGACGCAGGCAGCGAAGAAGGACTTCACGTGGTCCCGGTTCATGACTCCGAATTTCTCCGTCCTTTGTGGGGAGAGTCCAAGTGTGCGGGAGTGATTCTTCCCGATTCCATTCACCAGCAAGCCAGCGACCTTTTCATCGCCACGCTGCACCGCTTTGTCGCCGGAGGCGGCAAACTCATGCTGGTCTACGATGCGGGCACATTCTCGCTGAATGGCACTTTTGCCGCCGGCCGATCCCGGCTGTCGGATCTGGCGGGCGTGAATTACGCTCTCTACGACAAGCTTGCAGATAAGACGATTCAATGGAGCAAGATCACCAGCACCAATGCAATTGTTAGTCAGCTGGAAATCCCTCCCGGCAAGTACTATCCGTTCCATGCCGAAGCCGGTGTCTCCGCTCCGAAGGATGGCCCACCCACCACTCCCGACGGAACTTTCGAGGTCGAGCTCAGGCGCTACAAGTACGGCGACCTGCAGTATCCGAGCTTCGTAACTTCGGGCAACTATGCTGGCCAAGTTTTATTTCAGTCCAGCGTAGGGCTCGTGGCCGGTCAACAGTCCTATCAAAAAGGTTCAGTCCTGTTTGTAAATCTGCCTCTCGGATATCTGAAAGGCAGCACCGACGGGTTGTTGCTGCATGCCTTTCTGAAATACTTCGCGGGGCACGTGCTGTCTTTGCCTTATTTAATGCCCGTGCCGGACGGAGTCGGAGGGTTGGTGCTGAACTGGCACATTGACTCCAATGCCGCCATCAAGCCACTGCAGGAGATGAGTTCGTGGACATTGCTGCAACAGGGGCCGTATTCGATTCACATCACAGCCGGGCCCGATGCCGGGAAAGTCGGCGACAGGAAAGGTTTTAACGTTGACCACAATCCCGTCAGCCAGGATCTGATCCGCAAATACATGGGCCTGGGTTATGAAATCGGCAGCCACGGCGGCTGGATTCACGACTACTTTTCTGCCCACGTCGAAAGCGACAATCCGAAAGATCTGGAACTGTTCCTCGCGCTAAATAAGGACGCCCTGGAGCGGGTGACCGGGAAACCGGTTGCCGAGTATTCCGCCCCCAACGGCAATCAGCCACCCTGGGTCACGCATTGGCTGGAGGCGCACGGCTTTGTCGCCTATTACTTTACCGGCGATACCGGGATGGGTCCTACGCAGGGTTATCGCAACGGCGAGCGCGAAGCCCGCAACGTCTGGGCTTTTCCAATCCTGCATCTGGATCGGGCCGCGGGTTTCGAAGAAATGAGTACGGAAGGCTATTCCGACTTCGAAATCGACCGCTGGCTTGCAGCTATCACGGACTTTACGACCGATCACCGCTCGGTGAGGCTGGTGTACTTCCATCCTCCCGGAATCCTGCAATACCACGATCTGGTCGATCGGTGGGCGGAGCAAACGGCTCGTCTGAAAGCTGATGGGCGGTTTCGCTGGTACACCATGACCGAGCTTGCCACCTTCTTGAATGCCCGCAAACAGGTGAAATGGAAAATGTCGGACACAGATGGCCTGGTCACGCTCGAAGCGATCCATCCCCACACCCTTGATCACGAGACGTGGAGGATTCCAGCCAGCAGGTTCGCCCAACCGAAAATCGTCGAGGGTGCCGCCAAGGTGATTCGAGATAACGACGCCTGGATGATCATCGCCGGAGAGGGGAAGGATCTTCGATTCGAGACCGAAATGCTGGCCAAATGACGATCGCTCCCCAACCTTTGCCCCGATTCGCAGCAGCGCTCTTGCTCTTGAGCTTTGCTATGGTGCAAGGCTCACGGGCGCAGGACAGTGCCGCGTCATCCAGTGCAGCTTCAGCCAATCTCGCTTCGGACAACGCCGCGCAAACTTCTCCGCAGCAGCCTGGCGCTGATGTCCCGCCGCAACCTGGACCGAAGGAGTTGATCAATTATGTTGAAGCCGGCGGTGACTATCTGACTCTGACCAACGGCTTCGGCCACTGGGCCGGTGGATACGCTCGTGGTGTAGTTACAAGCGGCACCAATATCTGGAACGCCGAGGTCAACGGTCAACACGAATTTGACGACGCGGGCGTATACCTGGCGGCCGGCGATACTTATAACTTCAACCCTGACTGGTACGGCTCGCTGACGGCGGGCTCTAGTGTTGGCGGTTTTTTCTGGCCCCGCTTCCGCGCCGATGGATTCATCAATAAGAAATGGATGGGGCGCAAGCAGTGGATCACAACTTTCGGTTTCGGATACTACGCTGCCAAGGACGTCCACCGCGATCACAGTTTTTTCGCAGGCAGCACTTATTACTTCACCAAGCCCTGGATTCTCGAAGAAGGAATTCGCTTCAACATCAGCAATCCGGGTGCGGTCTTCTCGCCGGCAGGTTTTATAGCCGTGACTCAGGGACGAAACCAGCAGCACTACATTACGTTTCGTGCTGGTTTTGGCAAGGAGGCATATCAACTCGTCGGGCCCACGGTGACCCTTACCGATTTCGACAGTCAGACTTTCACCGTCACTTGGCGACAGTGGGTGGGCACAAACTGGGGCGTAAATCTGGTCGGGGACTACTACCACAGCCCTTTCTACATGAGAGGTGGAACCAGCCTTGGATTCTTCCGGGAATTTTGAGCGCCGTGAGAAGTCTGTCAGGCGACTTGATGCCTCGAGGCGGGCGGATCCAGTCCGCACTCGCGGACATCGGGGCGGGGTCATCCCCATGCACCGCGCCCTCACTCACTTCCGCCTCGGTCCCATGAACTTGGTTATCGCCATCTCTCTTTTTGTGTTCTTCACATCCGTCTGGTTAGCGTTTTTGCCGAGGGTTTGCCACTTCTGGAATCGTGTTCTGGCGCTCGGAATTCGCATGTTACCTTTGCACGTTGAACTCGGTGTGACCGAACATCGTCTGACGCGCTTCCTCGCTTTCGATATCCCCTACCTCCGCATGGAGCCTGTGCTACCAAGCTCTCAGGCCTGGTGGCTTACCGGGGCAGTCACATTGGCACTCTTTGCCGCTAGCTTCTTTCTACGCGGCAAGCTGATCCCCATCATGTATCTGCTGCGTGGAATTTTGCTGGTACCGGTGACGGCCCTCCTGTATTTCGCGCTTCTACCGGCGCGTTTTCCGCACACTCCCGACAGCTATATGGAAGGACTGGTCACGGCCGGAATCGCATTGATCTCAACCGTGCCCCTCTTATTCGGATTGACCTATTACATCTTCGATTTCGGTTTGCTGAAGAAGGCCTTCCTCACCGCCATCACCATGATTCACCTGGCATTATTTCTCCCCCTCCAAGTTCTTATGCAAGCTTTGTTTCTGCAAAAAACTGTTTTGTTCATGCCGGTGCTGTACATTGTCTTCGGCATGCCCATAAACATTCTGATCATCATCGCCTTCTACTCCTGGGGCATGACTTGGTTTTTCCGGCCAGCCCAGCAAGTATGATGCCGCTCATAATCGCAGTGTGTTGACAAAGGCACATAAATAAAGCACACTTGCTATGCACATATGCACACCAAGCGCGCCCACGTACTGCTACCCGAAGACTTGCTGCGGGAAATCGATGCTCTGGTCGGTCCTCGCGGGCGCAGCTCCTTCCTGGTGGAAACCGCGCGCCACGAAGTTCGCCGGCAAAAGCTGCTGCATTTTCTGGAGAGCAAGGACCCGGCCTGGAAGGGCAAAGACCATCCTGAACTGGCCGGGGGCGCAGCTGCCTGGGTGCGCAAGCTGCGGACGGAGAGTGAGTCCCGTGGCGCGCTCCGGCACAAATCCAAGAAACGGGCCCGCTCCCGGAGTGCAGACACCCAGACCCGAAGCACTCACTGATGCGCCTGCTGCTCGACACATCGGTCATGATCGACGTTCTCCGGCTTCGCCACAAACGCCGCGAACTGCTTGCCGAGCTTGCTCGCGGCGGGCACACCCTGGCCACCACGGCCCTGAATGTCGCTGAACTGTATGCTGGCATGCGCCCAATAGAAGAAAAACGGACCGAGGATTTCCTCGACGCACTTGACTGCTATGAACTGACCGCGGCCGCGGGACGGCTGGCCGGAACGCTCAAGAACAAATATGCAAGAAAGGGACGTCCCCTGACCCTCGCCGATACCATTGTCGCTGCCATCGCGATGGAGCGACGATGCACGTTAATAACCGACAATCGTAAGGATTTCCCCATGCCGGAACTCGACTGCTATGACTTACCCGAAGCCTAGAGGCAAACCGGACCGGCAGTTCATCGAACACCCATGCCATTACATTGCGCTCGGAATGACAACCGGAAAATTAAGCAGGCGCGATTACCGCTGTCAGGACCCCAGCTTCGAGTTGCTCGACCCGCGCTTTCACCCATTGATTCGCTCCGTGCCGTCCCTCAAGGCGCAGCTTCAGATAATTGTCCGTTAACGCCTCGGTGGACTTGCCATCGAACACATTCAAGGTAATCGCTTCCACCGTCTTGCCTACAAAGGGCCGCATGAAGGCCAGCTTTTTGGCCGCCGCCAAGTCGCGCAGAATCCGATTGCGTTCGCGAGCGATGTGCACCGGAACGTGGTTTCGCATGGCCGCTGCCGGCGTCCCCGGCCGCGGAGAATATGTGAACACGTGCAGGTAAGTGAAAGGCAGTTCTTCGATAAGCAACCGGGTTTCTTCAAAATCAGCTTCGCTTTCCCCGGGGAAGCCCACCATCACGTCGGCGCCGATCGCCGCCGTGGGCATGGCCGCGCGAATCTTTTCAAGCTTTTCGCGATAGTGCCAGGGACGATACTTGCGGTGCATGGCTCGCAGCACACGGTCGCTGCCGGACTGCATCGGCACATGCGCATGCTTGGCGATGCGCGGAGAACTGGCCATCATGCGAATCAGTTCATCGCTCCAGTCCATCGGCTCAACCGAGGAGATGCGCAGCTTTTCCAAATTAGTTCGACGGAGAATCTCACCGACCGCGTCCTCGAACCGCAAGGGCCTATCGAGATCGCGCCCCCACCGGCCCAAGTTGATTCCGGAGATCACCACCTCGCGATAACCCGAGCTGACCAATGCATTCACTTCGTTAAGGATTTGATTTAACGGCAAAGACCGGCTCTGGCCGCGCACATACGGAATCACGCAGAAAGAACACCGGTTGTCGCAGCCGTCCTGTACCTTGAGGTTGGGGCGGGTCCGGTCGCCATTCGGCCCGGCGGCATCGAAAACCGGCGCGGCCAGCAATTCGGTGTGAGCGAAGATGTCGGAAACGAAAATCTCGCTGTCCGCCTCCGGAGCCAAGCTCGACAGAGGCACAAAGCCGGGCTGCGCTGCAACGTTTGCGCCCGCATCATGCCGCAAGGAACCGACTACGATTTCCGCCAACTGATGTTTGTGGGAGTTGCCGATCACGCGCGTGACCCCCGGAAGCGACGCAACTTCTTCCGGTGCGCGCTGCGCGTAGCATCCCGTGACCACGATCTGGCAGCTCGGATTCTCGCGCCGGATGCGCCGGATGGCCGCCCGTGCATCCTGATCAGCCGCCGCGGTGACGGTGCAGGTGTTCAATACCACGATTTCCGATTGGGCCGGAACGCCGGCTCGCGCCAGACCGCGCTCCTGAAACTGGCGCTCGATCGCGACGCCATCGGCCTGCGTCGCGCGGCAGCCAAAATTCTCCACGTAGAAACTGGCCACGGTTCCTTTGCCTAATGCGGGGTGGTCTTCTTCCGTTCAAACGAACTGCATTCTATACTAACCCGCCGCGAGCGAATGTTCACACCGTTGATCGCTAGGTTGTGTTCTATACTACCGGCAGCGGACTGATGCCCTGACTGAATCCCTCTGAGGACGGGTCTTCCCCTTGGATGCGGCCGCACAATTGCGGCTTCGAGAACTTGGTGCGAGGTGCTCCCATGAAGCGGCGAATCCTGCTGGTCGATGACGATGTGGCGGTTCTGCTGACCTTGAAGGCGGTGCTGGAACTGCACCACTTCACGGTCGAGACTGCGACGTCGGCCGCCGAAGCCAAGGAAAAGTTGGCCTCAGGCGTCTACCAGATGGTGATTACCGATGCCCGCATGGAAAACGAGAACGCGGGCTTCGAAGTAGTGCGCGCGGCGCGACGTCAAGTCTACCATCCTGCCACCGCACTGCTCACCGCCTATCCTCCGCAAGACGGCGGCTGGAACGGCGACGGAGCGCAGTCGTTGTTAGTAAAGCCTGTGGGCACCCGGGACCTGCTGCGGCAAATCGAGGCGCTCCTGATTCTACGTGAAGACGTCCTGCATGAAGACGCACTGCGTGAAAATGTCGAACAGGAACACGCGCCGCAGCAGGAAGACGAAAACCTCCTGTCGCAGCCTCCCCACGCTCTGGGCAGAGATCCAGCTGCTTGGAATCGGGAAGGCAGGAGGAAGGTCAGCTAGCCCGACGATTCAGCGCATCATCGCTGGAAATTTCTACGGCCTACCGGTCGCCTCAACAGACGCTGCAAATTATGCCGACGCCGCCGGCCGCCTCCGCTGGAAGCAGTCCCGGCACAGCACGGGACGTCCCTGAGTCGGCAGGAACGGCACCGTGGTCTCCTTGCCGCACTGCGAACATACGGCTGGGGTCTCGGTTCTCGATAAACCGTGACGCCCCGTGGACGCGGCTCCTAGTGTTGCAACCCGTTTTGCTTTGCAAGTCTTACACCGCTTCGGCTCGTTCCTGAACTGTTTCTCGCGGAAAAACAACTGCTCCCCGCACGTGAACACGAAATCCACCCCGCAGTCAATGCACTTCAACATCTTGTCCTGGAATTCCATTGAGGATGCTCCTTCAGCCCATTCCCAGCGACACTCCCTCGCCAGATGAGAAAGTCCAGCCCTCTCACCTCGCGCACGAGTGCGCAGGATCTTCGGTTCATCCCCCTCGATTGACTTACTTCTGGTTCGGCCGGCCATGCCCTCAGCAGGCATGGACCACTGCTGATGCAGGAACTGCGGAGACCCCGTGACTACGCATATCCCAGACCAGGGAACGCGCTGCAGATAAGGGAAGAGGCCGCCTCCACGGGGAGGAGCGGCCCATTTCGATCAGTCTTGCTCTTTCCGAGCTTTCTTCCGGCTACGCTTGCGCGCCAATGCTTCCTTCACGCGCTTTTTCTCGCCGGGTTTCAGATAAAAGGAGTGGCGCTTGACCTCCTTAATAATGTCTTCCTGTTGCACCTTGCGCTTGAAGCGGCGCAACGCATTCTCAAGGGACTCGCCCTCTTGCAGTCTGACCTCTGCCAACGGAACTACACCCCCAAACTCGTCCAAGTGGACTGCATAGTTATTGCAAGCTTCTGCGCACAAGTCAAGGGCTATGTTCGAGAAGTGTGGCGCGGGCGCCCACGCCCGCGAATGACAACCGGCATGACCAAGAGCGACACCCACCACGAACCACGGGGGACAGCCGCCCTCGGCTGTCCAGCGGACGGCGCCCTCGAGAGGAGCTTTCAGGGTCCGCGTGATCACCCCTCATCCTGAACCAGACGCCCAGCGGAGAAAAAGTCGGACTAGGGTGCGAAACACTTTGCACTCGTGCCTGCTAGAAGCCGGACCATTTCGGGAAAGCATTGGTTATGTCGTTGAAAAACGACTTCTGAACCCTGGGTATCTCCGTGCACCGAAGAGCCACGGTTAACTGCGGCGGCCAATGACTTCACTTTTCTCCGGGCGGCCAGGACACCGAAACACGCCTTAGGAGGGCTCTCTGCGAAGAATTCACTGGTTACTCTGCACGCTTCTGATCACCACATCCGTACTGACGCAAAGCCATGCGGAGGTTACAGGGAGGGAACCCGCGACCGAAAGTGGACGCACCTATCCCGTTGCTACGGTACCGCCGGCTGCGCCACAACCTAACCCCAAGCCGCCAAGAGTTATCGATACCAAATTCATCATTGCCATGAGCACGTTGGCGGCAGCTGAATCAACCCGCTACACGACTCGTGCTTTGGTCCTCGAGCACGAAAAGCAAGCGGGAGATCCCTGGATCGGTAGCATACCTTCACATCCTCAGTTTGTGGCCAAAACGCTGGCGATTTACGCCGCCGAAGCTGTAGTGGCATACGAACTGAAGAAATCTCACGACTGGTTGCCCGGAGACAGAGTGATCCGTCGTCTGTGGTGGGTCTATCCCGCGATCATGACGCAAGCGCACTTTCGCAACGCCTCCGGCAGCATCAACACCACAGGACCCGGAGGTTGTACCAGCCCAGAGTCATGCGGCTCCCCCTAGCCGCACCAACCACGTGGGGACAGCCGCCCTCGGCTGTCCAGCGGAGCAAAGCTCCGCAGCCCCCGCAGGAGCCCTCAGTTTGCCCGCGCGCTCCGCGATTGTCCAAGCCCCACCGGCTTCTCTTCGCCGAGGCCCCGCACATTAAGCCGTGTAGGGCGGACCCTTCTGTCCCCGCTTTTGACCCTGCGGTTGAGCTTGGGACGAATACGCGCGAGCACTCAGTTGCAAACTCTTGCATATTGACACGTCGTTAGCGCCGGAGGACAATTGCCCCGCTGCTTTCTGAACTGGGGCCCCCGTAAGTCCGATCCAGCTATAAGGATTCTCTGAAGCGAGGTGATCCCATGCCACGAACAAATATCTGGATCGCCGCCAGTTGCATTCTGCTGCTGGTTGGCTTGTTCCGTGTCATCTCCTCCGGCGCGTCGCCTGCTAGCAAAGAGAAGGTTCTCTATTCACTCACTGGAGGGTTGGACGGGGCGAACCCCTACTCGGACCTGGTGATGGACGCCGCCGGAAACCTCTATGGGACAACCAGCGGTGGTGGGAGCGGAAAGTGCGGCAGTGGCAGCTGTGGTACGGTCTTTGAACTTGCGCGCACGAAAGATGGCTGGAAGGAAAAAGTGCTGTACGACTTCACTGGTTTCCCGAATGATGGAGAATCCCCCCAGGCGGGTCTGACGTTTGACAGTGCTGGCAACCTTTATGGCACCACCACCACGGGTGGAAGCTTTTACGGGGGAACCGTCTTCAAGCTGTCGCCGAATTCGCATGGCAGCTGGACGGAGACCGTCATATACAACTTTACCGGCGGCAGCGACGGTGCCTACCCCGCAGCCAACCTGGTTTTCGATGGCCAGGGCAACATGTACGGCACAGCTTCCCAGGGCGGATGGGAGAAGTGCCAAGACAACGGCGGAGGCAGAGGCTGTGGTACCGTTTTCGAACTGACGCCCCAGGCAGACGGCTCCTGGACAGAATCGACCGTTCACGTCTTCGCGCGAGGCAATTATTCCGACGGTGCCGTTCCGTCTTCGGGAGTAGCCCTCGACTCAGCCGGAAATTTGTATGGAATGACGTTCCTCGGCGGCGCGGGACCGTGCCTTTTCGGTGGTTTCACTCTTGGCATTCCCGGTTGCGGTACGATCTACGAACTTACGCGGGCCTCCGGCGGAGGCTGGACCGAAACCATCTTGTATAACTTCGTCAGGGGAGGCGGATCGGGCACATACCCGTCGGGTGGAGTGTTGTTCGATAAGGCCGGTGATCTGTATGGCACATCGCAGGCCGGTGGTGACGGATACGGAACGTTTTTCGAGCTTCGCACCTCGCCGAAGAACGGCTGGCAACAAAGCGATCCGCATTTTTTCTACGGAAATCCCGACGGTAGGGGCCCAGTTGGCCTCCCGGTGGTGGACGCGGAAGGCACCGCGTTCGGCGTGACATCCTCGGGAGGTGTAGAAACCGGCTGCTACCGCGGCTGCGGGACGGTGTTTGAACTGAAGCGCTCGAAGCACGCATGGAAGGAAAGGATCCTTCACAGTTTTGGCGGTGCGGGCGACGGAGCCACGCCCCAGGCGGGGTTGCTTCTTGACTCAAACGGCCATCTGTACGGCACTACCAGTGCGGGCGGAACCGGAACCGCATGTAACGGTGGCTGCGGGACGGTGTACGAGATTACGCCCTAGGCGCAGCGGCTCGGGGAGGAGAAGCACATGATCGCAGGGAAATCAAGTCACAACGATTGGCGCGGTCGCCCGGAGTCTCACGTCGGGACCGCCTTGGAAAAGTCTTTGCGCTCGTATGCAGCGGCAGCGGCAGCCTCCGGAGTGAGCCTGCTAGCGTTGACCACCGCCGCCGAAGCCAGGATCGTGTATACACCAGCAAATATTCATATCGCCGCCAACAGAGCCCCATTCTTTCTCGACTTGAACCACGACGGAACTGCGGACTTCTCTTTCAGAAATGCGGCCTACTTGTACGGTTCTTCGTCGATCCGTCTCCTCTTGACAGCAGGTGCCCAGAACCCAAGTAATTGTGTCTGGGGCAGAGGAGCCTTTTCAGGGAGCCTGGTGCCAAAGCACGTGTTCGCTTGGGCCTTGCATGGCGGTTTCAAGCTTGGGCCCAACAACTCGTACTTTCAGGGCGGAATCCCATGGCTCATGGGCTACGGCTTTTTCGGCAAGTGGCACGATGCAACCTATGGCCAATGGCTACCTACGCAACGTCGCTACCTCGGGCTGAAGTTCATGATTGGCGGCCACACCCATTACGGCTGGGCCAGGTTCAACGTGACTCCGGCGATCGGGGGCGCAAAGACCACGCTGACCGGCTACGCCTACGAGACCATCCCCAACAAGCCAATCACCACCGGCAAAACCAAAGGTCCAGACGTCATCACCCTGGAACCCGCGACCCTCGGGCGACTAGCCCAAGGCGCATCCGGGATTCCAGCTTGGCGACAAAAGAAATAGCGCGGGTCAGGTGGGGTGGCCCACTCGAGCCGCGCTTTGGTTTGAGTGGGCAGCGCGGATAAATCAGAATGCGGGTGCCCCACCCTTCTTCGCGTTCTTTGCGAAGAGGGTGGGCGCGAGGGTCTCAACCCCAGCTTCCAGCTTGCGGCCGGGTGCCCGGGGTCACCCGGTTTTCGAGACCCGGGACACCGCACTTTTCCCTTGACGCAGCGTTTGTATACGGATAACATGAAGACAACTACATTAGCTGTTTGATAACAGCAATGGGCCTCGGCTCTTTGACAATTAAAATGCCAGCGCAGGAAAACCTGCCGCCAAGCACATGCCCGAAAATATCCCCAGCTAAGTCCTTTAGAAGGGATATTTTAGAGGGGTATCTCCCAAGTGCTGTCTGTTTTCATAGGCTTAGAAAGCAGAAGGTCTCTGAGATATCCCCTTAAGTAAGTCCTTTAAAAGGGATATTTTACGTGGGTATCTCTAAGACAGCTCCTTTGTTTTCATAGATCTAGCGCGAAAATGCGTTTTTTTGATATATACCCTGTACTCAATAGTTAATGCAATGCAAGGAAGCTGTACCAGAAGGTAAACAGCCGGCGCACGGGCCACCCTCACCATTGAGTTTCCGCCAAACTGTCCACCCGTACCTTCCTCCGCAACTGGGTCAGGCGGCGGGCCGAGCCATCGTTGTAGAGTGATAACGATGGCTCTTGTACGAATCGACAGCGACTGGCTCGTCGAGCTTAACGCCGAGGTCGTCGCCTGCACCCGCTGTCCCCGCTTGGTGGAGTATCGCGAAACGATTGCTCGCGAGAAGCGCCGCGCCTACCGCGATCACGAGTACTGGGGAAAACCGGTGCCCGGCTTCGGCGATCCCCAGGCGCGGATTCTGATCCTCGGCCTCGCTCCCGGAGCCCACGGCTCCAATCGTACCGGCCGGCCGTTCACCGGAGACGCGTCGGGCAAATTCATGTTTCCGGTCCTGTACGAGACCGGCTTTGCCAACCAGCCCAACGCGACCGATCGCGAGGACGGGCTAAAGCTTAAAGATATTTACATCACGGCTGCAGTACGCTGTGCTCCGCCGGATAACAAGCCGCTTCCGCAAGAACTGGCGAACTGTGCTCCCTATCTGGATCGCGAACTGGAGGGTCTCGAGAATGTGAAAGTGGTGGTCGCGCTGGGCCGGATTGGTTTTGATGCCTATCTCAATTACCTCAAGCAACAAGGCCAGTTGGCGACCCGGAAGACCTACATCTTTAAGCACGGAGCTAAGTACAAAACGCCGAATGGAAAGACGTTACTGGCCTCCTACCATCCCTCCAACCAGAACACGCAAACCGGAAAGCTGACCCGCCCGATGTTCGTGCAGATCTTTAAAGAGGCGGCAAGAATTGCCGATAAATGAATAGAGGCGGCTGCCGCCGGGGCCGGAAAGCTCACCCTCCCCAACGCAGGGGACATACCAAAAAAGGGTTGCAATCTGGGACGGCCGCCGCCGCTGTTCCGGGCAAGGGACGAGCCCGTACGCTGCCTACACAATATCGAGGCTAGAATCCGACGAAAACTGGCTCGGGCTCCAGGAGTATGCCCCAGATCTCGTCCACGCGCTGCTGGATGTCCTGCTTCAAGGCCAGGACATCGGCCGCGGTCGCATTCCCGCGATTCACAATCGCCAGCGCGTGCTTGCGGGAGATGCCGACGGATCCGTTGCCGTATCCCCTGCTGAAACCGGAGTGTTCAACCAGCCACGCAGCTGAAACCTTCTTCTGCGCATCGAGGGCTGGGTAGTTGGGAATCTGCAGATTCTTGGCGGCCGCCCGCGCGGTTAGCGCTTGATACTGTTCGGCGGAGAGGATCGGGTTCTTGAAGAACGATCCCGCGCTGCGGCAGTCATCGTCGCCAGCGGTAATTAGCATGCCTTTCCCGGCCCTAATCTTTCGCACGGCATCGCGAGCGTTGGCCAAGGTCGGCTTTTCGCTCCAGCCGGCAAAGTATCGTTTGAGATCGGCATAGGCGACGAACGCGTCGCCGCCATGCCTCAACGTGTAGTCGACCTGCAAGATAATGTAGCGCCCGCGCTCGGTGGTGTTGAAGATGCTGGTGCGATAGCTGAAACCACAGGCCTCTGTGCAGAGTTCGTGCACTTGCCCATCTCTAAGGTCCAGCGCGAGCACGGATTCAATCCTGTTCGCGACTTCTTGCCCGTAAGCCCCGACGTTTTGGACTGGAGTTCCGCCCACGCTTCCGGGAATGCCACTGAGGCACTCAATACCGGCACAATTGTGGGCTACAACGAAGCCCACGAATTTGTCCCAGTCTTCGCCTGCGCCAGCTTCGAAGACGACTTCATCACGACCGTGCCGATGATTGATTCCCGTAATTCCGATCTTGAGCGCGAGGCCCGGCCAGCCTGCGTCGGAGATCACGAGGTTGCTACCGCCACCGAGTACGAACAGCGGAAGACTGTTCGATCGCGAAAATTCGACAGCTTCGGATACCTCCGCAATCGTTTGTGCCTCAATGAAATAACGGGCGGGGCCTCCGACTCTGAGCGTAGTCAGTGGTGCCAGCAGCACGTTTTCCGTAACAAGCATGACAGTTACCACCACTATATACGAACCGAAAAAAAGGATTTATGGCGGGCGCATTACGTTGGTGCGGGTAGTAGTTCGGCTCGATTCCGTTGTGGCTTGAGACTTCTGTTAGGCTATCAGAAAGCTCTTAAGGAGACGAAATGTACCCAGAGATTATGGTGATCCCAATACGCGAAGAGCTTACCCGCATGGGAGTTCAAGAACTGCGTACCGCGGAGGAAGTCGATCGCGCCATTGTCAACCACTGCGGAACAACTCTGGTGATTGTGAATTCCATTTGCGGATGCGCGGCTGGAAGAATGCGCCCGGCGGTTCGCATCGCGGTGCAGAATTCTGCGCGCCCCGAGAAGATGGTTACGGTCTTTGCCGGACAGGACACAGAGGCCACGGAACGCGCACGCAGCTACTTTACGGGATATCCGCCGTCGTCGCCCTCGATCGCGCTGTTTCGCGATGGGAAACTGATTTACATGATGCAGCGCAGTGACATTGAACATCGAGAGGTGACCGACATCGCCGCGGAGCTCAAGAAAACGTTCGACAAGTTCTGTGGGGTTCCCGCGACTAAGTAGCCCGCAAACACATCGTCTTGTCATTCCGAGGAGCGAAGGCGACGAGAAATCTTGGTTTCCTCCGGACAAGCGAAGAACCTAGATCCCTCGGTTGCTCGGGATGACAACAACTGGATTTTGTCAGCAGCTGGGAGTTGTGGGCGGCGTTATTTAGAAGTGTTTCCTTAAGCCGGCGAAGGTTTCCACAATCAGCAAGCGGTTGGGCGGTTGGGCCTGAGCGACTTCCTCGTGCTCGAGAATCCAAGTCTGGTTATGCGGAACGAAAACTGCGTTGAGGCCCGCTGCCAAGGCGGGATTAATGTCGGATTTCGGACTGTTCCCCACCATCCAGGTGGAATCACTGGGCAGTTCGTATTTCGACACGATGGTGCGATACGTAGCTACATCTTTCTCGGCGACAATCTCTACCGCGGAAAAATAGTCCTTCAGGCCCGAGCGATCGACTTTGCCGGATTGTTCAGTGATGGCGCCTTTGGTCAGCAGCATCAGATGATGGCGTTCGGATAAATACTGAAGCGTCTCGGGAACGCCATTGAGGATCTCGACCGGGTGTTCGGCGATAGTATGAGCGAATCCGCTGATGGTCTCGTGCAGCGCGGGGGTGAGCGGCTCGACTGCCAGGCGCTCGAAAGTTTGCACCAGGGCGTGACTGAAGCTGTGCAGCCCGTAACCGTGGCTGACGATGCACTCGCGCTCGACGTCGTTCAGGACCTCGCGCACCTGCTCGGGCGAGTACTCGTGATGGTTCAGAAACGAAATAAAATTGGCAATGGCTCGCTCAAAGTAAATGTTGTTTTCCCACAGCGTGTCATCGGCATCGATGAGCAACGTTTGCGGACGATTCGAATTAGAACTCTGAGTCATAACGCAACATCATAAGGATGTCATTGTTGATTCGCTAGATGTAAAACGATTAACTACCAAATGCTCTGCTAGAATAAAAGATTCATGTTCATGACACTGGGCCCCTGGGTTTCACTCCTTCTTGCTTTCTTTATTCTTCCAACTACTATTTCAGCACAGAAAGGCCATAAGCCGATGATTGGCTCCGCCGCTAAAGGGGCCGAGTCGGCTGGGATGCAGGTGGTTTCTGACCTGGACCAGCGGCTCGCCAAGTTTCGCCGGGTGGAAATGCCGTTCCACTCCGCCAGCCTGACCGCGCGCGAGGTACAGATGGTGGACAAGCTAGTGGATGCTTCGCGTTATCTCGAAGAAATCTACTGGCGGCAAAATGATCCCGACGGCTTGACGCTGTACGAAACGCTGGCCGCCAGCAAGGATTCAAAGGATGAGACGTTACGGCGCTACCTCTGGATCAATGCGTCGCGATTCGATCTTCTTGACGATAACAAGCCCTTCGTGGGCACCACTCCTATCTCGCCAGGGCGAGGTTTCTATCCGCAAGACTTGACTCGCGCGCAGATCGAGCAGTACGTGAAAGCCCATCCGGAAAAGAAGGATGAGATTTACGGTTCGTTTACTCTGGTGCGCTGGCACGGCGATCAGCTTGAGGGGCTTCCATACCACATTGCGTACCGTTCCTTTCTCGAGCCCGCGGCCAAGGACTTACGCGAAGCTGCCGGCTTGAGCGATGACCCTGCTTTTGCGAATTTCTTGCGGCTGCGGGCCGACGCGCTACTTACCGACGATTACTTCAAGAGCAACCTGGCGTGGCTTGATTTGAAGAATCCGAAGGTTGATGTGATCTTTGCCCCCGACGAGACTTACGACGACGGCTTGCTAGGGGTGAAGGCGACCTACGGTGCAGCAGTGATGATCCGCAATCCGGAGGAGAGCCGCAAGCTTGAGATGTTCCAGAAGTACGTGGGCGATATTCAGGAGGCGCTTCCCCTGGCGCCGGAGGACCGGCCCTCCAAACGGGGCCTCGAGACTCCGATGGAAGTCATGGATACTCCGTTCCGGGCGGGCGATCTGAACCACGGCTATCAGGCCGTCGCCGACAATCTGCCTAACGATCCGCGAGTGCATGAACAGAAGGGAAGCAAGAAACTCTTCTTCAAGAACTTTATGGATGCGCGTGTGAATTATGTGATCCTGCCGGTGGCTGAGCATGTAATGTTGCCGGCGCAGGCGGGCAAGGCATCGGGCGAGGGTTATCTTCTGGGAACGATTATGCACGAGATGGCGCACGGGCTTGGACCAGCGTTTGCGCGGAACTCAGCGGGCAAGGTGGGTATTCGTGAATCCATTGGGCCGATTTTCAGCGGGTTGGAGGAAGCCAAGGCGGACGTGGTTGGAATGTTTGGCTTGAAGTGGCTGGTTGACCATGACGTCCTGCCCAAAAGCAAGGTGGAAGAGTTTTACGCATCTTATGTCGCGGGAATTTTTCGCACGGTGCGCTTTGGCATCGCCGAGGCTCACGGACAAGCAGAGATGATGGAATTTAATTATCTTTCCGAGCGTGGGGCAATCAAGCGTCAATCCTCGGGGCGGTACGCGATTGACCATGAGCGCATGCCGGGAGTCATCAGCGATCTGGCGAAAGAGTTGTTGGAGATCGAAGCGACCGGCGACCGTGGGCGGGCCGAGAACTGGTTCAAGAAATACGGGGCGATGCCAGCAGAACTGCGGGTTTCCTTGAAGTTGGCAGCAGCAGTACCGGTGGATATTGATCCGGTGTTCTCGTTTAAGAAGAGCTTCTAGCTTTTGGCTCTTAGCTTCGAGCTTGGAACGATCTGCAACTATCCGATCCACTAATCCGCTCGGGACCCAGGTTGGGACGCGTCTGGCCAAAAGCTAGAAGCTAGAAGCTTCTGTATTAGTTGGGAGACACGATGCCGGAAGAAGAGTGGCCTCAGATTGCTGTGGTGGGTGCGGGCGCCGTAGGGTGTTATTTCGGTGGCATGCTGGCGCGGGCTGGCGCTCCGGTCACGCTTATCGGCCGCGCCCCCCATGTGGAAGCAATCAATCGGGACGGCCTTTTTATCGACAGCGTTCATTTTAAGGAGCGGGTCTCTGTTTCCGCGTCTACTGAGATCGGAGCGGTGCGGGATGCGCGGCTGGTTCTTTTCTCGGTAAAGACCGTGGATACGGAAAACGCGGCGAAATCGCTGGCGCCGCACCTCGCGCCGGACACGATTGTGGTTTCTCTGCAGAACGGGGTTGACAATGCCGAGCGAATCGATCTTGCAGCGGGCATCCAGGCGATTCCTACGGTGGTCTATATCGCGGCGGCGATGATCGGAGCGGGCCGGGTCAGGCATTCGGGACGCGGCGACCTGATTATCGGAAATCCGTTGCCGAACCACGATACAAGTGAATCGGAGCTCGCGGGGGTTGCGGCGACTTTCACGCGGGCTGGCGTCCCTTGCCGCATTTCCGAGAACATTACTGCCGAGCTGTGGGAAAAGCTCATCATGAATTGTGCCTACAATGCGATATCCGCGCTCTCGCGCATGAAGTATGGACGCATCGCTCAAGACCCAGGCGCGATTGAAGTGATGAAGCGCGTGGTCATCGAGGCGGTAGAGGTGGGCAAGGCGGCTGGAGTTCGATTGTCCGCCGATACGATGATCGCGGCAGTGCTGAAGCTCGGCAATGAGGCAATGCCCGAAGCCCTCTCTTCCACCGCGCAGGACATTGCTCGCGGAAAGCCGACCGAAATTGATTCCCTGAACGGCTTTCTGGTTCGCCGAGGCGCTGAGCTGGGCGTGCCCACGCCCGTCAATCAGACTCTGCACGGTTTGGTCAAGCTGCTGGAACAAACTGCTTTCGAATCCGTTCGGCAGTGAGGGCGAATGCCCGGTGCATTTCATTCGGCGCGAAGAGCCTGCATGACGTCGATGCGGGCGGCGCGGGCGGCCGGAACCCAGGACGCGACGACTGCGGCCATCAGCAGCACGAACGCGGAGAGGATCACGGGCAAGGCGCCCGGCATCTTCAAGTCCAGGAAATAACTGCCCGCCAGACGCGCCGCCACGAACCCGAAGGCAGCGCCTGCGAGGACGCCCGCCGCAGCCATCACGGCGCCTTCCGCTATGACCCCTCTCAGGACGTCTTGCGGCTGCGATCCCAGCGCCAGCCGGATGCCGAATTCGCGCGTCCGCGCGCTCACCGAAAACGCCAGCACGCCTGCGACCCCAACCAACGCAATCGCCAACGCGACCGCCGCGAACACGCCGAACACCAGCGAGTTCAAACGGTCCGGCGTGAGCACCTCCGCGCGGACGTCTTCGAGCGTGGCCGCGTGCTCAACGGGCTGCTCGGCGGACATGTTGCGAATCACGCGTGTGACCGGCGTCACCAGCGCATAAGGATTTGCTCCGGTGTGGATGAAAAGGCGACCGCCAAAGAGTGGACCCTCTTCAAAGGTGCTGTAGATAGTGAGGACGGGCTCAGGTACGATGTGTTCATCGTCGATATCGGCGGTGACGCCGATGATGCGGTGCGGAGCGCTACTAATCGGGGCAAATCTCAGCACCGGATCCGTCCAATAGACGTGCCGATTGATGGGATCCTGATTGGGGAACATGCGCTGGGCGAGCGTCTCACTGATGATAGCGACGGGCTCTTTATCTTTATCTTTACTTTGGCCGTCGAGGTCGTTGAAATCCCGGCCGGTGAGGATGGGAACGCCCAGCGCGGCAAAAAATCCGGGAGAGATGACGCGCAACCGCGCGCGAGGATCCTCTTCGCCGGGGGCATGGACATGACCGTCGGCGGAGAATTGGAGGCCGAAAGCGGCATTCGCATCGCGCCAGGGAACCGTCAGCCCAAAAGCGGTTTTCTTCACGCCGGGCAGGGCATCAATGCGGCGAATCGATTCCTTGTAGAAATCGACCACTTGCTGCGGCGTTTTCCCCTCGGACATAGCGGGAACGTTGATGGCGAGGACGTGGCGCATGTCGAGACCGGTCTGCGCGGTTTGGAGTGCGATCAGCGTCGTGATCAACATACCTGCGCCGGCCAGCAGCACGAAGGATGCGGCGATCTGGATCACGGCGAAGATGCGCTGGCGGCGGCTGGTGCTGCCGGTGATGCGTGCGCTGCCGCTTGACAGGTTAAGGCTATTGGAAGTGCCGGCCGACGGCAGGCGGGGGACAAATGCCAAAATCACCGCAGCGACGATGGCCAGCGCCGCGCCCACCCAGAGCAAGCTGGAATCGACCGTCAAATCGAGCGCGCGGACCGAGAAGCGCGAGGCGTAACGGGCCAGGATGGCCACCATCGGCTGTGCGCTGATCACACCGAGCGCGGCGCCGGCGCCGCAGAGCAGAAGGCTTTCGGCCAGCAGCATGCGGCGCAACGCGCCGGTGCTGGCGCCCAGCGCCGAACGGACGGCCAGTTCGCCTTCGCGGCGAACCGTCCGTGTGAGAATCAGGTTGGCGACGTTGGAACACGCCACGATGAAGACCAGCGCTGCGGCGGCGAGCAGTACCAGCAGCACGGTCCGGGCGCCCGAGGTGATCTGGTCGCGAAGTAGTTTGGCCCCGATCTGGAAGTCGGCTTTGGGCGAATAGGATTCGGGATGTTCTTTGGTCATGGCGCCATAGACGGAGCGCAACTCGGCGCGAGCCTGATCGAGGGTGACACCGGGAGCAAGACGGCCAAAGAGCTCGGTCATACGATGGAGGCGGTCGGTCACCATGGTGGCAGAGAGGTGGTGCGGGCTGGTCACGACGTTGGCGATGATTTCGGTGTCCTGGGGATAAGGGACGGAGGGTTCGAGGACGCCGATGACGGTGGCAGAGCGATCGCCGAAACTACCCAGGCGAACGGTTTTGCCGATGACGGAAGGATCTTTCTTGAACGTGGTCGTCCAGAAACGATAGGTGAGAACGACGACGCCGGCAGCTTTCGGACCGTCGTCCTGAGGTCCGATGAGACGACCGAGGACAGGGTGGAGGCCCATGACGTCGAAGTAGGAGCCGCCGACGACCCCGGCTTGAACTTCGCGCGGCTCACCCAGGCCGATCATGGTGAAACCGATGGTGGAGAAATCGCCGAACGCGCTCAGGGTTTTAACGCTGGCGCGCAAATCATGGATTTCGGGTACGGAGAACGTTGTGTCGTCGTTGCCGATGCCCATGGCGCTCTGGCGGATGTAGATCAGCCGGTCCTCGTCGCGGTTGACCAGAGGCTTGAGAAGCACGCCGCGCACCAGGGTGAAGATGGCGGCGTTGGCGCCAATGCCCAGGGCCAGCGTCAGCACCACCGTGACCGCCAGCCCTTGGGTTCGAGCGAGCGAGCGGACCGCAACTCTCAGATCGTTAACGAATGACATGATTTTGCTCTGCCTTCCCGGAAGTCAGTCTCCCAAGCTAGAAGCAACCACATCGTTTTGCATCCGTTTTGCCGCAACTCAGCGAACTGATAGGAATGCAATTGGCAATCCACCGCAGCGATCAATCTAAACTCTTTCTTGTGATTGGGTTACTCCGAATACGCTAGGCTGTCTTAAGCTTCGCACTGCGCGATTTTGGGATGCTTTGCCCAGATTCGGACAGCCTCCGTCGTGCACGCAGGCACTAGGCGTGCCTACACCGCCGGTCAAGCGGACTCTTTATACTCTTGTCAAGTTGCTTGAACAAGCTCCTTCGGGTGGGTAGAAGCAGCAGTGCAAGGTGGGCCAGACTTGATTTTTTGCACGCCCTGCTCATAGCTTCTGGATAGGCGTCATAAGGGCGACCCCACTTACATTCCCACGTTGGGAACTGAGTTTACTGTTTAATACCGGTGCCCCTCCCCCTGTTCGTATGCAAAATCTAGAAAACAAAGGATCAATTTTGCGACCATGTGCTAGATCTTTAGAGTTTACCGGAGTTACACGCAAAATCTAGAGAACATGGGAGTTAGGGAGGAGGCGGCGTTCCATTTTGGAACCGAGCGAGCCCTTGGGGCGGGCTCCAGGAGCCGCGAGTCGCCTGGGTTAAGATTGTCAAGATCTGCATTATCTTGTAGATAATGCAGGTTAAACAGGATTATCCGATCTTGAGGCGGGGGTCAATGATAAAACGGGCTGGGGAACAGACGGTTGGGGTCTCTGCAGGCCCACAAAGGAGAAGAGTTTCGAAAATCGTCTGCTAGGGCCGACCAATCTTGCTCTTGCTCAACGCCACTCCACGCCCATATTGTCGTCAGTGATGATCAATCGGCCTTGTAGCCGTTTGCGAAGGTGGCCGTCATTTTCGATCGAAAAGGGCTGCCGTCCGGTCGGATCCTCCTTGATATTCACAACCTCATCGAGCCTTGCCATCTGCTTGGGATCGATCGAGTCGATGACACGCTTGCCATCGATGACATAGCTGAGAAGCACTGCCTTCCACCTGGAGCGATCAAATACGATGGGAGAATCACTCAACGCCAGGCAATTCAGAAACCGAAGGGCATAGGGATATGCCGCCAGTCCGGTCGCCATCACATCTTCGGAGCCAGTCGTGTTGTAAAACAAAACACCACCCGAGTTGAGGTGTTGGCGTGCCATTCGCAGAAAGTCCACTGATAGCAAACTAGACGCATGGTTGCGCCAATGAAACGTCGTGTTCATTACGATGGCATCGAACCGTTGCTCAGGATTTCGCACTAGCCACCGACGACCATCGTCGATGGTGATCCGCACTTTAGGATTGTCCAGAAGGCTCGCTACGGCGGGATACTGTGGAATGAGTTTCAGATACCCAGGGTTGATTTCCACCACCGTCAACTCTTCGAGTTGCGGCTGGTGAACCACGATTTGTGCCCACGAACCAGACCCAAGACCGATTATCAGCACGCGCCGCGGTGCCGGGTGGAAGGCACTCAGCGCGTAGGGCCGAGTGATGCTGTTCACGTCGTGCATTAGGTCGACATTGAATCGTCCATCATAAACGCCACCCCCGACCACGACACCGTTTGGGGTCACGCCGATGGTACCGCTTCGGCCTGCAACCACTTGTTGGAAGTGCGCTTTCGGATACTGGTTCTTGAACAGCAGACGATCATAAATCGTACTCAATACGGGCTTGCTGCCAATGATGAGGAGTAATAATGCAGCTCCACTAAATGCTGCCTCGAGTTTCAATCTTCGTGTTGGTCTTCCACTCGTCACGAGCACAACAGCCGCAAACGAAACACTCCCCACCAGAAGCAGCAACGAAATCGAAAACAAGGAAAGATGGTCCATCAAGACGAAGCCAACCACAAAACTGCCTAAAGTCGATCCGACGATATTTGCTGCGTAAAGGAGACTCAGTGCGGCACCGGCGCGGCCAGTGGGATCGACCGACACGTGCGCGATGAGGGGGAAGGTCGCCCCGAAAAAGAGCGCTCCCAGACAGACTGATAGGGTGACGGTCAGAGATGCCAGCCAGATTGTACCGCCGGTACCCTCCGGCGATGCGAGCTTCAAAGTAAGCGCCCAGCAAGGAGCCACCGCAAAGGCGAAGATAGCAGAGCCAAAGATCACCACGCCCAGTTGGTGCACTGCAGCCTGTCGAGTGTGGCTGCGCCTTGAATACCGCTCAATGAACCTTGATCCGAGTGCAATGCCCAGCAGATAGCTGCCCAGCAAAGATGCGAATACGCGCGCTGTGTCGCCCGCAGCGAAGGCTAGCAAGCGATACCAGATAATTTCGTAAGAGAGTGCCACGAAACCACAGAAAGCCGCGCAGGAGAGAGCTAGCGCAAAAGGCAAAAGGCGATCTTCCTGCTGGCTGACACTGGGTTCCATCGATGTCTTGTGGCTAGGCACCTCTTCCTTTTCGTGCGAAGAGTGGAAGCTGTAGACCAGCGCACCTGCCGCCACTAGCGCATTGATAGAGGCAGCAAATCGGACTGACCCTGATTGGCCCAGAAGCCGCATCACAACATTCGCAGCGACAAAGCACGCCACGCCTGATCCGAGCGTGTTAGCAAAATACAATCCGCCTACGGAACTCCCGATGTTCTGCGATGAGCGCACCAAGTGCTCGACCAGGAGCGGCAGAGTCGCTCCCATGAGCAGCGTAGGCACAATGATCAATAAGAAGGCAGCCAGCCCCGTCATTGACGTGGAACTGCCTGCGGTGAATTCAGCGATCCAGCGGAACAGCTTCAGCGATCCGACTCCAAACGCGGCCGTTCCAAACTCAGCAAGCGCAAACCATACCACCGGCGGTAGGCGCGCACTTTTGGAGAGTGCACCGCCCACCAAACTACCGAGCCCAAGGCCGAGCATGAAGGCGCTAACGACGATCGTCACGGATTGGATGTTCAGACCGTATATGGAGAACAATGCCCGCTGCCAGACGATCTCATAAATCAAGGCGGGAAAGCCTGAAGCGAAGAACAAAATGTGGATCCACGGCATAGGTTCCTTCCGCTGCCGTGCCCTGGCGGCAAGGAGGAGAAGCGCCACAACCAAGGCGACGATCCAAAATCCTGCGCTCGCATCCATGTCAGAGGTTCAGATTGTTTCGGTCCTGAGATGGTTAACATAACAGAGCGGGAGTGACCGCGCTTGTCCCCATACCGCAACGATGTTCGGAACTCCGAACCTTCGCAATCGGCAAGGGAATCGAAAACTTCCGTAACTGTAAAGTAATGTAAAACCCGAGTGGATTCCGCTCCCGTGGGTTTACCTTTTATAGAAAAGGTGAAAGATTCGAATGGATTGGCGGACGTTCGTCGCGTCGGTTTTTTCCCTTCTTGTTCGTCGTTTGTTAGTCTAGAAGGAACCCGTTTCACCGACCTGCGAACGAAAGAACTTGGTGTCGTCGCTACGCCAAATAGATTCCCGGCTTCCGCCATGAGCCAGGCTTGAACTACAGGAGACGTATTCATTTGAAGACTTTTGTGACCCGCTCTCTGCTTTGCTTTGCTCTTGCAAACTTGCTTTTGCTCACTTCGGCCGCGCAGCAAACGCCGCCTCCCAACCCGCCTGCACCTCAGCCGTCGCAGCCGGCTGACAAGAACAAGAAGGCGGAAGATCCGAAGACCCTCGACAAGAATCAGGGCACCTCCAACGACCGGCTTTTCTATGCCCTGCCAAACTTCTTGACGCTGGAAAATGCCGGGCAGGTGCCGCCTCTCACAACGGGCCAGAAATTCAAGGTTGTGACCCGCGGCTCGTTTGACTACATCCAAATCCCCTGGTACGGTTTTCTCGCCGGCGTAGGCCAAGCTGAGAACAGTGAACCCGGTTTCGGGCAGGGCGCTCAGGGATACGGAAAGCGTTTTGGAGCCTCCTTTGCCGACGGCACCATCGAAAATTACCTCACTGGGGCTATTCTCCCGTCCGTGCTCCGCCAGGATCCTCGTTTCTTCCAGTCGAGCCAGGGGGGATTTTGGCGTCGCACGGGATACGCAATCAGCCGTATCTTTGTCACGCGCACCGATTCTGGGCATGAGCAATTCAATTACTCCGAGGTGGTCGGCAGCGCGGCCTCGGCCGCCATTTCCACCTACAGTTACCATCCCAGCGGTGATCGTACTTTGTCGAACACCGCCAGCGTTTGGGGTACGCAGGTTGGGTATGACACGATCACGATCGTGGTGAAAGAATTCTGGCCGGACATTCGCCGCAAGCTGAGCAAGAAAAAATAGTGCCCTCCGACACGATCCGTGCCTTCGGGCTTCCTGAATTACAATCGCTCGCAGTCCCCTTAAGCCAAGAGCAGGAGAGCCCGCATGTTTCAACCCGATCTGCTGTACGGCAAGCGCATTCTCATTACTGGCGGCGGCACAGGTTTGGGGAAAGGCATGGCCCAGCGTTTTCTGGAACTGGGGGCCACGGTTTATATCTGCGGGCGCCGTCAGCACGTACTATCCGAAGCGGAGGCCGAACTGGGACGCGTGGCGCCAAACAAGATTCGATCTCGCCCCTGCGACGTTCGTGACCTGCCGCGTGTGGAAGAGATGATCGAATCCATTTGGAAAGACGGCCCGCTCGACATCCTGGTTAACAATGCCGCTGGCAACTTTCTGGCGCGCACCGAGGAACTGTCTCCGGGCGCATTTGAAGCCGTCCTGGGAATCGTGCTCATGGGGACGATCAACGCCACCATGGCTTGCGGACGCAGATGGCTGCAAGCTGCCCACCCTGGAGTCGTCCTGAACATCGCCGCAACCTATGCATCAACCGGTTCGGCTTATGTCGTACCTTCCGCCATCGCCAAGGCTGGAGTAGTGGCCCTGACCCGCAGTCTCGCGGTGGAATGGGGAGACCGCGGCATCCGCATGAATGCTATTGCTCCTGGACCGATTCCGACCGAAGGAGCCTTCTCCCGCCTGCTTCCGCGCCCGGAGCTCGAGCAGTTTGCCCGCGAGCGAAACCCTTTGCGTCGCTTCGGCACCGTCGAGGAGTTAGCGAATCTCGCCGCATTCCTGGTGAGCGATGGCTCAAGGTACATCAACGGTGACGTGGTTGTGATGGACGGCGGTGAACAACTGCAAGGCGCAGCTGAATTCAGCGCCTTGGGAAGATTGCTGACCGAGGACGATTGGAAATCGCTAAAGCCGCGCAAGCCAACCAAAGCTGGTCAGTAAACTGCTCAGGAGAATGCCGGACTATCAGCGCAGGTTAGTGTGCCATCCTCACACGAGCTTTAAATTCCATGCCGCGATGGCAGCACTAACCACTTCAGTAACATGTTCACCAGTGTGAGCACGATCCCGCCTACGAACGCCGCGCCGAAAGTTCGTATGTGAAAGCCCGGCACGAACGCCGAGGCGAGTTCCAGCATGATGGCATTGATGACAAACCAGAACAGTCCTAAGGTGAGGATGGTAAGCGGGAAGGTGATGATCTTCAAAAACAGGCCCAGCGTGGCGTTGACCAGGCCGATCACAATGGCTGCAATAAGAGCGGCGGCCGCGCCTTCCACATAAAAGCCGGGCACGACACGCGAAGTGATCCAAACCGCCAGCGCGCTGACTACCCAGTGCAACAGCATTCGGAGCATAGAGAGTCTCCCGACTGCAAACAGACTATAAATTGCCAAGCCCAGCCTAGCAAGCGCACAACCGGTTGTGGTTGGAGCATGAAATAGGCCGTCGTAGAATTGGCTGGCATAAACTTGAATTGTGGTCCATAAGACCAATGCCGCACGCCTGCTCGACCAGCTTGCGATTCATTATGAATTACGGGAATACGAAGTTGATCCCGAAAATCTCGCCGCCGAAACGGTCGCGGCCAAGATTGGATTGCCTCCCCAGCGAGTCTTCAAAACGCTGGTGGCGCGCGGCGAACGGAACGGAATCTGCATGGCCGTTATTCCCAGCGACTCCGAACTTGACCTCAAAGCTCTGGCAGCGGCATCCGGAGATCGCAAGGTTCAGTTAGTTCCGGTCAAGGAATTGCCGGGACTGACTGGCTATATTCGTGGCGGGGTCACCGCCTTAGCAGCTAAGAAAGATTACCCCGTCTATGCGGACGAGAGCATCGACCTTTTCGACACCATTTCAATCTCCGCCGGCATTCGCGGAATGCAAATCCTGATCGCTCCCCAGGACTACCTCAAAACAACTAAGGCGACTCTCGCACCGCTCGCCCTGAGCAAGAAATAAACGGGAGCGGCTCGCCCAGGTTAAGGCTTGTCTAAACTCCTTGGAATCAGTCCAATAGGCAGACTTGCAGATCGGCCCCCAAAATCAAGTTATTTGTAGAATTGCCGATAGTCCTCAATAAGGTAGGTTGAAGGAGGAAACGACCATGGTAACTCCGATTTCTGGGGGAACTGCTTTCGACTTTGGTGCAGCGGCGCAAGCGACCGCCGCGCCACCGCAGACCCAAGCTCCAGCAATATCCGTCAAGCAACCAGCCAACATTGAGCCTACAGAGGACACGGTGAAGCTTTCGGCTGGCGCACAAGTCCGGCTCTTGAGAACACAGGGACAGGCGGTTTCAGAGATCGCTGTAAACACAGCCTTGTCGACTGAAACCGTGAATAGCTACTTGGGGATAACGCAGGCACCACCTCCAACCGTCACCGCAAGCAACAAGTAGTTCGAGATTCGCCCGGTCTTGGCGGGCGTCGAAGTGAGGGGATTAGTTCGGCCTTCGGGGAGAACCGATCTTCACTTGGCGCCCGCCGCGACCTTGGCCTCCATGCTCTCAAAAACGTGGAGGTGCTACGACAATCCTACGTTGGTGATATCGCTCGCGTGCCATGGGCGGCCAGCCATCACGCCTTCACTCCCACCCTGCCGCATCAATTCGCTTTCCTGTCTGCAAATAGTGATTGATCGCCGCCTCCCAGCTTTGCATCTTGTGCCCGAACCATTTCTGATCGTAACGTTCGACCTCCCGATTCCCCTCGGTGGACAGCCCGGTGTATGTATATTGGATGAGCGCAATGGTGTGGCCTAGCGAAGTCTGCGCTCTCGAGCTTCTGCTGAGACGGATTCTGATCTGTGCCGCCACCAGTCCGGGATTCAGCCAGGCAAATGCAATGCGGAAAGCTGCCGGATCGTAATCAGTGACCACCCAGGTGGTCTCAGTGCCGTCTTCGTTTGGCGTAATGAAGACGCAACCGTACTCAGCGAGGCCAGATTCCGAGTAAATCAAACGATACTGCCATCCCGGAACCCAATCGGCCTCGCGCACCGGACATAGCAGCGAGAAAACTTTCTCCGGCGGAGCCCCATTGTTTTGGGTGTATTCGTGAATGACGCGCTTGCCTTGAAATTCCGACATAGTTTCATCCTCCACAAAGAACAGCCCGCGCCGTTGAGCGCGGGCCTGGACTTCGTCACAAAACAAACAGGCCGGATTGATTGCTCAATCCGGCCTTCGTTCTTTATTTATTTTCTCATATGCTTTGCTGCCGCGCAATCCTCGGCCTCTTCGCCGCAGCCCTCGGCACGCTAAAACAAATTCCACAAGAACTGGTTGTACACATCGTGATGATACTGCACTTCCGGAGCCTTCACGAACGTTCCCAGCAGCCGCGGACAGCGATCGGCTGAAGCCTGCTTCAAGTCCGCGTAGCGGGTCTTCACATCTTCGCCAAGTAGTTTCGTCGTCCAATCCGCATTGCGGAAATTCGCCAGCGCGTCATAGATGTTATCCGGCAAGTAACGCTGCGCCTGGCGCAGGTTCTTGATCTTGGCTGTGTCGCCATCGAGACCGGTCTTGAAGATCGACAACATGACCATGTAAGGGTTGGCGTCCGGCGCCACCGAGCGGACTTCCACCCGCATGCTCTTCTCATTGCCGATCGGAACACGAATCATCGACCCGCGGTCCACGGGCGATGCCTTGAGCTGGTTGGGCGCCTCGAAGTGCGGGTCCAGGCGGCGGTAGGCGTTGACGCTGGCATTCATCAGCAGGCAAAGATCATTGCCGTGGGTGAGAATGCGATCAATAAACTCCCAGCCCATTTTGCTCAGCTTCTCCTCGCCCTTCGCATCCCAAAACAAATTCTTCCCGCCCTTGCTGATCGACACATTGGTGTGCATTCCGCTGCCGTTCACGCCCACCACCGGCTTGGGCAGAAATGACGCGGTGCAACCCATCTTGGTGGCAACCTGGCGGCAGATCAGCTTATAAAGCTGAATCTGGTCGGCCGCGGCCACTACTTCGCCGTAGCCGTAGTTGATTTCGAACTGCGAAGGCGCCACTTCGGGGTGATCCTTTTCGTTCTGAAAGCCCATCGCGCGCTGCACTTCCGCCGTGGTATCGATGAAGGTGCGCAACACATCGCCGGGCAACGAATGATAGTAGCCGCCGGTGTTGACGTAATCGAACTTTCCAGTTTCGTGATAGCGCCGCTCCGCGTCCGGCCCCTGAAACAGAAAGCCTTCGATTTCGTTGGCTGCGTTGAGGGTGTAGCCCTGTTTCTTGTACAGTCCTTCGGCATACGTCTTGAGGATACCGCGGATGTCAGCGCTATAAGGTGTGCCACCTTTATCGATCACATCCCCGAAAACCAGCACCTTGCCCGGCCCGAATATATCGGCTGGACCCCAGTAGAAAGCCCCCCAGTCAATGCCTAGACGAAGATCGCTTTCCCGTTGAGCGGTGAACCCGCGAATCGAAGAGCCATCAAAAGTGAGATTGTCCCAGCTTTTGATCAGAAACTTCTTGTCATAATCCAGCATGTGCAGACGGCCTTCCAGGTCGCTGAACAGCACGGTAACCGCCTTGATCCGTTTCTCGCCGCTCAAGTATTCGAGACGCTCCTCTTGAATCTTGTGAGTAGCAACACGATTCTGGCGCTGCTCTTTCGCGCTCAAATTCATCTCTTCCAGTTCGTCGTACGGAATGGCCAGGAAATTTCGCAGTTCTGTAGGCATGGATCTCCTTATAAGTTTGGTAACAAAACGCAGGTGTGTTTCGGGGGATGATCAGAACTAAGTAGGGTATCGCGGAGCCCTACCCCCTGCCAATCAAAAAAGCTTATGAGGCAGATTAAAGGAATCTATCCGCAAGCGACTGGCTCGAGTAGCGCGGCCACTCCTGCCCGGCGACGCAACCATCCTCACGCAGCCGCGAACGCCTCGCCCCGTCGGGCAAAGCTCGACTTGCGTCTACGATCATGCCCGAAGCATCTGTACAATCGCTAAGACTCGGTTGGCCCCGGAGGAGTGCGGCAATGAACATACTGCTCAACGACGTCGAAACTCGAGTGCTCGGCTCGCTGGTAGAAAAAGATGTCACCACTCCGGATTACTATCCCCTGTCGCTGAACGCGCTGGTCAATGCATGCAACCAGAAAAACAACCGCGACCCGGTGATGAATCTGGACGAAGAGGCCGTGCGGCAAGCTTTGAGCACCCTTCAGGAAAAGCGCCTCGCTGGCCCGACCAGCAGCGCTGACAGCCGCGTCACAAAGTACGAACATCGGCTCCAGGAAGCCTTCAACTTCACTCGCGGCGAGACCGCCATCCTGTGCGTGTTGCTGTTGAGAGGCCCCCAAACGCCGGGGGAACTCCGCGGCCGTACCGAGCGCATGCATCGCTTCGAAGACCTCACTGAAGTACAATCCACATTGCAACGCCTGATGCAGCGTGATCCGCCGCTGGCCAGAGTTCTCCCCAGACAACCGGGAACCAAGGAAGCCCGCTACAAGCACCTGCTCGCGGGTGATGTAGAGGATGCTGGTGATGTGGCGCGGGTGCCGTCGCCAGCGTTTGTCGCGAGCAACCCAGCTGACGGCGACCGAATCGCGCGCCTGGAAGCGGAGCTGTCTGGCCTTAGGAAAGAAGTGGCCGATCTGAAACAGGAGTTCGCCAATTTCCAAAAGCAATTCGAGTAGTTGCAACTGAAGGCCCCGCTGCTTTGTGAGTTGGCCTAGGGTGTGGGGAGCGGATGCTCCTGTCCGCTCGACACGGGCACGGGAGTTCGTAGGGACCCGGCCTTTTCGCAACAGCCGTGTCCCGATCGCCACAGCGTCTCCTGTCCACCACGCTCTTTCTGAACCGGCGTTTTCTAACTCTTGTGGAATCAGCCCATTTTCCAACGGCTGCGGGCTTGCTCCTATTGTTCCTGACTGGGGGAACCAGCACAGGAGGCCAACATGGCGCAATTCACGCAACTCGGATTATCAGGAAGTCCAAACAAGAAACCAGAAACAAAACCACAGGGGAAAACGGCGCCCAACGCATCGTCGGATGGACAACGTTTGCACTCGAACGCTAAGAAACCTAGCGGCAAGCCAAGAACTGCCGTCATCGTCGGCTCGCTGATCGCGACTGCGCTGCTAGGCGTTTTCGTGTTGGAAAGCGGCTGCTCGAAAGAATCTAACAAGACAGAGACTCTGGCCACGCCAAATCAGGCCGTGGCAAGTCAGCCTCCCACACCGATCTTGACCATGCCTGCTTCAACATCCACTGCTCCGGTTGCAAGCCAGCCAGGCACGAAGAAGAAGTCGCGTGAGCGAAAGTTGTCAGCTTCTACTTACACCAATCCTGACTACGGAGTCTCCTTCCGCTACCCGAAGTATGGCAGCCTGAAGGAAGGCGACGACGCAAATCTGGAGCTGGAGGGCCTGGGAACATTGGAAATGAACTTCGTCCAGGATGGTGGAACCACAATCAGCGCGGTCGAACTGCCCCGCAAGCTCTATGCCGGCACGGACTTCAATGCGGCATTCTTCAATGTCAGCGTGAATCCCAAGCTGACCTCGGAGGAATGCGAGCAATTCGCGTTTCCACTGACGCTCGACCCGGAAACCGATTCAGTCACGACCTCGAAGACCAAGGTTGGCGTCACTGAGTTCCAAACCGTGGAAGGCTTCGTTGGAGAAGAGAACAGCCAGGCCGATGTGAAGTACTACCACGTCTTCCAGAACGGGAGCTGCTACGAATTCGCACTGGGCCTGGAAACCGCCGAGCAAGCCGTCCCCGACGAGACCAAGCCCGTTGTCAAGCCGGTAAACCGCAACGAAGTTTTCCGCAAGCTGAATTGGATCCTGTCCACGGTGAAGATCCAGTCCGTCGCTGCGCCGCAAAAGTCTTCACCGGAAGTTGCCACCGAGACGCCGACGGCCCCGACCGATGCAGTCATCACTCAGGCGCACTAAGAACGAAGTGCATGAACAGAAAAAAGGCCACGCTCCTTGTGGGAGAGTGGCCTTTGTTTTCCCGCGATCATCCTTGCAACGCAATCACCCTTACAAGATGACATTAATTGCAATCTGAACCCCAGGATGCACCGGGCTAAGCAGGAAATATTCGCCGTCGATGTCATCGACATAGACTACGTCGGTGTAGGCCCACCCTACGGGCCGCGGCTGAACGATCACGAACCAACAGCCGCCGTACTGGAAACGGGGAGTGCCTTCGACAACGCCTGCTGTTCGTGCCGCCCATCCTGACGTGCGGACTTCTCTTCTTGATCGACGTGCTTGTTTTCCTTTTCTCGGTCCGCCTGTTTGTCTTCTTTGTTTTCTTTGTCCTGTTTGTCTCGCTCCATGCGTTTATCTTCTTCTTGCCGCTCTGGTTCGTGCGCGGCCCTTCCGTCCGTCTCCGCGCGCTTCTCCTCTTGCGGATGCGGTTCGTCCTGCTGCGCATATACAGGTACGGAAATTCCCAAAAGTATTGCCAATGCTGTCGTGCTGAAGACTGCAAATAGCTTCATTGTTGTTGCCTCCATTTCATTTGCTACGGCTTGCGCAAGCTCCGAATCTGGACAGCGCTCGCGCCTCCATGTGGCGCGACACTTTAGTTGCCGGAATTCGTCCGAAGGTAGCCTGGCCGCAGGTGGACTCTTCTCTCATTGGCCCGCGAGTCGGGAGAACGCTGTAGAAATCTAACTTTCAGCCGGTAGACAATTCGCCTGCTTATCGTAGGAGGCGGACTTCGCAACGCTTGGGAGCATCTAAGATTCGTGTTCGAAAAGGGAGAGCACTCCATGATTCACCCGCGGCCTCCGACGCACCCCGACGATCTAATGAAGCCCGACTTGCTCAGCGAGATTCTGTTGCTGGGGAGCGGGATCGTCCTCTTTGTGCCTTTGCTGCTCATCCTTGTTGCCGCCCTCACCCAGTCGGTGGCATTGCGCTAACCAATTTCTGCGAAACAATTCGGCCGTGTTTAAGCAGTTGTAAAATAATCGTGAAAAAGCTTGAGTTGGCGCTCTATGGCAGGTTCGGCTATGTTCGCGGAGCCTCCGAAATAAGAATCCAGAAACCCCATGCGCGCTGTCGTACAACGAGTCAGCCGTGCTCAAGTCACGGTGGGAGGAGAGATCGTCGGCACGATCGGCCGAGGCCTACTCGTTCTGCTGGGGGTGGCCCATGCCGACGCTGAAGCAGACGCCGATTACCTGGCCGACAAGATTGCCGGGTTACGTATTTTCGAAGACGAGAATGGAAAGATGAACCTGGACACGGCTGCCGTAGGGGGCGGAATTTTGGTGGTCTCGCAATTCACACTTTACGGCGATGTCCGCCGCGGCAAACGACCGTCGTTTGACGCCGCAGCCCCGCCGGATCGTGCCCGCCAGCTCTACGAATACTTTGTGGAACGCATCCGCGCCGCTGGCCTTCCCTGCCAAACCGGCCGCTTCCAGGAAATGATGCAGGTGGAGTTGGTGAACGATGGTCCGGTAACGATCCTGCTGGATTCTGCCAAGACTTTTTAGAAGCGCTCTGATTGATTGACAGTGTAGGCGCGGGGCGTCCACGCCCGTGCGATGCCCTGCACGAGCCTCTGAGTCAAGACGGCAGCCGATACAATTCTTCCAGCACTTTCCGCGTGTTTGCCAGAATCTCTTCGACCTTTTCCGGAGAATAATCGCGATCGAACATCTCGGGATCGTGAATCGCCCGATTGCCGGCCTTGGCCACCTCGCGGGCGCAGCGCGGACGGTCAGCGGTAAGAATGCCCTTTTCCACCGCTAGCGCAATCATGTCGTGGATTGACTGATTGGTCTCGCTCTGCGGGTCGGCGACTTCTTTGAGTGCTCCCTCCAGAATCGCGCGGCAGAATACGGCGCAGGCTAAGTGAAAACCATAGAGATAACAGCGATGCGCCTCTTCAAAAAGAAACTGGACTCTTCGGTTGGGTACGATTTCCAGACCCATGCGCTCCAGCGCCGAGGCGCGGGAAACAATTCCATCCAGCTTTTCGAGAATCTCTTTTGAGTAGTAGCGATCGAGCGCGTCTAGTTGACTCTTTGCTCCAGGAGCGGCTTCAGCAATCAGTGAATCCTGTCCCGCCGCAATCGGACCAAGTGCTTGGCCTAAGGTTTCGCGGGTTTCGGGCGTCAGTTCGTCCATCAGTTTCTTGAACTCGCCCGCCAGGGAATCTACCGTCGGCGGGCTTGCGAGGGAGGTTCGTTCGATGGCGACCGTGCGTGCCACATGGTCGTAAACCAGGCGGCGCATTTTCCGAAAGACGGTCTCGTCCTGATTCGCCTGCCTTTGAGAGGTGCCCCGGCCGATCCCGAACGACCAACCTTCGCCCGCTCTTTCATAATTTCCCTCGTCGATGTAGCGCACAATCTCGGTGAGGAGTCGGGCCCGTGTCGAGAGATGGTCGCTCATCTCTGGCCTCCTGCTTAGCGGCGAGAATCACGTGAAGACGGCCGCCCCCGGCCGTCGGGCCGAGTGAAAGTCGGCAGCGAATTGGACACGACTGACGACCACCGATGGCACGCTTTACGCGTGTACAGCGGTTGGCTTGCTCGACAGCAATTGCCGCAGCACGAATTGCAAGATTCCGCCATTGGCGTAGTATTGCGCTTCTTGTGGTGTGTCGATTCGCACCAGCGCCTTGAACTCCGTTGTCTTGCCGTTTGCACTGGCGCGCACTTTGACTTGTCGGCCCGGCGCGAAGCTTCCCATCAGGTCGCGAATGCCAGTGATCTCGAAAACTTCTTCGCCCGTCAAGCCCAGCGACTGCGCGGTCTCACCCTCAAGAAACTGCAAAGCAAGAATGCCCATTCCAACCAGGTTGGAGCGATGGATGCGTTCGTAACTTTCCGCGATGACGGCGCGAACGCCGAGCAGGAGAGGACCCTTGGCAGCCCAGTCGCGCGAGGAACCCGAACCGTACTCTTTACCCGCGAGGATCACCAAAGAAACTTTTTCCGCGATGTATTTCTCGGACGCTTCAAAGATGCTCATCTCCGCTCCGTCGGGCAGGTGACGGGTAAACCCACCTTCGAGGTTGGGAACCATCTTGTTGCGCAAGCGAACGTTGGCGAAAGTCCCGCGCACCATGACTTCGTGATTGCCGCGCCGCGAGCCATAGGAGTTGAAATCGGCAGGCTTGACGCCGTGCTCGATCAAATACTTTCCCGCCGGGCTATCCTTCTTGATGGAACCCGCCGGGGAGATGTGATCGGTAGTAACGGAGTCGCCGAGCATCGCCAGCACGCGCGCATTCCGGATTTCTTCAACCGCAGTGGGTTTCAGCGTCATGCCATCGAAGTAAGGCGCGCGCCGGATGTAAGTCGAATCGTTGTCCCATGCGTAGGTCTCACCCTTGGGAACCGGCAGGGAGCGCCAGCGCTCGTCGCCGTGATAAACCTCGCCGTAGCTTCGCCGGAACATGTCCGACGAAATCGACCTTTTAATTGCTTCATCCACTTCACTGCGAGAGGGCCAAATGTCCGCTAAATATACGGGATTGCCTTGCTTGTCGTTGGCGATGGCATCTTTGCGCAAGTCGAGATCGATGCGGCCCGCAAGCGCGAAGGCCACCACCAGCGGCGGCGACATCAAATAGTTGGCGCGAACGTCAGGATTGATACGACCCTCGAAGTTGCGATTGCCGGAGAGCACCGACGCGACCACCAGATTCTGCTCGTCAATCGCTTTCGAAATCGCTTCCGGCAATGGCCCGGAGTTTCCAATGCACGTGGTGCAGCCGTAGCCTACGATGTGAAACTTCAATTTTTCCAGGTACGGAGTCAGGCCGGCGCGCTCCAAATAGTCGCGCACCACCTTTGAGCCCGGAGCCAGCGAAGTCTTCACCCAGGAGGGAACTTGCAAGCCACGCTCGACCGCCTTTTTTGCGACCAAGCCAGCGGCAATCATCACGGAAGGGTTGGACGTGTTGGTGCAACTCGTGATGGCGGCAATCACAACGCTGCCGTGGTGAAGATGCCCATTGCCTGTGGCTGCTTCGCTCGGCCTCGCGCTGCCCTTGCCTGGCTTCATCAACGAAGGCAACGCCTGCTCAAACGATTCGCGCGCCTTGGGCAGGGGTACACGATCCTGGGGACGCTTCGGTCCGGCGAGGCTGGATTCCACCGTGCCCAAATCAAGCGCGAGCAGTTCGGAATATTGTGCCTCGGGCGTCTTCTCATCGTGGAACAATCCCTGTGCGCGGCAGTAGGCTTCGACCAATGCGATCTGTTCCTCCGTACGTCCGGTCAGCCGCAAGTAGGTGAGGGTTTCTTTATCGACAGGGAAGATGCCGCAAGTGGCGCCGTATTCCGGAGACATGTTGGCCATGGTGGCCCGGTCGGCCAGAGGGAGTTCCTGCAGGCCGGGTCCAAAATACTCGACAAACTTCCCGACCACGCCATGCTTGCGCAACATCTCGGTAACCGTCAGCACCAGATCGGTAGCGGTAGCGCCTTCCCGCAGCCTGCCCGTCAGCTTCACGCCAACCACTTGCGGAATCAGCATGGATACGGCTTGACCCAGCATCGCGGCCTCAGCTTCGATTCCGCCTACGCCCCAGCCCAGCACGCCGAGGCCGTTAATCATGGTGGTGTGCGAATCGGTGCCGACGAGAGTATCGGGATAAGCCACGCGTTTGCCATTCAACTCCTGCACGTAGACAACGCGCGCCAGAAACTCGAGGTTGACCTGATGCACGATACCGGTATCGGGTGGAACGATCGCCAGATTGCGAAAGGCGGTCTGTCCCCAGCGGAGAAATCCGTAACGCTCCTTGTTGCGCAGGAACTCGAGCTCGGCATTCAGTTGGAATGCCTGCGGCGTGCCGAATTCGTCCACTTGCACCGAGTGGTCGATGACCAACTCAGCAGGCTGCAAGGGATTGATCAACCCAGGATCGCCAGAGAGCTCCTTCATGGCATCGCGCATGGCGGCGAGGTCGACAACCGCTGGCACTCCGGTGAAGTCCTGCATCAGCACGCGGCTCGGCGTGAAGGCAATTTCCTTGTCCGGCTTCGACTTGCTGTTCCATGCCGCCAGCGCGCGAATATCCTCTTTGGTCACGCTGCGGCCGTCTTCGGTGCGCAGCAAATTCTCCAGAAGAATGCGCAGCGAGAAAGGAAGATGCCTGGTCGAAATGCCCTGCTTGTCGAGCGCGTCGATGCGATAGATCTCGTAGTCGTGGCCAGCAACGCGAAGAGTAGAACGGCTGCCAAAGCTGTTCATAGAAGATTACCTTCCTGCCAAAATAGATGCACCACCAGCGCGGTGAGAACCAAGCCGGAGCGGCGGCACTCGCCCAATAAAACAGTTTAGTCGTTCTGGAGTGGAATGCGTAGTGCCGCGACGGGATGAGATGCCTTCGAAACCATCGGCAATCCGAGATTGGAAATCCCTAGCTGTCGTATCATCTCTTCCATGCCTCCTAGCTCAGCCCCCATTCTGACTTTCGAACAGGCACGGCATGTGGTTGAGCAGCACGCCGCAACCCTGCGTCCCCAAGGCAAGGAACTGGTGGAACTGCTCGACAGCCCAGGCCAGATTCTGGCCGAGGCGGTGCTCGCCGATCGCAACTTCCCTCCTTTCCCGCGAGCTACGCGCGATGGCTATGCGGTGCGCGCGGCTGACTTAATAAAGCTCCCCGCCACGCTTGCGGTAATCGGAGAAATTAAAGCTGGCGCTGCGGCGGATGCGAATCTAAAGGTCGAAGCCGGTCAAGCAGCATCGATCATGACAGGCGCGCCTGCGCTGCCGGGCTGCGATGCCGTTGTGATGGTCGAGTACACATCGCGAGATGGCGATCAGGTCACGATCACAAAAGGAATCGCTGCCGGGGATAACATTGTTCCCATCGCGTCCGAAGCCAAGCGAGGCGACCGGCTACTGTCTCCGGGCGTGCGCTTGGATCACGCGGCGATTGCCGTAGCCGCCTCGGTCGGAAGATCACGCCTGCTGGTGTATTCCAAACCACGCGTCGCCGTACTCGCCACGGGCGATGAGCTAGTGGACATCGACGTACCACTCGCGGCCAACCAGATTCGCAATTCCAATACGTATTCGTTGGCAGCGCAAATCCAGGCTGCGGGCGGCGAACCTGTGCTGCTGCCCATCGCTCCGGATGAACCGGAACGTTTGCGAGAGTTGATCGGGGATGGCCTTGGGGCTGACCTGCTCCTGCTCACTGGGGGAGTCTCCATGGGGAAGTATGATTTGGTGGAGCAGGTCCTCGCGGAGTGCGACGCCGAGTTCTTCTTCACTGGAGCGCAGATTCAACCAGGACGGCCTGTTGTATTTGGACGAGTCCCGTGTGGTGCGGGCGCCCCCGCCCGCGAAGGGGTTTCAGCCCCGTCCGACCACAAATACTTCTTCGGCCTGCCAGGAAACCCAGTGTCGACGATGGTGACGTTTGCACTCTTCGCCCGGCCGGTCCTGGAAGCCCTCGCCGGCATGACCCCGCGAAAGCTAATTTTTCTGCACGCCAGATTGAAGTCCGAAATCAAAACCAAGCCAGGCCTGAAGCGCTTCTTGCCTGCGATTCTCTCCGGCGAGTTCGAGCATGCGGAAGTCGAATTGGTGCGCTGGCAAGGCTCGGGAGACATCGCAGCGACCGCAGCCGCAAACTGTTATATCGTAATTCCGCCGGACCGGGAGCGGATCGCAGCAGGTGAATGGATTCCGCTGCTGATGCGCTAGAGCATTTTCGGGATTGCTGCAGCGTGCACGAAGCAGCAGTTCTGCCACTCCGCTTCTCACTCCCTTGGGGAATGAGAAGCTCCCGTGGGGATGGCAATCCGTGTGGTGCAGACGCTTCGGTCCGGCGCGTTCCCATTTTGGAACGGAGTTTACTGTTTTAGTACTGGGTACCCCCCCCTCCCCTCTATCGTGTGCAAAATCTTGAAAACAATGGACCTATAGTAGGGCTATATGTGCTAGATCTTTGAGTTTGCTGGACTTACACGCAAAATCTAGAGAACATGGGAGTTACGGGTGGGGCGCGACTGGCTCGCGTTCCATTTTGGAACTGGAGCCGGGGCATGGACAACCAGCACCAAGTGCGACAGCTCGTACTCCGGCATGGGTTGGGCGGGTCGGTTCTTGGCAGGCGGCTGAGGCGCCACGCGCTCGCCCAGATCAGATTGTCAAAGATCGCTTATTATCTTGTAGATAATGTAATTGACTTAAGGTTATCAGATTTAGGCATGCAGTCAAGAAGAAAATACGCTCTCGGCGGATTGGGCTTGTTCGCCAATATCGGAGTCCTTAGGCCGGAGGAGTGGAAGTCGGTGGCCCCACAAATACAGGCTTGCCGATCCCGGGCCAGGGGCTCTATTGAAGAAAGCGAGAAGGGGTCGCCTTGAATCACTGAACCAGCAACGATTCAATGACCCAATTGGCTAGAGACCCTAGTAAAATCATTCTTCGCGATGTCCAAGAAGCTCTCCCATTACGATCATTCCGGCCGCGCCAGAATGGTCGACGTTTCCGCAAAATCCCCGACTAAGCGCGAGGCCGAGGCCAGCGCGTTCGTAGTCTTGAAGCCCAAGGTCGTCAAAGCGTTGCCGAAGAATCCCAAGGGCGATCCGCTCGAGGTAGCGCGGCTAGCAGGAATCATGGCCGCGAAGCGAACTGCCGATTTGATTCCCATGTGCCATCCCTTGCCGCTGTCCCACGTTGATGTGCGTATGCGGCTGTGCGAGAATGGCGTCGCGATTGCCTCCAAGGTTTCAACCACGGCTGTGACCGGAGTGGAGATGGAAGCCCTCATGGCGGCCAGCATTGCCGCGCTTACCGTGTACGATATGTGCAAGGCGCTCGACAAGGGCATCGAGATTCGCGAAATCGTGCTCGAGCGGAAATCCGGCGGCAAAAGTGGCGATTACCGGCGCGCCCGCAAAAAGAAATAGCGCGTTCCATGGCGAACAACGTACGACTCCTGCTGGTGGATGACAATCCGATGGTGCTGGGTTTGTTGCGCGGGGCTCTGACTCCGCTCGCCATGGTAACCACCGCAACCGACGCGGCCGACGCACTCCTGAAAGCTGTCGACGATCCCCCCGACCTGCTGGTTTGCGACTATCGCATGCCGGGCATGGATGGTCGCCAACTGGTCGAGAAACTACGAAGCCGTCCTCGAACCGCCGAAGCCGCGGTCATCCTGGTGGCCACCAAGACCGACATCAGCGAAAAGCTGAGTACGCCCGATCTTCCCGTGGACGATTTCGTCGAGAAGCCGTTCTTCTTGAGAGAGGCCACGCAACGCATCAAGCGGGTGATCGACAAGATCGCACTGGAAAAGATGGCCAAGACCGTTCCCTCGGACGGAGTGCTGCGCGGCAGCCTCTTGCAGATGAATGTGATCGACCTGGTGCAGTCCCTGGAGATGGGTCGCAAAAGTTGTTCCCTCACCCTGAGCAACAAAGACGACAAATGCGAATTGTACTTCAGTGAAGGCCAGGTAACCCACGCCGTCTATGGCTCGCTGATTGGGGATCCGGCTGTATTCAAGGTCTTGCGCTGGACCGACGGAAACTTTGAGGTCAACTTCGAAGGCAAGAGTGCCCAGAAGACAACGAATCTAAACACACAAGGCTTGCTGATGGAAGGCCTGCGCCAGCTCGATGAGGCGCAGCGGGACGGCGGAAAAGCCGAAGAGGAGGAAGAAGATGTCCTCCTCGACTCCTGAAGGGCTGACCGCAGCCGTCATCACGGTCAGCGATTCTTGTGTGCGCGGTGATCGCATCGATCTCTCCGGCCCAGCGGTGGGAGAGCTTCTCAGAAAAAGAAATTTTGCCGTCATCGGGACAGAAGTCGTTCCTGATGACCAATCAGCGATTCAGATAGCCATTGCCTACTGGGTTCAGGAAGCGCAACTGGTAGTGACCACCGGCGGAACGGGAATCGCCGAGCGCGATGTGACTCCGGAAGCCACCGGCGCCGTCTGCGAACGCCTGCTCGAAGGAGTTGCGGAACGCATGCGTTTCGAAGGCGCGAAGAAAACGCCGCTCGCGGCGCTAAGCCGTGGGGTCTGCGGAGTGCGCGGAAAGTCTTTAATTCTGAATCTGCCCGGGAGTCCTGCCGGCGCCGTCGATTCACTCGAAGCCGTAATTGATCTGCTGCCCCACGCCCTGCAGTTGCTCAGCGGAAACACCAAGCACGATTAGACTGGGCTCGCCATGCACACCCAGCCCCGGACGCCCCGTCCGGGCGGCCGAGCGAAGCTCGGCAGGATTCGTGTCGAGGTACGACTGAAACGGGCCCCGAGCAAGTTCTACCAGAGTCACGCAGCATTGTTCACGCTTTTCTTGTGCGACCATCGCACTCGGGTCTGAATCTAACGCCGAAGAAAACTCTGGACGCAAAGCGTCCCATCAACGAGAGGAATGAAAATCATGAAGAGATTCGTAACCGTGATGGCGGTCGTACTGCTCATTTCGGTGTCAGCATACTCGCAATCGTTAACCCCAGCGGACCGCGACCGCGCTATGAAGTACCTGGAGAGCACGAAGCAGGGCGTGCTCGACGCAACCGCGGGCTTGTCCGAAGCGCAGTGGAACTTCAAACCGGGTCCCGACCGCTGGTCAGTGGCTGAAGTCACCGAGCACATCGCCACGGCTGAGGGTTTTCTCCGCGGAATGATCACAGAGAAGGTAATGACTGCTCCACCGCGTCCCGAGGGCGACGACGTCCAGGCAATCGATGAATTGGTGCTCACCGCCGTTCCTGATCGCACACAACACCGTCAGGCGCCCGAACCCCTCAAGCCTACGAATCAATTCGGCTCACCGCAGGGATCGCTCAAGCATTTCACCGAAAGTCGCGCCCAGACGGAGGACTTCCTGCGCACGCACGATGACCTGCGAGCTCACGCCATTGACAGTCCTCTAGGAAAGAAACTGGATGCGTACGAGTGGGTTCTGTTCATCGGGGCCCACAGCGCGCGTCATACCAAACAGATCCTCGAAGTAAAGGCTGATCCGAATTTTCCGAAACAATAGGCGATGAATTCTGTCTCGGGCAGAGAAGGAGATGTCCAAGTCTCTGCCCAGTTTCTCTCCTGCATCTTCACTTTCGCGTAGACTTTTAGTCGTACCTCTTGAAAACGATCAAGCACATCCTTTCCCGCTATAGCGCATTCCTGTGGGCACTGCTGAAGCCTCTGGGCGCATGGGGTGTGCTGGCGATAGCTGCACTCGATGCCGCCTTCCTGGGTCTCCCCATGGACGCGGTCGTGGCCAGCTACGTCTATCAGGACCGGGGCCGATTCGTGCTGTACGCTCTCATGGCGTCGGCTGGGTCGGCGCTGGGCAGCATCGTAATTTACGTCATTGGCTACAAGGGGGGCGAGGAACTCCTCCGCAAGCGCATTCCGCCGGCGCGCTTCGAAAAGATTCATGCGGCGTTCAACAAGCATCCGTTCTGGAGCCTGATGTTTCCGGCGATGCTGCCTCCACCGACGCCCTTCAAGCTGTTTGTACTGGCTGCGGCCGTTTCGGAGATGGGGTTTGCACGCTTCCTGCTGGCGATCTTTTCCGGCCGCATGGTGCGTTTCCTGGTGCTGGGCCTGCTGACCATCAAGTTCGGCCCTGATGTCGTCCGCGTCCTTGGGGCGCTCTTTCGCGAACATCTGTACCTCGTGCTACTGGTGGCAACTGCGGGAGCCGTGGCGTGGATACTGCATCGGAAGCGCGAGGGCAGGACCGGGAAATCAACATCAACGGACGCGCAGAAAACTCAGAAATCGCGGAAAAAAAATTGACACCGTCTCCGAACTGCGGATTTCCCCGCCAAGTTTTGAGATTTACGCTGCCGCCGCGTGATCACTCTCGTGGCCGAACGCACCGGATAGTGCGTGTAATGCCATCGGAGTGGCGAACATCGCCGCCGTGAAAATCAGATCGCCCGCGAGCGCGTGCCGGAAAAACGGCAACCCTGCTGCGTAAGACATTATCACGCCGCTCAGGTTCTTGGGATACATATCCAGCCAGGCCCAGGCGACCAGATTGGTAATCAGAAAAAACGAAACCGAACTGGCGAGCGCGGCGCCGATCACAGGTACCAGCTTGGTCTTAGCGCCTAGCCTTGTGCCCAGCCAAAGCACTGCGGCATACCAGGCGAAGGTGACGTAATGGTCCCACGAAAAGGGATACGAATAGACCCACTTCGTGAGCACCACGTCCGAAGCGGCCAGCAGCACAAACGGAATCCAGAGCTGGCGGCGTGATCCGCGCGCTCCGAAGAATAACAGCGATCCGACCACTGGGGTGAACATCCAGGGATGGGGCATGAACCGGACCGCAACCGCGAGCAGTACGAACAAGTAAGCCAGCATGATGGATCACCTCGGTGTTCTAAAATGCGACAATCTCAACGCAATAAGCTCAAACAAGATTGTGGCCTGTGAGAGCGGCGACGTCAAGTCAAAGAATTGTCACGAAGACCGCTCCGAAGGTCAAATCGTAAATCGCAGAGATCGCGGAGAACATCCGCAGAGCACGCGGAGGCAATCTAATCTATCGGCGCGCCCCTTTGCCCCGTGCCTTTGGACGAGACTCCGCCCCTGCGCAAGCCAAAGTATTCTCCGACCACTTGCAAGTTGCGATCCAGTTCTACGCTGGCCGAAAGCACGTTTCGACCCGGGCGTCCGGGCTGCTGAAAGCGCAGATCTTTGAAGCGAACGATGTAGCCCTGCTCTCCCGATGCCAGAGGCTCGGTTTCTATGACGGGATACTGTGCCCAATCAAGGTAGACGCGTCCCAGGTAGGATCGCTTGGCGGCCAGCGTCACCGGAGTTTCCTCGGGCTTGTAAAGAATCTGCATTTCGCCATCGGGATCGACCTCGGGAATCGTTGAATCGACCATCATGGTGGCGAAAAAATTCCGGGTTTCCACCACGCCGACCCATCGAAATGGACTCCACCACAAGGGGAATGCCGAGGCGCGGATCGGATCGGCGCTCTCGTAGGTGCGGGCTTCGAGCGCATTCACCGCGCGCCGGTGCTGGAAATCCCGCACTCCCCAGAGCGCAACCACGCCGAGCAACGCCACGGTTGCGCCCCAGCGACCTGCGGGGTGCTTGCGGCGCACGCCGATCTCGCGATCGATGAAGGAGAAGAGAACGGGCAGCACCAATCCCGCAACCAGCAGAAGCGTAATGATTGGATCAGCTATGAAAACGATGTCCCACGAATACCATTTCTCGGAGAAGGGCCAGAACGGACGCACGCCGTAGTTGTTCGTGTAGTCGAGCAGGATGTGAGTCAGGCCTGCGAGATACGCGAACCCAAACAGCAGCCCCCAGCGCGGCGGCAAATTGGGATCCTTGCGCTTTCGTCCTCGCAGCCGCCAACTCAAATACATGAAGCCGACCACAACCGCCGACGTCAGCGCGATGCCCAGGAAGGAATGAGTAAAGCCCCGATGATGAGCGAAGCCAAAAACCGGGCCCTTAATCTCTCCCAATACGTCTAGATCGGGCGCTTCGGCAGCCAGCGTCACCGTAGCCGTGGCGAGGGCCGTCTTGCGATTCAGTCCGGCTCGTCCCATGCAGGCGCCGGTCAGAAAATGGGTAATCGGTTCCAAAGGTTGCTGAAGCCTTGTCCGTGGTCCGAGTTAGAGAGAATACATTACTGTGTTGCAGTAGGTGGTTTTTGTGGTCATTTCTTCCGTCTTCTGATCTCGTTTCAAGTTCCGAAAATGATCCGCGCCGAAGGGCAGCCTCGACACCGAAAATTGTCGAAGAGCGAGAGAGCAAGGACTTAGCATACGGATAAAACGCAGTTTTTATATTAGCTAAATCAGGAACGCCAGGTCTATCAAAAAAAGGGCACGGCGACGTCTTAGCCTACAGGTGCAATGGCGCGGACTGTGTCGGGGTCGCGGGCAAAAGGACCCGCGCCACACAAATGTTCGTCACCGAATACAGCACTAACGTAGTCGAAGCAAGAGCAGCACGACGGTGAGGACGACGATCAGTACGGTTCCGATGGTGTAGATGTGAGAACCGAGCCAGCCCTGTTTTCTCTGATTCCCGAACTGCGTTAGAAACGCTGGAGCCTGGCTGCTGGCCAGAGGGGCAGGGCTCTCGCCGGAAAGTCGGGCAGCTTCGCAATCCAGGCAGAGAGTGCGGCCTTCTGAGACGGGGAATCCGCAGGCCTCGCAATTTCGGACCTTGTCGAGTTCCGGTGGGCGAGGCGGCTCGGACTGATCGGGTTTGAGCGCAGTCGGATCTGCAGGTTCGGAGGCGAGCACACTGGCAACCGCCGCGGAAGTGTCTTTCTCTTTTTCTATCTCTGCCAGATCTATCTGTGCTGGCGCCTGGGCAGGTTCGGATGGCTTCGGTTGCGCCGCTTGATCGTTCTTCGCGGCAATCTCCTGGAGCGCGCGTTTGCCTGCATCGGCATGCTCCAATCCGGTCTGCACCATCTCCGCCAGTCGCTCCAGGGCGGTGACATCGCGCTCTTCGAACGCGTTGGCTCGGTCGGCCAATAGTTCGAACACGCCGATCACTTTGTCCTCGCGAAGCAGCGGCACCACCATGACGGACTTGATGCCGAGAGCACGGCAACTCTCGCGATTGACCCGCGAATCGGTTTCCGCGTCATCGCAGCGCAGGACTTGCCGGGTGCGAACACTTTCGCCGGTGAGGCTCGACTTCGCTTGAACTTCCGCGCCCAGCGCCGGCGCCGAAGGGCCCGCGCTGGCGCGGCAAATCATCTCGCTGTCCTGGAGCAGCGCGATCGCGGCGCCCGATGCGCCCGTGATGTATTGCGCGCGCTCCGCCAACAATTGCAGGGCAGCATCGAGGTCACGCTGTGCCATTTCCGCTAACGACTTGCCGCCGTCACCGGCTGGAGAAAGCGACGGCGGGGGCAGCATGGGTTCTTCCTTTGCAGCCAAGGTCGGCGGAAGAACTCCCCCTGCACCGCGGGAGGAAGTTTGATCGAGGATGGAGTAGTGGTCCAAGGGCTTTAGGTATTATCGCTGGAGATTGGTCTTGTGCAAATAGAGATTTGAATGAACTACTACCTTGGTGCACCTCGCCGAGTTTCCTCCGCGCGCTCTGCGGCTGTTCTGCGCGCTCTGCGATTTAGGATTTGTGGTTTGCCGTGATTCCCAAAATCTTAAAACGCAGAGGTCGCTGAGAACGTCCGCAGAGAGCGCCGAGATGGCAAATTGTCGCAACCCCGCCTATTTCTTTTTTGGGGGCAAGAACTTCTTTTCAATCGAGGCTACGACCACGTAATTCGGGTCGACCATTTCATTTAGATGGATCTTTGCAACCTTGGACAGCAGCTCATAGGCATCCAATTCTGACAAGCCATAGTCCTGATGGATCCAGCCGACCAGTTCGGTGAAGGCGATGCGTACGCAATCATCCAACGGGCGATACGCGCCGACCGTCATAATCGCGTCATCATTTTCGAAGCGCGGCCAGTTGATCTTCTGGCCTTTGATGAGGTTGAGCTGAACCCGCGCCCGCAGCGGAACTTCGATCGCGGTGCCCGCCACTTCGCCGTCCCCCATGGCGGCGTGCCCGTCGCCCATGTACAGTAAGCCTCCTGGCACATTCACCGGGAAATAGACCGTGTTGCCAACGCTGGCCTCGGGAGAATCCATGTTGCCGCCAAACTCCGCGGGAACAATGGAGCTGCGGGCCTCGCCTGCGGCGGGCGCAACCCCTATCCTGCTTAATTCACCAGAGCTGAGATAGGCGTATGAGGAAGCGTAAGCAGGGTTGATGGAGGGGCAGAGTCGGTCCGGCGAGGCGAGGGCTGAGGGCCGGTTCGGCGTGGCGACCAGAGGGAGAGGG
>Ga0316363_10000412_pt1 | contig 59787 bp, 48 predicted proteins | sample Sb_taG_3_FD_200459 | JGI IMG/M metagenome (GOLD analysis project Ga0316363, IMG submission 200459) | Peat soil microbial communities from Weissenstadt, Germany - Sb_50d_a_PC metaG (v2) (version 2) | ecosystem: Environmental > Terrestrial > Soil > Wetlands > Peat | place: Germany: Weissenstadt...
CCACACAAATTGCCTTGCCAACACCAGCCTAACGAAGGAATGTCTTCTGGCAGTGAGCTGGGAAACCGCTAAGCGAGGATCGCTGCCCCTAAAATGAAAAAAGCGGGAGATCAATCTCCCGCTGTCTGCCACTATGCAATTCTCTACGTGCACTACTATACAACAACTGCCGCGCCTCCGTCAAGCAAAACTTTCAAGCGCAACTTCGGTACGGCAACCGCGGCATGGACCACGGCCACGCGAATTGCATGTTCGTGCTGGGCGGCGAGGTCAAGGGCGGCCATGTGTACGGCCAATGGCTGGGGCTTGAAGACCAATCAAATGGAGGGCGCGATCTGGCTCTGACGACGAATTGTCGCTCCGCCGTCGGTGAAATATTGATGAAGCACCTCGGCGTGCGGGACCTAACCGGCGTATTCCCGGCTTCGACAACAACCTACACAAAGGCGGTAATATACTTGGCTAACCAAATTTATGGAAATAGGGCCACTAATGCCGTTCTGATCGTATTGAACGAAGCGTGCCCAAGGTCAATTGGACAATGGCCCTCTTCAAGTAAATTCGCAAGACTGATACCCGGCTTTTTGGGATAGGCACTGGCAATTAAGGCCCTCAATCGAAGGGTGGCGTCTTTTGTCACGCCTCGCTTCGGATCATTCATGCATATGCAAAAGTCATTCACGCATTGAAGTCTTTCAGGGAATCTTTGCTCAAAACTTGGGAGCAGCAGAGTATCAAGGCTGCCCCTTACCCCGACAGCGGGAACAAGCGCAATCGCTATATCAGGAGAACCTGCCAGCGTGACAATCGTATTGGCGGCAACTGGAACGGGGTATGGTTTTGCTGGGTTCCGAGCATTAGCCTTGTCGATTTGGCCACACGCCTCTATAAACGCTCCTGCTGGATCATTGTCGGCGTCTACGAGAACTACAACCCGACTGATATTGGGGAATTCCGCCTGTAAAGCGACAAGCACATTACCTATAGCAGTCTTGCCAAGGCCACCGTTTGGATCATCCTTCTTGGGGCACCGCACATCGACATTCTTTCCGCTGCTTTTTAGCAATCGGGAGAAGAATACCTCGTCTGCTTTACCTTCGCAAACGAGTTGGTAAGAAGCGAACGTTGGCATCTATCTAGCTCCAAGAATTTAATCCAACCTGATCTCAATATCCTGATTTATCGCCTCGATAGAAGAAACCCCTTCGATCTGCCTCAAGCCACACTCCCCGTTATGAAACTTTGTTTTTAGCATCGACAAATCGGTTTCCCGATCTTTCAAGGCGGAAGCGATTGCCTTTAGGTATTCCTTGCTGTGTGTGGATGCAAACAACTGAACTCTATACTCGTCGCAAAATTCCACGATGGCCTTAAACGCCTTTTCGTAGTCTAGAAAATAAAAACCGTTTTCGGCTTCGTCCAAGAGTACAACGCCCCCCGGATTCAGGCTTATCCACAACAGAACACTCGCCAGTCGATTGACCCCGGATGAATAAACCGCCAGTGGAATAGCTTGTTTGAGTCCTTTCAGGTACGCCCAAATCATCTGCTGGCCAGCAATACTCTCCGAAGTCAAATCCCTAATGTCGGAGTAGATTCTTTTTATAGTGTTTACAATCTTCTCCTTCTTGCCCTCAACGTTTTGCAGGGACAGCCGTTCTGCTGTTTCCCTTGCACTGATTGCAAGAGAGGAGGCAAGAAATACGGCGGGAAATGGCTCGGGCGGATTGGCTACCACAATCTGCCCACCAGGGGCGATTTGCAGGGGACACACGTATTCGGTCTCTCCCACTTTCCAACGAAACTCTAAGGGATGGAGACCGGAAGTTACTGGTTGGGGCTTTTGCAGATTGAGAGTTGCTTGCGACGATCCGCTGTAGCAAATATTCAGAGATCGCGCCCCTAACCCAGAATCAAAAATTTGTATTAAAGCACCCGATTCAATGGACGGATCATAAAAAATGTCGCTGAAAAAACTTTCGTAAGAGCGGCGATCCGAAACCATCATAGCCTGCTCTGCCATTCCACGAAATGCACGCATCCGAAAATAGATTTCGGGACTTAGCCCGCCTTGAATCCAGAGGGCCTCCAAAAACGCGGTTTTGCCGGTACCGCTCTCTCCTATCAGGATATTAAAGCGAGGCAAGTTGGACAGCGCCAGTTGTCTGAAACCACGAAAGTTCGCAATCTCGAGAGATTGAATCATTAGATAGTCCTCAGGTACAGCGAATTGGGGCAGTTGACTTTTTATTTGATTCTGCTCCCTGTCCTTCAAAACGCAAGCGGAAAATCTTTTACACTAGCCCGCGAATCCAGATGTTGCGAAAGCGCACAGGGTCGCCGTGGTCCTGTAGCGCCAGCGGAGCCTTGTCTGGGCCAGGCTCGTATGTGGGGACATCCCCGATGGCGGTCCGGCCTCTGATTTCGACGTTGTCCTGCACCAGCACGCCGTCGTGAAACACCGTAACGCGCGCGGGCCGCAGCAGCTTGCCGGACGCATCGAAACGCGGGCCGTGGAACACGATGTCATAACTCTGCCATTGCCCCGGCGGCCGCGAAGCATTCACCAGCGGAGGATACTGGCCATAGACGGCAGCGGCCTGCCCGTCGGCGTAGGTTTTGTTCTCATAGGAATCCAGCACCTGAATTTCGTACAGGCCCATCAGGAAGACGCCGCTGTTGCCGCGTCCCTGATCTTCGCCTTTGGGCGGTGACGGTTCCGCAAATTCGACGTGCAACTGGCAATCACCGAATGCCTGCCGCGTGTAGATATAACCGGTCTTTGCGACGACTTCCGCGTAACCGTTGGCCACTTTCCATTTGGCGGCGCTGCCATCCTGGTGCGCCCACTTGGAAAGGTCCTTGCCATCGAACAGAATGATGGCGTCGGAAGGCGCGCGCCCGGGCACGTCCGGAGTGCTTGCCGTTCCCGGATCCACCACCGGCGGCAGCGGCCGGCTGCGATCGTGAATCTTCCACTTGGTATCAACCTGGGACTGCGCAGGGACAGCTAGGACAAGCAGCAGCATGCTGCTGATGAAAACAAACATTAGTTTTTGCATGAAAAGCACCTCGGTGAGCAACTGCGGGAATTGTATCACCGCGAGCGCGCTCCAAAAAAAAGGCGCCCCACTGGGATGGGGCGCCTGTATGGATTGGATGGCGCTATTGCACGGCGGAGCCGCGGATGCGCATGCTGTAGAACGAGCGATACACAAACGTAAACGAGACGAGGAAGAATGCCGCCGCCAGAATGTGCGCCAGCGTCCCGCCCGTTTCCGCCGTGAGCTTCACCGCCAGCGAGACGGCCAGCAAGCCGAACAACGTGGTGAACTTGATAACCGGGTTAAGCGCCACGGAGGAAGTGTCCTTGAAAGGATCGCCGACGGTGTCGCAAATGACGGTGGCGTCATGCAGCGGCGTGCCCTTCTGCTTCATCTCCACTTCGACGATTTTCTTGGCGTTGTCCCAAGCGGCCCCGGCGTCGGCCATGAAGATGGCCTGGTAGAGACCGAAGACGGCGATGGAGATCAGGTAGCCGATGAAGAAAAATGGCTCGACGAAGGCGAAGGCCAGGGTCGCGAAGAAGACGGCAATGAAGATGTTGAGCATGCCCTTCTGCGCGTACTGCGTGCAGATTTCAACGACCTTCTTGGAGTCGGCCACGCTGGCTTTTTCGGCGCTGTCCAGCTTGATGTGCGCCTTGATGAATTCCACCGCGCGGTAGGCGCCCGTGGTCACGGCCTGCGTGGAAGCGCCGGTGAACCAGTAAATCATGGCGCCGCCGGTAATCAGGCCGAGGACGAAAGGAGCGTGGAGGAGGGAAAGCTTATCCAGGTTGTTGGTGAGGCCGTGAGTAAGCGACATGATGATGGAGAAAATCATGGTGGTTGCACCGACTACTGCCGTGCCGATCAGCACGGGCTTTGCGGTGGCCTTGAAAGTGTTGCCGGCGCCGTCATTGGCTTCCAGAAGATTCTTGGCGCGCTCGAAGTCCACGTCGATGTTGTAGTCCTTCTTTAGTTCCGTCTTGATGTTGGGAATCTGCTCAATCATGGAAAGCTCAAAAACGGATTGCGCGTTGTCGGTGACCGGGCCATAGGAATCCACGGCGATGGTTACAGGCCCCATGCCGAGAAAGCCGAACGCCACCAGTCCGAAAGCGAAAACCGCTGGCGCACCCATCAGATGGGCGAGCCCCAGGTTGCTGATCAGGTAGCCGATGGACATCAGGGTGACGATCGCACCGCCCAGATAGTAGCCAGAGAAATTGCCGGCCACGAACCCGGAGAGGATGCCCAGGGATGCCCCGCCTTCCTGCGCGGAGATAACCACCTCCTTGACGTGGCGTGACTCCACCGAAGTGAATACCTTCACCAGTTCGGGGATGACCGCGCCGGCCAGTGTTCCGCAGGAGATGATAGTGGCGAGCTTCCACCATTGGGTGGGATCGCCGCCGAGTGACGGAATAATCAGCGAAGAAACAGCGTAGGTGAAGGCGATGGAGACGAAGGAAGTAATCCACACCAGCCATGTGAGCGGCGTCTCGAAGTTCATTTCCGCGGCGTTGCCGTAGCGGGCTTTCTGGATGGCGTCATTGATGAAATAAGCGGCTGCGCTGGCGATCAGCATGATGACGCGCATCACGAAGATCCACACCAGTAACTGAACCTGAATCGTGGGATCTTTCACCGCGAGAAGAATGAAGGTGATCAGGGCGACGCCCGTCACGCCATAGGTTTCAAAGCCATCGGCGGTGGGGCCGACCGAATCGCCGGCGTTGTCGCCGGTGCAATCGGCGATGACGCCGGGGTTGCGCGCGTCGTCTTCCTTGATCTTGAAGACGATTTTCATCAGGTCGGAGCCGATATCGGCAATCTTGGTGAAGATGCCGCCGGCAATACGCAGCGCAGCGGCGCCCAGGGATTCGCCGATGGCGAATCCGATGAAGCACGCCCCCGCGTAGTCGCGCGGGATGAACAGCAGAATGATCAGCATCATCAGGAGTTCCACGCTGATCAGCATCATGCCGACGCTCATGCCTGATTCCAGTGGAATGTGATTGATCGGGTACGGTTTGCCGCGCAGGCCCGCGAAAGCGGTGCGCGAATTCGCGAAGGTGTTCACGCGAATGCCGAACCACGCCACGCTATAGCTGCCGCCCATGCCGATAAGGCTGAACAGCAGAATGATCGGCAGCGTCACAACGATGGGCTTGCCGGGGACGGGCGACAATATGCCGAAGTACAGCACGATGACGATGGCGATGAACACCCACAGGAAAAGCAGGAATTTGCCCTGTGTGAACAGATAGGTCTTGCAGGTTTCGTAGATCAGCTCGGAGATTTCGCGCATCGCGCTGTGCACCGGCAGGTTCTTCAGCTTCATGAAAATGGTCATGCCAAACAGCAGACCGAAGATGCAGATGAGAATGCCGAACAGCAGCAGCGTGTGGCCGTTAACGCCGAGGAACTTTACCGAGGACAAGTCTGGGAGCTTAAGACTCGCCTCCCCGCCTCCGGCTTCTTCCGCCGGTTGGGCAAGCAAGGCGGTGGCACTGAGGAGCAGCAGCGCCGACGCCGCAAAAACGCGAGACAACATCCGACTGCCCATCGAGCGGGCAGCCTCAAACGAGATACGCATGAAGGATCCTCCAGATCACTTGGGTCTCTGCGGGGCAATTCCTTCGGCCAATAATCCGGCCGCGGCCCCTACAACCACAAAACTACACACCACTCCGCCCTAACGCAGAGCGCGGTGAACCGGAATCACATAACATCCACCAGCGTCAGGGGGAGCGTCTCACCCGTAAGAGGGGAGACTCCCGTGTCTCAGACAGGACGGGAACTCTTCCGCCCGCGCACGCTACACCTTCTGGCCCGGAGCGGGCCAGGACCACCCGGCACCCCACTATGCATCGCGCGGCAGACGAAGGAAACCCTGATTTATAACACTTCGCTAATGGCGGGTCAAACCATTTGATGCGATGGAAATGACCTGAAGCGGCGAGCAATGATAGTATGAGAAGCTCGTTGCACTGATAAAGTTACATGCATACCAGGCGAATACCCCGAATGAACAGTGCATTCAACGGCGCGGCCCAGCAGACCATACCAGTGACCCAGATCCGGCACGATTGGAAAAAAGAAGAAGTCGCGGCGATTTACGCCACGCCGCTGCCCGAACTCGTGTACAGGGCGCAGACCCTGCACCGCGCATTCCATGCTCCCGATCGCGTGCAGACGTGCCAGTTGATTTCCATCAAGACGGGCGGCTGCCCGGAAGATTGCGCGTATTGTCCGCAAAGCGCGCATTACGACGCCGGCGTGGAGCGCGAGGGGCTGCTCGATCCGCAGCATGTGATCAGCGTGGCGCGAGACGCCGTGGCGCGGGGTGTAACACGAATGTGCATGGGCGCGGCGTGGCGGGAAGCCCCACAAGGCCGCGAATTCGAGATCGTCCTGGAAATGGTGCGCGGAGTCTCCTCGCTGGGCATGGAAGTTTGCTGCACGCTTGGCATGCTGACGTACGAGCAGGCCGTCCGCCTGAAGGAAGCGGGGCTCACCGCCTACAATCACAATCTGGACACTTCGCCGGAATTTTATGGCTCGATTATCACCACCCGCGTGTACGATGAACGGTTGAGGACCCTCGCGGCGGTGCGCCAGGCGGGAATCACCGTGTGTTGCGGCGGCATACTGGGTATGGGAGAGAAGGAGAGCGACCGGGCCGGCCTGCTGCAGCAATTGGCGACGCTGGACCCGCACCCTGAAAGCGTGCCCATCAACATGCTCGTGCGAATTGAGGGCACGCCGTTGGCCGCGATGCCCCCGCTCGATCCGCTCGAAATGGTTCGCGCGATTGCCACGGCGCGGATCCTCATGCCGGCTTCGCGGGTGCGCCTGGCGGCCGGTAGAAAGCAGTTGTCGCCGGAAGCAGTGACGCTGTGTTTTCTCGCGGGAGCAAATTCAATTTTTGTCGGAGAGAAACTGCTGACCACGCCAAACCCTGGAGTTGATGAGGATGAGCAGTTACTTCAGAGTTTGGGGATGAAGCCACTCGAATCCCATGCCGTCTGACGCCCTAGCGACCTGGAAAGAGGAACTGCGGAAGGGGCTGCGCGCCCTGGACGCGCGGAACCTGCGCCGCAGTCTGGCCGAAATCCACGGCGTGAATTTTTGCTCCAACGATTATCTGGGACTCGCGGAACACCCCAAGCTTCACGAAGCTGCCATCGACGCGGTGACACACGCCCGCAAGGTTGGCGGCACCGGCTCGCGCTTGCTCTCCGGCCAAACCGAGGAGTGGCGTTCTCTGGAAGAGGAGTTTGCCAAATTTGCAGGCACCGAGGGCGCGCTGTTCTTCAGCAGCGGTTACGCCGCGAATATAGGCCTCCTGGCTTCGCTTGTCGGCAAGGACGACGTCGTTTATTCCGATGTGTTGAATCATGCCAGTTTGATTGACGGGATGCGTCTATCCGGCGCGCGAAAAGTCATATATCCGCACCTGGACCTGGATGCACTGGAAAATTTGCTGCGCGAGGAAGCGGGCGCACCGTGGCGAAAAGTGATCATCACGGAAAGTGTCTTCAGCATGGATGGCGACGTTGCGCCCCTGAAAGAAATTGCCGGACTGGCCGATAAGTACGGCGCGGCGATTATTTTGGATGAAGCGCATTCCATGGGTGTCCTGGGCCCACAGGGCCGCGGGCTTGCTGCGGAGGCGGGAATTGTGCCGCAATTGCTGGCCGTGATTCACACCTGCGGAAAAGCGCTGGGATGCGCCGGCGCCTTCGTTTGTGGACCTGCCGTATTGAAGGAGCATCTCATCAACCACGCGCGTACATTTATCTTCAGCACGGCGCTCCCGCCCTATTTTTCGCGGCAGATCGGCGCGGCGTTGCGCCTTGCAGCGGGGATGGACAAAGAACGCCGGGAATTGCAGGGGCGCGCGGAGCGCTTCCGCAACGCCTTGCGCGCGGAAGGCTTCGATATCGCCGGAAGCGCCAGTCAGATCGTCCCGGTGGTCTTCGGGAAGATCGACGAGACGCTGGACGCCGCCGAGCATCTCCAGCAAGACGGCTTCGCCGTGCGCGCGATCCGCCCGCCCAGTGTCCCCGAAGGCAAAGCGCGCTTGCGTTTGTCATTGACCTGCCGCATTCCGCAGGATGAGTTGGATCGCCTGGTGGGATCCCTGGTAGCTTGGCGGGCGCAGAACAAAGTTTTGACCGCGGCGAAACGCGCATGAGAAGCCACTTCTTCATCACTGGAACCGATACCGGCGTCGGCAAGACGACGCTCGCCGCCTTGCTCTGTGCGGCGCTCGATGCGGTGTACTGGAAGCCCATCCAGACGGGCACGCTGGAAGGCTCGGACCGCGTCACAGTCATGCGCCTGGCGGGCATTGGAACCGACCGCACGCTGGATGAGGTCTACAAATTCGTGCCTCCGGTTTCCCCGGACCTGGCGGCCCGCTGGGCCGGAGTGGAGATCGATCTCAACCGGCTGAACCTTCCCTCCAGCCTGATAAACGACTGGCTCATCGTTGAAGGCGCCGGCGGCGTGCTGGTGCCCATCAATTCCAAGCAGTTCATGCTGGACATGATGGTAAAATTCAAACTGCCGGTGATTTTGGCGGCGCGCAGCGGCGTGGGCACCATCAATCACACGCTACTGACGCTCGCCGCGCTGCACGCGGCCGAACTGCCTGTGCATGGCGTGGTGTTGATCGGAGATCAGAATCGCGAGAACCGCGAGACCATCGAGAAATTTGGCCACGTTCGCGTGATCGGTGAAATTCCCAAGCTCCCGAACCTCCATCGCACCGCCCTGATGCAGGTTTTCCTGAACCACTTTGACCGCTCCGCGTTTTCCCAATGACGACACCACTGCGCATCTGGCACCCCTTTACGAATGCCCTCCTGGACCCCGCCCCGCTCCACGTGGCCAGCGCCGAAGGCGTCTACCTTCACCTGGCCGATGGCCGCCGCATCCTGGACGCGATTTCTTCCTGGTGGGTGAATCTCCACGGCCACGCCAACCCGCGCATCAGCGCCGCCGTTGCGGAACAATCTCGCAAGCTCGAACAGGTGATTCTGGCAGGTTTCACGCATGATCCCGCGGAGGAGCTGGCCGAGCGCTTGCGCAAATGGGCGCCCGCCGAACTGACGCACATGTTTCTCTCCGATGACGGCTCCACCGCCGTGGAAGTCGCCCTGAAAATTGCCGTGCAACATTTCCAGAACCTCGGGCGGCCCCAAAAACACGAAATCGTCGCGCTGGCCGACGGGTATCACGGGGACACTGCCGGCGCCATGTCCGTCAGCGATTCCTCGCCGTTTACCGCACCCTTCGAGTCCATGCGTTATCCGGTGCACCGCGTCCATTCGGCCTACTGCTACCGCTGTCCCGTGGGATTGAAGCGCGAGACCTGCCACATCGAGTGCGTGCAAAAGCTGGAAGATTTGCTGGCCGAGCGCGGCGCTAAGATTGCCGCGGTCATCGTGGAGCCGCTCCTGCAGGGCGTTGGTGGAATGATCGTTCACCCCGTCGAGTTTCTCCAGAAGATCCGGGCGCTGTGCACGCGTCACGACGTCTTTCTGATTGCCGACGAAGTGCTCACCGGATTCGGCCGCACCGGGAAAATGTTTGCCTGCGAACTGGCCAACGTCGTCCCCGATCTCATGTGCCTTTCCAAGGGCATAACGGGCGGTTTTCTGACTATGGGCGCGACGCTGTGCACGGATCGCGTGGAGTCTGCCTTCCGCAGCGAAAACCGCATGCACACTTTTCACCACGGCCATTCCTACACGGGGAATGCCCTGGCCTGCGCCGCCGCCAATGCCAGCCTGCAAATTTTCGACGACGAGCCCGTGTTCGACCGCATCGCCGCAATCACGCGCGTCAACGCCGATCGCCTTGCCGATTTGCGCGGCATGCGTCAGGTTGGCGATACGCGGCAGGTCGGCACCATCGGCGCGCTGGAATTGCGGGCCGACGATCCCGGTTATCTTTCCGCGTTACGCCCGAAACTCTATGATTTCTTCCTGCGGCGCGGTGTTTTGCTGCGCCCGCTGGGCAACGTGATCTACGTGATTCCGCCTTACGTCATTACGCGGGAAGAGCTTCACCACGTCTACGACATCATCACAGAAGCCATCGAAGCGCTGCTCTAGCAGCTTGTTGAAAGACCCCGAATTTGTCATTCCGAACGGAGTCTGCGGAGTGAGGAATCTCTCTTTTCTTGGTATTTTGATTGAAGAGGGATTCATCGCACAAAAGACGTGCGATGCAAAATCGTACCTCGCTTCGCTCGGAATGACGGGGGATGCATTTCTCACCAACCTGCTGATCCGTTCCCACGCTCTGTTACACTGAGATTCTCGAAATACGGAGGATCCTGCCTTGGCGGCGCCGTTGAGCGGCTGGAAACAGAAAATCGTGGTCTTTGCCGGAACCTTGGGCGCGCCGGGACTCTTCCTGATTTCTTTTCTCGATTCTTCCGTGCTGACGTTTCCCGTCATCAACGACCTGCTGCTCATCGAACTTTCCATCCAACATCCGCTGCGCATGCCGCTTTACGCCGCGATGGCCGGGCTGGGCTCGTTGCTGGGTTGCCTGCTGCTTTATTTTCTGGCGAAAAAGGGCGGGGAAGCGTTTTTTCAAAAAAAAGCGGGCGCCCGCGCGCACGCCGTCCGGCGCTGGGTGGAGAAAAACGGATTTGGTGGCATGCTGCTCGCCGCCCTTCTGCCACCGCCGACCCCATTCAAGTTTTTTGTATTTGCCGCCGGCGTATTTGAGGTGCCGCTTGTAAGCTTTACTTCCGCCATCGCGCTGGCCCGCGCGATTCGCTACTTTGGCATCGGCTATCTGGCCATCCGCTATGGGAAAGACGCCCTGCCGTTTCTGGCGCAGCACAAACTGGAAGTCGCAATCGCGGTGATCCTCTTCGTGCTCGCCAGTTACGCCTCGTCCCGCCTGATCCTCCGCGATAAACCCGAATCTGCCGCGCGGTAGGCTTGCCCAGGTACTTGAGGGGGCCCCATCCTTCGCGTCTTTTGCGATCTCTGCGCCATCCCGATGCTTTTTCGAGATGAACGGTGGGCTCCGACGCCACACACTCTCTTCTCCTCACTCCAGTATTTCTCTTCTCTGCGAACTCTGTGAAAGCTCTTGGCTTCGCGCAGCCTGCTGTAAAATCCCGGCTACCGCAAGTGCGCTTCTCCCGCCCAGGCAAGTTGTTCACTTACGATGCGCGAGGCCGAATCCAGCCAAATTCGCGCCACCACACGATCCCGCGTCTGTTGTTCCGCCACATCCCGCAAATCGCGAATCACCACCTCGTAGCCAATTTCCGTTTTGTCCACGGCGGCGCGCGGAATTCTTGCCGCGCTCAGGAATTTGCGCCCTACCACCGATTGTTGCACCGCCGTCAGCACCGGGGATTCTTCCGGTTTATGCAGGCAGGTGGCAGCTTCCGGGTCGAAGCTGTCCCCGGAGGTCACCGGAACATCGATGAGGCAAAGATACGACTGCGTTTCCACCACGCCGTGCCATGTCAAAAGCGAAAGCCTCTCCGCGAATGACTCGACGCGCCGCGGCGATTCCCCGCGATAGGAACGTGGTTCAAGCAGCGCGACGCTATTGAAGTGCAACACTCCGCGCGCCCCAACGTAAATCCCAATTAGCACAAGCGCCACCAGCGCGCCATTGCGCCCCCGCGGCCTCTTGTCCTTGGCCCCGATTTCGAGACTGACCAAAAGTAAAAACTCCGGCACAACTACTCCGCCTAAGAGTAGAAACAGAATCCACGGGTCCACTTGGGGGAGCCAGTCCAGGGCATAGCGCGTGCCATGGAAAGGCCAAAGCAGTTCGATGCCGGCCGATTGGCAGAAATCGAACAAGAGATGCACGACGGCGGCGCAGGATGTCGCTGCCAGGAGACCCTTCCAAGTTTCCAATCGTTTTCCGTCCAGCTTGTGCGCTACCCACGCGGCGATGACGATGATGGCGATGGTGCCAAGCAGGGAATGCGTGAACTTGCGGCGCCCCGCCAGGTAAGCAGCGGGGCCAAACCACTCGCTGATCAAATCCACATCGGCAAGCGTGCCGGCAACGAGCATGCCCGCAAGCACCGGCCATCCCCGCCGCGCGAAGAATCCGCGTGCCAGGGCCAGGGAGAGCAACGCATGCGTGACAATGTCCACGGTCAGAATTCGTGCGTGGGACCGACGATAGAGCCAGGCGTGCCCGGCGGCACCAATAGCTTCAATGCTCGCGGCACAATCGAAAACTCCACCGGCAGCCGCGCGAACGGCTCGCCATCCAGTTGTGCGTACACCGGCTTGCCATCCAGCGGTTCGCACACCAGCGTGTCCGCTTTCCAGAAGTGTACATCTTCTTCCTTGCGCAGGTTGCCCATCCACAACGTGGGCAGATAGCTCAAGTAGCGCAAGCCGCTTTGCGTGGTCAGCGCCAGCACTTCAAACTGGTCTCCGAAGAGATCGGCTTGGTCGGTAATCTTGAACGGGCCGCCATAATTCTTCGTTCGGCCAACGACGACCAGCGTGCCTTCGACCTGGCGGTCGCCTGTGCGCACGCGGAAACGCGGAAAGGTGTAGCGCAAAACTTCGCGCGCGCCCTGCCACCAGTACGCCAGTATGCCGATGCGCGCCTTCAAGCCCAGGTCAACGGAATAGACAATCATGCCGTCGGGACCGGCGCCGGCAACGCTAAGGAAAAAGCGCCGCTTCTCCGGCTGTTCCAGCGGCGTGGCCAGGCCCAGGGCAATCTCCCGCACTTCCGCGTGGACCAGTTGCTTCGCCGCGCGCGGAATGTCCCACGGCAGAGCAAGTTCCTTCGCCAGGATGTTGGCCGTGCCGCCAGGCAGAAGCGCCAGCGGTACGCGGTGCCCGTTCATGCAGGTGGCCAGGCCGTTGACGACTTCGTTGAGCGTGCCGTCGCCGCCGCAAGTGATCACCAGTTGCCGCCCTTCGCGCGCGGCCTGCTGCGCGATTTCCGTGGCGTGGCCGGGAGCGGTCGTTTCCACGAGCTCGGCCTCGATCCCATTAGCGGAGAGAATTCGCCGCGCCAGATTAATCAGGCGCCGCCGCGCGTTTCCGCCAATACCGGCGTTGGGGTTGTGAATCAACAGCGCGTTTTGGAACTGACTTTCCATAGTCTCCCGGAACATCAGCAGCGCCTACATTCTATATAATAAGATGCGTTTTGCAGCCTACGATCTACGAGGCACTGATGGCAAAAGCAGCACCTTCCACGATCAAAAAAGAGCTTCAGGACCTGCGCGAAAAACTTCGCTACCACGAGTATCGCTACCACGTCCTGGATGACCCGGAAATTTCGGACGCCGCCTATGACCGTCTGATGAACCGGCTCAAGGAGATCGAAGCAGCCTATCCCCTGCTGGTCACGCCGGATTCGCCCTCGGTGCGCGTGGGTGGTCCGCCGCGCGAAGGCTTTCAGACCGTTCGCCACGCCCGGCCGATGCTCAGCCTGGACAACGCCTTTTCCCACGACGCCCTGCGCGATTGGGACCGCCGCGTGCGCGAAACCAGCGGCCGCGACGACATCGAGTACATCGCCGAGCACAAATTCGATGGTCTGAGCATCTCCCTGCAATACGAAGACGGCGTGCTCGTCCGCGGCGTCACGCGCGGCGACGGCACCACCGGCGAGGACGTCACGCCCAATGTGAAAACCGTGCGCTCCGTGCCCCTGCGCGTTGAAAGCGCCGCGCTGAAAAAGGCCAAGCTGCCCGCCGATTTCGAGGTGCGCGGCGAAATCATGATGACCCGCGACTCCTTTGAAGCGCTGAACCGCCAGCAGGAGCAATCGGGCGGCAAAATCTTTGTGAATCCCCGAAACGCCGCGGCGGGCGCCATTCGCGTGCTCGATCCCACCATCACTGCGCAGCGCCGCCTGGACTTCTTCGCCTACTACCTGTTCGTGGATGGGAAAGTGCCCTTCGCCAAGCATTCCGACTCCCTGCAGGTACTTAAGCAATTGCGGTTCCGCGCCAGCGATGATTGGAAGCTCTGCGACGGAATCGAGAAAGTCGTGGACTACTGCACCGTCTGGGACACTAGGCGCGAGAAGCTGGCCTACGACATTGATGGCGTGGTCATCAAGGTGAACTCCACGCCGCTGCAAAACGAGCTGGGATTTACCGCCAAGGCTCCGCGCTGGGCTATTGCGTACAAATATCCCGCGCGGCAGGAAACCACCGTGGTGAACGACATCATCGTGCAGGTGGGCCGCATGGGAACGCTAACGCCTGTCGCGGTGCTGGAGCCGGTGCAGGTGGGCGGCGTCACTGTCAGCCGTTCCACGCTCCACAATATGGATGAGATCGACCGGCTCGGGCTGCAGATCGGCGACACCGTGCTGGTCGAGCGCGCCGGCGAGGTCATCCCGCACGTCTTAAAAGTGGTGAAGGAAGGGAAGTCGCGCAAACCCTTCCGCATGCCGAGGGAGTGTCCCGTCTGCGGCAGCGCCATCCACAAAGCCGAAGAGGAAGTCGCCTATCGCTGCGTCAACGCCGCGTGCCCCGCGAAGCTCAAAGAATCGCTGCTGCATTTCGCCGGGCGCCACGCGATGAATATTGATGGGTTGGGCGAAAAGATCGTGGACCAGCTTGTGGAGAAGGGAATCGTCAAAGATGTAGCCGACCTCTACGCGCTGAAGCAGGACGAAGTGGCCAACTTGGAGCGCATGGCGGAAAAATCCGCGCAGAATTTGCTGGACGAAATCACCGCCAGCAAAAAGAATCCCCTCTCTCGCCTGATTTTTGCGCTGGGCATTCAGTTCGTGGGAGAGCGTACGGGGCAGCTCCTGGCGGAGCATTTTTCTTCGCTCGAGGATTTTGCCGCCGCCAAGACCGAAGAGCTAGAAAATGTCCCCGAAGTCGGCCCCAAAGTGGCCGCCAGCATCGTGGAATTCTTCTCCGAACCCGCAAACCGCAATCTCATCAAAAAGCTGTACAAGGCCGGTGTCCACCCCACCGCGGAAAAGCGCGAAGTGAAAAGCCAGAAGCTCGCGGGCAAGTCCTTCGTCTTCACCGGCGGCCTCGCCAATCGCAGCCGCGAAGAAGCGGGCGAACTTGTGCTGCAGCACGGCGGCAAGGTTTCCGGTTCCGTCAGTAAGAAGACCGATTACGTCGTAGTCGGCACCGATCCCGGCTCCAAATACGACAAAGCCAAGGAATTGGGCGTCGCCATCCTCACCGAATCCGAATTCGAGAAACTCCTTGGTTTGAAGTGACCCTGTTTTCCGCTGTATTCAGTGCTGGTGCACCACCATTCACGGAACGATAGCTTTCCATTATCTAACTACGTCATAATCCACCACGGAGCTTCCCTCTCACCGATGAAGCGTCTCGCCCAGTTCCTCCGCTCCGTCATTCCCGCTGACCCCTGGCAACTTGCTTTTCTAGTCGGCGTCGTTTTACTTCACATTTTCCCACGCCTCTCATGGCGGCCGGTCCAGGTAGATACTTCCCTTCTGCATGATCCACTAACTCTGTTACAGACTGACGAACACGCCCGCATGGAATGGAGCCAAGCCATCACCATCGCTGTCTGGCCCATGGCTTTAGCCAGTCTGGTTGGGTATCTCACCTGTTTTTGGTCCAGTCCCAGGCCTGTGCGCCGTCTGCTTTGGGGCGCAGTTCTTCCTGCTCTGTTGACCCTTTGTTTTCTGCTTTTCAAGTTTTCTCAGGTCACGGCGTATCCGCCGTCTGTGTTTCCCTCCGTCCCGGGCCTCGCCCTTGAGTACGCATGGCTACGCTCGAATTTCTGGAGATTACCCGCTGGGTTTTATATGAGCATCGTCGGCCTCGTTCTAATCGCACTTTTCGCGACCCGGCTCTACCTGCACCTCTCGGTATTGCCACTTTCCTTGCCCAACGATTCTCTTCATCGCCAAGATGACTCAGGTTCCTGGCCCAAGGTGAAGACCCTCATTTTCGTGCTCGTTGGCCCAATATTCCTACTCAGCGTCCTTTTCGGGCTCTTGTTCGTCCTCATTTACGCTTTTTTGCCGCAATCCCGCTCCCCTGAGTTCGGAGTCGCCTCCAGAATCGTTGCCGAGATTCTGCAAGCTGTAATTCTCCTCATCGTTGCTCTCTGGTTTCTTGGCGAATCCGGCAGAAAGGACGCCCGCAATTCAATCCAGTTGCCCGAACCGCGTTGCGCTTTCTTTGCGGCTTTACTTCCCATTGGCATATGCGGTTCGGTTGGCGCCGCGAAGTACCTTATCGACCGTGCTGACTGGGCTGCACATTACTTCGGCAAGACTTGACCGCCTGAGTTTTCCGCCTACTTTGAGTTTGCAGGCATGAGGAATCCGTGGCTTCTTTTGTTGATTTTCGGCGCCTTAGCGGAAGAAATCGTTTTTCGGGGGCTTTTGTTGCCAAGACTTGGGGATCGCTATGGGTTATATCGCGGGATCTTCTTGACGGGAATTATCTGGGCCGCGATCCACTTCCGGTTCGATCATTACTGGCACCTTTCCACAAGCGGTGTGTTCCAATCCTTGGCGTATAGGATTCTATTCTGCCTGGCTATGAACTATGTGTTTGCATGGATGACTCTACGGTGGAAGTCCATCATCCCCGCGGCAGTCGCGCATAGCGTTTCAAATATTCTGATATTTGGTGGCGTCACTAGTTCTGTATCCTGGAGCGAAGAATTTCGGCTGGTCGTCTGGGCGATCATTGCTCTTCTGCTCTTTCATTATTGGCCGGTGGCACGAATCGGAGCGCCCGAAGCTGATTCTCCGGTATCTCCTCCCGAACCTGCCGTCTAAGCCATCTAATCTCGCGCTATAATAGAACCGGCGGGTGAGCCGGACGATCGCTGGCTTGGCCTGGGTGCTGTGGTCCAAGGGGAAGCCCTTCGGCGCTGCGCCTCAGGGTAAACGGGAGGAAAGTCCGGACACCACTTCGCGAATGGACGCTGACCGATCTAAAGATCGGCCACTACACAAGCGAGGAAAACCCTGCGGCCTTCGGGCTGCAGGGAACCCTTCGAGCCTATGGCTCTCAGGGTGAAGGGCATCGCGCCTGGTAACGCCAGGGGACGTTTGTTGCGTGCCGGGTTAAAACCCGACACCTACGTGCGTCACGGAAAGTGCCACAGAGAATAAACCGCCTGCGAAGCAGCCCGGTGATAGCCCGGAGGAAAACCTTCGAGACATCTTCCAACGGCTTGAATCGCCGGTAAGGGTGAAAAGGTGGGGTAAGAGCCCACCGCCCCGGTGGCAACATCGGGGGCACGGCAAACCCCGCGAGGTGCAAGACCAAATAGGAGGGCAGAGCTGGCCCGGCTCGCTGAGCACTGCGCGCAAGCGCAGCGGCTCCTTTTCCAACGGCGCAAGCCGCTGGGACTGACGAACCCTCGGGTAGGTCGCTCGATCCCGGTCGCGAGGCCGGGGCTAGAGGAATGATCGTCGCGGCACGCTGCTGTAAAGTAGTGCGCCGCACAGAATCCGGCTTACAGGCTCATCCGCCATTTTTCAATAGTTTGCTGAACTTACTGAGGCTCGCAGATTATAGTGACACCATCACTGTGCAGCGCCCCCATTTGGCGGCTGTTTGCCTTGCCGGCAGGATGCCGGCGCTACATCTGAGCGGTCTTCTGTGATAAGCACCCGCTTCTCTTTCAACGCACGTTCCAGCACTTGGTCATCGGTCGCACCCCTCGCAATTTCGGCGGTGGCAACCACGTCGTGACCCGCTTCACGCGACGCCCGGATCACCGGCCTAGTAGAGCCTTCGAGGCTGCGGGAAAAGTCGACAAAGAGTCTCTTCAGGGGCTAAAGCCCACTGATTATAAAGGCTTTGCGCCGGGGCTGAAGCCCCGGCCTCCTAAAGAAAAGACTTTTTCCCCAAGCTGTTTCCTCGGCCACGAAGTTCATGCGTTAGGATTTGCCCGCGAGAGGCTCGTTTGGGAGCAGCACCACTTCCTCGTGCGTGATGCTCGCCGCGCCATAGGCTACCGCAGCCCGGATGTCTTCCGTTGTGAGGTGCGGGTAATCTTTCAGCAATTCACCCTCGCTGGCGCCCTTGGCGAGTTTACGTAGGATCAGCTCGACGGTGATTCGCGTCCCTCGAATCACGGGTTTCCCCATCATAATCGCTGGGTCAATGTCGATTCGCTCGGTCGTCATCAGCAATCCCCTTCACAAATCATATCGCCCTTGCGAAAACTGTGACATAACTGTGCCATAAAACCTGTTTTGGCTGCCAAAACTGACTTCTTTGACAGGATGCTTCGCGACCTACGGCGGGAAATTCATGCGACGCAAGAGATCTTGGAAGCGCGGGTCGGAACGCAGGGGATCCAGCATGGGTTCCACCTTAAGCTGAACCATTGCGCCATCATGGACATCGAGGCCCTTCTGCAGCAGTGCTAATGCTTCTTCCCGCTCGCCCAGGGCGGAATAAACCATCGCCATATAGAACGGAGAGATATATTCCCGCTTCGATTGCTGCTTCAGTTCGCCAAGTATTCTAAGGGCCTCCTCTCTATTGCCAACAGCAGCAAAGGCATGAACGAGCCCCGGAAGAACTCCAGAGTCGGCGCGGTTCAGGTTCAATAGCGTCTCGAACTCTGCGTGAGCCTCTTGATGCAATCCTTTTATGAGGTATATCCGGCCGAGATAGCCGTGTGTAGCGGCATCTTTGGGTTCCAGTTCCAGAGCCTTGCGCGCTTCGACGATGGCCCGGTCATATTGACGCCCCAGGTAGAGAACGAAGACGACGTTCGCGTTTATTCTGGCCGAGAGGGGGTCGAGTGTCCGCGCTTGCTCGACCTCTCGGATGGCTTCTTCACTCCGGCCCATGTAGGCTAAGGCCAAGGCGTACCAGTGGTGGGCCGTTGCATAGTTGGGGTTCAACTGGATTGCCGTCTGGTATCCTCGCAGTGCATCCGCCCAAGCGAAGTTATGAACCGACACTTGCGCCAATGAAGCTTGGGTTTCGGCCAGATTGTTGTCGAGTTCGAATGCCCGCAATGCCGCTGCCCGCGATTTAGGATAAACCTCTGTGCCAGGAAGGAAAGAGTTGTCGCCCAACGCGCTGTAAGAATCTGCTAAGCCAGAGTGGGCCAGCGCGTAGGTGGAGTCAAGGCTGATGGCTTGTTGGAAATATTCCAAACTCCTCTTGAGTCCCTCTTCTGTCCGCTTGTTCCATTCGTAGCGACCCTTGAGATAGAGCACGTAGGCGTCTGGGTTGACCGGACGGGCGCTGGCGAGGTGTGTTTGCTCTTGTGGGGTGATGGTGGTCTGGACCTCCTTGGCAATTGCCTGGGCCACCTCGCTTTGCAACGTGAGTACCTCGTGTAGGTCCCCCTCGTAACTCTTTGCCCAAAGATGGGTATCAGACGGGCCGTAGATAAGCTGGGCTGTAATTCGCACCCGATCGCCGGAACGGAGCACAGCGCCTTCAATGATGCCATCGACATTCAGCTCGCGGGCAATCTGGGGCAGTGGCTTGTCCGAACCCTTATAGTGCATCACCGATGTTCGCGAGATCACTTTCAGCGAACGGATCTGCGACAATTCAGTAATCAGTTCCTCCGTCATACCATCGGAGAAATACTCCTGTTCAGGGTCGCGAGAAAGATTGGCGAGGGGCAATACCGCAATAGAATTGACGGGGGCCACGTTTCGACTGCTGAAGAGGTGCTGGCGGACCCCACCTACGTTCAGGGTGAAAATGGCTATTGCACCAGCCACGAGCGCGAGAAGGAGCACCATCAAATAAATCAGCGGGGTTCGGAACAAGGAGAGAAGCCAGAGACGTCTTTCCTCAACTTGTACACGATCGCTCTTCGGGACAGGGGGCGGCTCGGCCGGGCCTACGTAGCGATACCCGCGCCGTGGCAATGTCTCAATGTAACGAGGATTGTCCGCATCATCGCCCAGCGTTTCGCGTAACCGGTTGATGGCTGCGTTCAGGCCGTGCTCGAAATCCACGAACGTGTCAGAAGGCCACAGCGCGGCGCGCAACTCGTCACGAGTCACCAACGCGCCTGGGCGCTCCAACAGGATCTTCAGGATTTGAAAGGACTGCCTGGGCAAGCGCAGACGAACGCCTTGCTTTCTGAGTTCCTGGGACGGGAGGTCCGCTTCAAATGGGCCAAACGAGATGAGCGTCAGGGGCGTTTTGCTTCCGGGCATCCGTCACTTCCAGCAGCACAGCGTAGCACAGGTGGCGCGCATGGTCTGTGTGGAGCGATGCCCCACCGCCAAACCCAGAGTATAACTACCATGCTTTGAGGGAGTTATGCTGTGACAGAGATGCGAGCTTCTTGTGCGAACCAGAGCATTGAGGTAGATCGGTAGACATAGGAGTTTCAGCACAGCACCAAAGGAGGTGCTCAATGAAACTCAACTTAATCCGATTCATGGTACTGGCCGCAGTTGCCCTGATTCTTGGCTCTGCTGCATTCGCTCAAACCCTCTCTCTCCGAGCGGTTGTCCCGTTTAACTTCGTGGTTGGGGATAAGGTCTATCCCGCTGGAGAGTACGCCGTCAATACCTCCGGCAATGCCAACTATCTGCTGTTCATTGCTGGCAGAAGCACAAAGGAGTCGGTACTGACTCAGTCCTATCCGATCACTTCCGGCATGCCGGCAGAACGCTCGGCGCTCATCTTCCAACGCTTGGGGGAGACCTACATCCTCCAGCAGGTTTGGACCGCGGGAAGTCCGGTTGGCCTGGGGCTTCACCAGAGCCATCTCGAGACCCGGCTGGCGCTGAATAGAACGAAGCCTGAAAGAACGATCGTGGCCGCAAACATTCTTCATTAGGACTAGGGGAAAGAGCCCTGCTCGCCTGACATGCGGCCTCATGGGAAGAGAGGGAACGGACATCCGTTCTCTCTCTTTTTCTTCTTCTTTGAGTTCCGTTCGAACCGCTGCGGCGGATGGCTGGCGGCTCGTCGAGATTTACCCCGAAGACATGCGCCATCACGTGCTGTGCCATCTCTATTGCGAAGACGTCTTACTATTGGTGCGTAGCTGCAAAGCAGTGCGCCCCACAGAATTCGGCTTACAGGCTCACCCGCCATAAGTTTTTCTTGCTATCAAAGTCTTGTGGAATTCCGGTCGCCGGTTGTAACGCCCGTGTAACACCTTCCGAGAGACACTACACCGGGGATTTCAATTACTTATCCCAAAAAGCGCGGAGCCGCATTGCAATGAGAACCCATGCGTCCATCATCGCTGTCACCGGACTCTTCTTTCTCGTTACACTCTTGTCTGGTCTGGTGCAGAGCCGAAATCTCAGGCAAAACGACCCGCGGACCTCGGGGAAGCCCATCGCGAGTGGGATAGCAGGTGTCCATAAACTCTTCGCGCTTGCGGCACTCATCACCGCAATGGTGGCAATCCGAAGACTGCATCGAGGCATGGAGTTCACAAGCATCGAATTAGCTGCCGTGATCATCGCCGGATTGTTTTTTCTGATCATGATCATTTCTGGCAGTTTGCTGAGCCTTGGCAGGCCGAGAAACGACGAAATACTGGCCGTTCATAAGGTTTTCTCGGTTCTAACGGTCATCCCCGCATTTGGGGCCATTTACCTTCTGATACGCGGCAGGTGGTAATGGCCGGTCTGTCTCCGGCCTACAGGCTCATCCGCCAATACTTCCTTTTATTTCCCGATTTCTTGTCTTCAGTGCATTCGCGTTGAAGCCTGTGCGCCCCAAGCAATACACCAGGCAGGTCGGCGTTCTGCGGCTTGGCTTTACTTCCCCGGCGATTCCGCCGGCTGCAGTTCGCGCGCACGAGCGATCAGCTTCTTCAGCTTGCCCTCGATGGAGGCGTCGCCAATATGCTCGTCCTGCAGGACGCCGTCCGCGTCAATGGTGAAAGTGTGGGGAATGGCGGTTACAGCGAACATCTTCGCTACTGATCCGGTAAATCCCCCGTCGCGATATTGCGGCCAGGTCATTTCGTTTTTCGCAATGAACTCTTTCCACTTCTGCTCGTCGCCATCCAGGCTCACGCTGAGGATGACCAGCGGCTGTCCCTGAAATTTCTTGGCTACTTCCCGAATATGCGGCAGCGCCTCGCGGCAGGGTTCGCACCACGTGGCCCAAAAATCCAACAACACGACTTTTCCCTGCAAATCGTCCATGGCAATCCGTTGTCCATCCACCGTGGTAACCGCGAAGGGCGGCGCCATGCGGGCGCGCGCGAGCTCCGGGCGGCTGATGTATCTCGTGGCGCGCTGGCGGTTGGGATCGTTCCCCTCCTTCGTCTTCACATACTCCTCAAACCTCGCTTTTGCCGCTTCGTCCTGCCGCAGGTTGGCCAGCGCCCTTCCATCCAGGTACAGCGCATCCGGAAAATTCGCATAAGCGGCAAGCGCTTTGGTAATTTCGTCGTGCGTCCGGGCAAACAATTCCTCTTTGTGCTTTTGCAAGCCTTCCTCCATAAGCACTCCCGCATATAGATAGTGCGCAAGGGCCGTCTCTCTATCACCTTTTGCTTCTCCCACCATCTCCTCTGCGGCGAGTTCGGCAGCCTTCCAATCACCATACTCCACCCCGTACTTGATCATCTGTTTCTGGCACGCCAGACAATGTCCGTCGTCCTGCTTGTCTGCTTTTTTGAACTTTTCCAGAGCCTCCTCAGCTTCTTTTTCGTGCGACTTTTTGAGCGCATCCTTATAGGTTTTCTGGGCCTTCTCATTCGCCGGCCCGTCCTTGATTTCCTGGGCTGCCGCAGGCGTCAGAACACACAAAACCATAAGACTTGCGAGGACCAATCGCATGGAAGGCCTCCTACTCGTGAAGAAACCCGGCGTCACTCTGCCATTAGACCGGAGCTTAGCACCGAAATGCCCATATGCAGTAGCTGGCTTGGAAGACCATTCGCCAAGCTTCTTTTCGGTCTCTTCCGTATTGCTGGCTCCCGAGTCGTTTTGTCACCGGGAGCGGCGGAGTGGGCAGGCTGTCTGTTCTGCGACGATTGACGCCACAACAGCATCGCCCGCGCCACGTTCCCGAATTGGGACTCCCTCCGCACGATGTTCCACTTTGAATCTTCGCCACTCCTCACCATCCATCTTTCTCCCGTGAATCGCAGTGCTTCTTAGCGGAAACGCCCGCCAATTCAGCAATCAATTCATCCGACTGCGGCGCTGCGTATTGGAAAGCGAATTGCTCACCTCCCGGCAGGTTTCATTCGCAGATCGCTTTCGTGCTGTTCGCAAAGAGGCAGTTGATCCATGGGAACCACGGCCGTCAAGACGCAAACGGAACATCCAATGCCCATCGCAGCTTTGCCCCAAGCGAGCGCCCCGGCCATTCCGCACGAGAGACTCTGGGGAATTCGATGGTCATTTTCCCTGGTGGATCCGGCCACGACAGTCAGTGCAGGCCTGCTCGTCAATCTACTCCTCGCGCGCTGGCTTCCGGCGCAGCAGTACGGCGCCTTCGCTCTAGTCTTTGCGCTGTTCCTCTTTCTCGCCGGCATTCACAACGCCCTGGTTCTCGAGCCCATGAGCGTCAACGGGCCAGCCAATTACCCGCGAAACCTCGCGGATTATTTTGAAGCGCAAATCTGGGCACATCTCGCGCTCACTGCTGCACTGGCCACTCCTCTCCTTCTCGCCGCTGCGGTTCTCGCCCTATTCGGCTACGGCGGCGCACTGCCGGGCGCACTTCTCGGTGCCGGCCTCGCGCTTCCCTTTATCCTTCTGTTCTGGCTGGCGCGCCGCATGTGCCACATCCTCGAACGGCCCGTCAGCGCAATGTCCGCGAGCGCTTGCAGCCTGGCGCTGCTCCTTTGCGGGCTGCTCGCTTTGCAGGTCACCCACAAAATCACACCCTTCCTGGTGTTCTTGTTCCTCGGATTCAGCAGCTTGTGCGCGGCCCTGCTGATTTTTCACAAACTGCAGATCGGCCTGGACGAAACGCGCCCTTGCAGCGTTTCCTGGCTTTCCGCCGCCGTGGAGAACTGGCGTTATGGCCGATGGCAGTTGGGTGGCGCAGTTTGCTTCGCATCGCTTGGTCAAACGGCGATGCTTCTGGCGCCGATTCTTCTCGGCCTCGCCGCCGCCGGAAAATTGTTGGCGATGCAGATCCCCGCGCTCCTGATGCTGCAGTGCGGTGCGGCGGCCGTGATGTTGCTGCTCCCGAGCTTTGCCCGCGAGTCCCTCACTGGCGGCAGCAAACGCCTGCGGCAACTCGCGCATTGCGTCAGCCTGAGTCTCGCGGGAGCAGCGTTGCTCTTCGCCGCGCTTCTCTACTTCGCCGCCGCACCCGTCGAGCGCCTCCTCTTCGGCGGCAAGTTTGCCGACGATGCCTGGCTCATCCCACTGTTCATGCTCATCCCGCTCTCTGCAGGTCTTGCCAGCGGCTATTCCATGGCCCTCCGAGCCATGCAGCGCCCGCATTTCGATCTCCTCGCCAACCGTATAGGCGCCGCAGTCTCCGTTCAAACCGCATTTCTCTTTATTCCGCTCTGGGGTCTCGCCGGCGCCGCCATCAGCATGGCTTCCGGTTTTGCCGCGCGCGCCGCAGTTGTCTGCCTCGGTTTCCGCCAGGCCGCCGCAAACGATCGCAGAGAATTTGCAGGCCAGCCTGCGGAAGAAATTACCCCGCTGCAGCAGTTCAATATCTGATCCCCCATTCATTCCGGAAGTGTTGCGGCTTGGGTTTCCCTTGTTCTTAAACTCATAACTTACAACTGAAATCTTTGAACTTTGCCGCCGCAGCTAGCCCCCAGGCACAAATTCCGCACTTGGAAACACGAAACGCGATACTCGCCCAACGCCCCGGAGGCGCGGGATATACTGCAAGCAATCTCGAATTCCAATACAGGGGCTCTCATCAATCTTTCACCAGGGATTTCAGGAGGAAACCTATGCCCGACGCGAATCTGGCCCTACACGAGAACCGATTACCGCAATTGACCACGCATACCGGGCTGCGTCTGCGTGAGGATGCTCTCTACTCGAATGCCAAAGGAGAAGAGAAAGCCGGAATCCGCAAGCGCCTTGATCAAACGCTTGAGAGGCTTAAGGACGTCCTGCCACGGTTGCTGCAACCCGACGAAGCCATCCTTTACGTGGCCAAAGCCCAGGTTTATCCGACGTGGGTGGAACAATTCCTTTCCAGGTGGCACCAGAGCTTGCGACCGAGCGTGCAATTCGTTTTTACGAATCGCCGGCTACTGGCTTTGCGCACACGTGCCAAGGGCTTCATGAATTGGAAATGGGACCGCGGTATTCGCGTGGTTCGTTGGGGTGACGTCGAGGGCGAAAAAGTGAAAGGATTCCTTATGCGAATCCTGGAGCTAAAGACCCGAAACGGCGTGAAGGAACGGTTCTGGCGGATCGGCATGGCGGATGTGAAGAAGATTCGTTTGCTCCTCGCCCGCCTGCTGCCGGCGAGCGCCGGGGACTCGTCCGCAACGCAGGGATTTGTCTCGTTGTGTCCTACCTGCCTCACGCCGTTGACGCCTCGCGTCTATGACTGTCCGCAGTGCCGCGGGACATTCAAGGATGAGAAGACGCTCCTCCGCCGCGCACTGTTGATTCCGGGTGGCGCGTGCTTCTACGTTGGCTGGACGGGGCTTGGGGTTCTCGGTGCGCTGGTCGAGGCTATTCTGGCGATTGACCTCATTGTCCTCTGCACCGCGGCGTATACGTCAGCTTCGCCTGGGAGATCTGGCTCAGGTGCATCGAAAGTGGAGGAACTCCTTACAAGCGTGGTGATACTCCTCGTGCTCTTGTCGCTGGAAAAGCTCGTGGCCTGGATTCACTGCCGCTGGTACGTTCGCGATTTCATCCCTGCGGAGTAGAGAGCTGGATGGACCGCGACAGAATGGCCTGCATACGCGTGCAAGTGAGTTCTCTTCGATGGAGAAAACACGAAAAGCCTTGCTTTTCATGCATAGCCTGCTGGGTGCCCCACACGCGAGTTTTACCTGAGGAATAGGCAGTGAACTCAGACAAATCTACTTTGCGAGACATCCCATGGGGAGCCTGGATTGTCGTTGCCGTCGGAGGTGCGTTGTTTCTGCTTGGCGTCGGGCGCTTCGTCCAAAGGCATCACTTTGGTTTCATGGACGCGGTCTATTGCTGCCTAGCACTGATCCCAGCGGGGTTGTTGCTTCTCGTTATTGCTTACGTCGTACAACACGCCAAGCTGGCAGCGGTTGTTCCGCTTGCCTTGGCCGCACTGCTGGCCTTCTCCTCTCCCGTTTTTGATGTTGCACTTGGCTTGGCTCTGATCGGAGCCAAAGCGGGCCCTGCGTTGAGTGAGTGGAAAGACGAAAAGCGTCTTCAGAAACCAACGCCGGCGTCCGACGATGGCGAGAAGGAAGAAGGTGAATAACGCCGTACCACAAAAGCGAGAGGGAGCGCTGCCCGGGGATGACAGAGAAGAGAAAGGCGGCCCAGGTCTACTCCGACCCGGCCTGTGCATTGCGCTCATTCTTCCTCTTCGCTTCCTGATTGCTGATCGCTGATATCTGATATCCGAAGTTCGATATCCCGAAGGTGCGGCGACAATCCAGGCTGTGGCAGACTACTAACGAATGGCGACTCCCCATCAGCCCATCACCGCTGGCACCGCCGCCTTCCGCTTCTCCGGTTTCCGCCTGTACCAGACCGCGCGATTCTGCATCGTCTTTTGCACGGAGATGCAATCCGTCGCGGTGGGCTGGCAAGTCTACGAAATCACTCACCGCCCGCTGGACCTCGGCCTGACGGGTCTCGTCCAATTTCTCCCTCCCGTCTTTCTGTTTCTGCTCGCCGGTCACGTCACCGACCGCGTCGACCGCCGCAAGCTGCTCACACTGTGCTACGTGGGTTTTGCCATCTCGTCCCTCTTGCTGCTCATCGTCACGTTGCGCGCGGGAATGCTTCACAAGGCCGGCTCCGTCGCACCCATTTTCGTCATACTTTTTCTGGTCGGCGCGGTGCGCAGCTTCAGCATGCCCGCCAGCCGCGCGCTGCTGCCGCAGCTCGTCCCCGAGGACCAATTCCAAAATGCCGTCGTGTGGAACTCCAACATCTTTCAATGCGCCACGATCCTCGGGCCGGCCATTGGTGGCCTTCTCTACGCGCTATTTCGCGGACCCGCCGCGGTCTACGCCACCGCGCTCTCCGCGGGCATCATCGCGGTCCTCACCACGCTGCGTATTCAGACGCAATACAAGCCGCGCCTCCGCGAGCCCTTCAGCGTCAAAACCGTTTTCGCTGGCTTCCAGTACATTTGGACACACAAGTTGATCCTCGGCTCCATCTCGCTGGATCTATTCGCCGTACTTCTCGGAGGTGCGGTCGCGCTTCTGCCGGTTTACGCCAAGGAAATTCTGCGCACGGGTCCCTGGGGACTCGGGCTGTTGCGCAGCGCTCCGGGAATTGGCGCCGCGGTGATGGCGCTCCTGCTGGCCTATCAGCCGATCCGCAAACGTGCAGGCGCAACGATGCTGTGGTGCGTCGCCGGATTCGGGATTTTCACGGTGGTGTTCGGCCTCTCGCGCAGCCTGCCGCTTTCCCTGCTTTCCCTCTTCTTTGTGGGAGCCGCGGACATGGTCAGCATTGTGGTGCGCGGCGTGCTCATTCAAATCGAAACGCCGGATCAAATGCGCGGCCGCGTCAATGCCGTGGACATGATCTTCATCGGCGCGTCCAATGAACTTGGTGAATTTGAATCGGGGCTCGCTGCGCAATGGCTCGGTGCCGTGCCCGCGGTTGTTCTTGGAGGCATTGGCACCATTGTCGTCACGCTTCTTTGGGTTGGGTTGTTCCCGGAGCTGCGCCGCGCGGATCAACTCACGCGCAACCGGGGCTGACCTTGACAGTGGGAGAATTCGAGCTGGAATCCGAAGGCGAAGAGGGATTTCTCCGCTCCGGGACGGCAAAAGGCGCCGTCCCTCCGGTCGAAATGACAGGCTTTAGGTGGCGACTGGTGTGGAAGAGTTCAAGTCCGACGAGGGTGTCTCGCTACTTCTTGGCTGCTCCCGCCGGCGGCGTTACGCTGGCGTTCGGTGTTGGGGTAGCGGGCGCGCCCGAGGTCACGGCTGCCGGAGCGGTCGTCTCCCCCGTCAGGAAATCCTTCACCGTTGGCGGAAGCCCATCGGCATGTTTCAGGAGCACGCTCACCTGCCACATCTGGCGATCGCTCAGATGCTCCTTGAATCCCGGCATTCCTGTCATGCGGATGCCGCTTTCGACCTTGACGTACGTCTCCCATGGCTCATCGTCGGTCACTCCCACGCCGCGAAACAGCTGTGGCGGCTTGGGGAACATGCCGTCGGCAGCCATCGTCTTCGGCTCGCCGGGCAGACCATGGCAAACGGCGCACTGCTCTTTGTAGACCTTTGCGCCAGCCAAAAGATTCGGCTCATCCGCCGCCACTTGCGGATTCGGGTGCGGTTGCTGGTCCAGGTACGCGTGCAGCGCCGCGGCCGCGAATTTCCTCTCCAGTGGCATTTCCGGCGAGTTCGTAGCCACGGGCACATGCCCGGAGGTGAAATAAAAGTAGACTCCGGCCACCACCAGCACAACTCCCAGCACGATCCCCAACACGACTCCCTTCAACATTTCGTTTCCCCTTGAATTTGATGTTGTGCCACTCGGCCCAATGTCCTGACTGCTTCGCCCGCTAGTGTACGACGGCTCATGGCTTTGCGCACCGCCGAATTGCGATTTGCCCGGTGCAGGAATTGCGAGCGCCAATCCGCGGTTTGCGTCTAGCCAACTGAAGCGCGTGAGGACAAGGCCTCACGGTTTGATCTCCACCGGGGTGCCAACGGCAACCAACGGCCAGATTTCGTCGATTTCTTCGTTGGTAACCGCGATGCAGCCGTCGGTCCAATCCATTTGCCGATGTGCTGCGCCGACCCAGCCATACTTGGCCCCAAGGCCGTGAATCTCGACGTCACCTCCCGGGCTCACGCCAAGTTTGCGGGCGTTTTCCTTGTCCCGCGCGTTGGGATAAGAAATATGAAGCGCACGGTGGAATTGGCTGGCGGCTTTCTTCTGATCAACAATGTACATACCCTCCGGCGTTTTGTGGTCACCGATGCGCTGCTTGGCTCCGCCGGGTTGCCCGCCGAGCGCGACCTTGTAGGTTTTCAGCACCGTGGCGCCACTCATCAGGGTCATCGTGCGCTTGCTCTTTTCAATGACGATGCGGTCGGCTTGTTTTGCAGATTCGGGAGCGGCGTCGGTGACGCAACAAATAACAAAAAGGAGAGAGGCTACAGCCAGGAAGCAAGCAGTGATTTCCTTCACGCGCATCGTCAAGTTCGCGCCCCCTATTGTGACAAGTGTTGGAGCGATTGGCGCTAAGAACTCCCAATCAGCCAGCCGGTGAGAAACACCAGGACTCCGCCGACAATCACCTGAAAGGCGGCCTGCAAAAACGGCGTGTCCATGTAGCGATGCCGGATGTAGCTGATCGCGCCCAGCTCGATCGCCACGATGACCACCGCGATGGCGATGGCCAGGCGGAAATCCGGGATGAGGAAAGGCAGAGTGTGGCCAAGGCCGCCGGCGGTTGTCATCAAGCCGGTCACCGTGCCGCGAATCCAAGGGGACCCGCGCCCGGTGAGCGAGCCATCGTCGGAGAGCGATTCGGCAAAGCCCATGGAAATGCCGGCGCCGATGCTGGCGGCCATTCCGACAAGGAAGGCGTCCCAGCTTTTGTGCGTGGCGAAGGCCGCGGCAAACAGCGGAGCAAGCGTGGAAACGGAACCATCCATCAGCCCGGCCAGCCCGGGCTGCACGAACTGCAGCACAAACAGCCGATGATGCGATTCCTCTTCCTGGGATCTGGCGGTTTCCGTGAGGTACTTCTCCTCGTACGCCCCGGCGGCCCGCTGGTGCTTGCGCTCTTCATCGGCCAGCATGTTCAACATTTCGCGCATGGGCAGGTCGGAGGTAAGGCTGGCAGCGCGGGAATAGAAGCGGCTGGCTTCCATCTCCATGACTTCCGCTTGGCGGCGCGCCACCTTCACGCCGAGAGGCCGCATCATCCAAACCGGACGGCGTTGCAGGAAGCCCCGGACGTCTTCGCGGCGAATCGGCGGAATGTGATCGCCGAAGCGCTGGCGGAACAGGGCCAGCAGGCGATCGCGATGGCCCGCTTCTTCCGTGCGCATCTCTTCAAACATTTCCGCGGTTGCGGGATACGATTCGCGCAAGCCGTCGGCGAACGCGCCATAGATGCGGCCGTCTTCTTCTTCGCTGGTAATGGCGAGGGCGAGAATCTCTTTCTCCGTCAAATCTTTGAATCGCTTGAGCATGGGTTCCTTCGTCAGGACACAAATTTCAGCTAGAGAATCGCACAACTGCGGGGCGGAAGTCACGCGTACGGAAGCTCGCGGCGAAGACAGGGTGAAGACCGATTTGCCGGAGGCGGTACTTTCGTACTACGATAAATATGGGACGCACTACTTTTGCCGAGTACTGTTTCCCTATAGGTTTTGTGCTCATGAGGCCTTAACCTCAGCTCTGTACAAGTCCGAGATGAGGAGAGATGGTCATTCATGGCGTCACCGGCCGAGTCGATAATGAAAACAGGATCCAATAAGAGCGGTTTGCCAACGCGGCCTTCACAGGCGGAACGCCGCGGTAGCCGGCGCTGCAAGATCACCCAGTTGATGCATCTGCGGCCGTCGGATCCGGAGAAGGATCCGTTCGATGATATTCGCGGCTCGCTGAGCGTTTCCCGCAGCGGCGTGTTTTTCCAGTCCAGCGAGGAGAAATACGAAGTGGGCATGCGGCTGTTCGTGACCATGCCGTACGCCAAGGACCCCAGTTCGATGAGCCACGAGTACCTGGCAGAAGTCGTCCGGCGCGACCCGCTGCCCAACGGCCTCGTTGGGATCGGATTCAAGATTTTGATGGAGATGGGACTGCAGGGCGGCTACAGTTTAGGCCGCGCCCCTCAGCGTAAGTAGACAGGTTCGTCAGGACTTTCCAGGAAGCACTCCCCAAAATGCCCACGGGGGCGGCGGCACACTTATAAACAATCAGGGGTGAGAAACAAGAAAGGCGGATGGTTTGTGGCCACCCGCCCTTCCTGCGTTTGGGGGTTAGGGAAGATCGCTGTTTTCCGCTGCTTTCAGCTCTTGCCAAAGGCGTGCAGTGTCCTGTGGCGGAGCATTCCGAAATGGCGATTCAGCGGATGCTTACGTCCCAGGAACGAGAAAATCAGGGAGCGCCGCGGCGTGAGCTTGGCCATGGCGATGTTCAAGCGGATATCCCGGCGCGCATATTTCATGCCGGAGATAAGGGCTTCCCGCGCGTCTTCCTTGCGCCCGGCGGCCATGTAGACTTCCGCGAGATTCAGATAAAGCTGCGCCTGATTGCGCTTCATACGCACGGCAGTATCGCACATGCGCTCCGCATCAGCCCATTTCCGTTCCGTGCGCGCAAGCGCCACACCGAGGTAAGACATGTAATAAGGATTGTTTCTTTCGAGTTCAGCGGCGCGCTGGATGTGCTGCAGGGCTTTCGCCGAGTAGTTATCTCGAAGGAGCGAGAGACCTGTCTTGAATTCACGGAAAGCTTCGGTATCCATCATCGTACCACCTCGTAACTTTTGGAGGATTCCCCGGGAAACACCCACTGCGGAAAGGCCGCGAGCCACCTGAGGCCCGGAACGCCAGCGGCGCGCGCGCAACCTTTGCAGCCTGCTTCAAGGCGGAGCGGGAGAGCCAGACAAGTCGCCGGGCTGTATTGGGAGCACGAAGTTTTCTCAGGAGTTGACACTCACCGCTCCTAAACTACGCTACGGTGAAATGCATCGGGAATCTACTGCCCCGTGGGACAGTCGTGGTGCAAGGACTGGAAGGTCTAGAGAATCGCACCCCCGCCATATGGCCGTTGGCGGAATTACCTTGCCTGGGCAGCGCCAGCCCACTTGCGGCGCCAGATTTTCCAGTCGTTGAGCGTGGCCTTGAGCATGGCCTTGGCGGCTTTGTGCAGCCAGCGATCCTTGCGCGCGGCAAGGTCGCGCTTGACGGCGGGCATGGCCTTCTGCGAGCCGAGGTGGATGTTCGCGGTCTCCCAGCCCATGGAATACAGGAGCTTCTCCTCATCGCGTTCGGCGGGCAGGGTATTGATTTCGATGTGGCAGCAATCGGGCGCCAGGCGGCGGACAATCCAGTGTTCCGCGAAGCGCACGTGGGGATCACGGATGCGGACAGCACAGTCCACGAGTTCGCGCGATAGAATTTCGCTGGTGTCCAGATGACGCGCCCAGATCCACGCGGAAGGCGTAAGCTGTTTGGCTTCACGCGCGATCTGCGCCCCCTGCCAAGTGGCCAGGGCGAGAATGCGAGGGTGGCCGAGACTCCCCAAGCCGGCGATGCGCGTTTTCAGTTCGTACTTTTCCTCGCGGAAGGGCAGCGTGGACTTGAGCAGTTTCGCAACCCCGGCGGGGAGGGCGCCCTTGTAGCGCGGGCAGGCGCGCATTTTTTCCCAGAATCTGACGGGATCGCGCAGCTTATTGAGTGCCAGCAAGCGCAACCACCGGTGATGCTCGGCAAGAATGAAAGGTCCGCCGCCCCTGGCCAGGGAATCGCGATAGCCCTGCTCAATGGCGCGCGAGGCTTCCTTGCGGTTGAGAGAGAGATGCTGTTCTTCGATCGCCAGGTAGGCGCTGGCAAGCAGTCGAACCAGGTCCACGGTGTAGGCAGCGGGCCACGCTTCATCGAAATCGTTGACACCCCAGATCAGCCGGCCTTCGAGGTCGCGCCAAGTGCCGAAATTCTCGAGGTGCAGATCACCAACGGCCAGAACTTGCGGTGCGCGCGCGAGTTCGGGGCAGACGATCGGCCACCACTGCGCCCAGCGATAAAAGGTGGCGCGCAGGAAGGAAAAAGCCGCGCGGGCCATGTTGCGGTGCTTGAGGTCAACGTGGGAACGGATGAGATGGACATGCCGCGCGGCCCATTTCTCGAACTCGGAGGTGGCGTAGACGATGTCGGGCAGCTCGTGTTTGTTTGGCTTCATGAATGTGCGAACCAGCTTGCGCCGGGGTGCCAGTCTTCGTAGGGTCGAGGACTGCCTCGATCCTATACCGGCAAAGTCTACCCTTTATTGTCATCAAGCGAAGCGAGGGATCTCTCCTTGGCGGAAACCCAAGAGAAGAGGGGTTCCTCAGTCCGCAGACTCCGTTCGGAATGACGGAATGGCGCTTTTCCGCAAGCTGTGAGGCGATGCCCTGGCGAAAATGCGGATTAGGCCCGCGCATGCGCCGCGGCGTCGGCAACCCGCGATTCGTAAATCGGGAAGCGGCTCGCCAAATCGGCCACCTGTTTGCGGACTTTTTGTTCGACTGCGGCGTCCCCGATGTGGCTGAGAATTTCTGCTACCCACCCGCCGATCAGCTCCATCTCGGCTTCCTTCATGCCCCGCGTCGTGATGGAAGGGCTGCCCAGACGAATCCCGCCCGCCTTCATTGGGGGTAGCGGATCGAACGGAATGGAATTTTTGTTGACCGTGATGCCCGCGCGATCCAGGGCTTTTTCGGCGTCGTTCCCGGTGATGCCGCGCGGATGCACTTCGATGAGGAAGAGGTGATTGTCCGTGCCCCCGGTTACGATGCGGAACCCTGCTTTGGCGATGGCATTCGCCATAGCTTTGGCATTGGCAGCCACTTGACGCTGGTATTGCTGGAAGCCAGGCTCCATCGCTTCCTTCAGGCACACGGCTTTGGCCGCGATGGTATGCACGAGCGGCCCGCCCTGTGTGCCTGGGAAGGTCAGCTTGTCGAGTTCCTTGGCGAAACCCGATTTGCAAAGCACCAGTCCTCCGCGCGGCCCGCGAAGCGTTTTGTGCGTCGTGGTGGAAACAATGTCGGCGTGGGGCACGGGGCTCGGATGGATCCCCGCCGCGATGAGCCCGGCAATGTGCGCCATGTCCACGAAGAAGAGTGCGTCCACGGCCTTAGCGGCCTTGGCGATGCGCTCAAAATCGATGACCCGCGAATACGCGCTGGCGCCCGCCACAATCATTTTGGGCTTGTGTTCGTAGGCGAGCTTCTCGATTTCGTCATAGTCGATCTGTTCGGTGTCGCGGCGCACGTGGTACTCGATGAATTTGTACATGCGGCCGGAGAAATTCAACGGGTGCCCGTGCGTCAGATGCCCGCCATGCGCCAGGGCCATGCCAAGGACGGTGTCGCCGAAACGCAGCGTGGCCATGTACACGGCGACGTTCGCGGAAGTGCCGGAGTGGGCCTGCACGTTGGCATGATCCGCGCCGAAGAGTTCCTTGGCGCGGTCGATGGCCAGTTGTTCCACCTTGTCGGCGTATTCGCACCCGCCGTAATAACGCCTGCCGGGATAGCCCTCGGCGTATTTGTTGGTGAAGATGGAGCCCATGGCTTCCAGGACGGCTTCCGAAACGAGATTTTCGGAGGGGATGAGTTCAAACCCGGTGGCCTGACGGACGGCCTCTTCGCGCAACAGTTCGGCAATTTGGTTGTCGACAGCATCGAGGGGGCGCTGCATCCGGGCATTAGCTTCGGTGGTCATGAGGATCTCCTTATGCGCAGAGAATTACTGTATCAGGTTGCGCCAGGATTCGGCCAGCGGACTGGCGGGCACTGACTTGGTTTGCGTTTGCGCCACCATCCGTCCAACTGAAGTCGAATCATCTGAACGAAGGCTCGCTTCCCACAACGGGACTTCGGGACAATGACGCCGGAGTCGGTTCTCGAGGGCATGATTTTCCGGGTAGCCGTTATCTGTCGGGCGGACGTTCGGACATAGCTCTACACAACGCGACTACACGCGAGCTAAACAGTCCAGAGCAACTGATTGGGGGCCTTGGATGCCCAGCGAAAGGAACTACTGGTCACCAAAGCCGCGCCGCTTCCAAAATAACAAATACTTAGGTATTTACAAAAGTATTCCGCCACTGTAGAATCCGATCGGATAACCCGAGCATTTGGATGGTGTCGGAAATGATTCAAGCCGCAGCCGCTGACGAAGTTTTTCACGCCTTGTCCAACTCGACTCGGCGGAAAGTCCTGGAGCGACTGTCTGTCGGACCAGCCACCGTCAGCGAACTGGCGGCACCATTCGACATGCAGCTCCCGTCGTTCGTGCAGCACCTCTCGCTGCTCGAACAGAGCCGACTGGTGAGGTCGAAAAAGCGCGGGCGAGTGCGGACGTATGAGATCGCACCCGAACGGTTCAAGGTCGTTGAAAACTGGCTGACCGCGCGTCGTCAGTCATGGGAAGTTCGGCTGGAGCGGTTCGACCAATACGTCAAAAAACTCAAGGAGAAGGAATCAGACTCATGAGCAAGCAATTCACGATTAATCCGAAGCTTGACTTCGCGATCGAACGGTACATCGACGCTCCCCCGCGGCTCGTCTGGGAAGCGTTGACGAAACCGGAGCATCTCAAGGAGTGGTACATGCCCAAGCCCTGGGGGCGTGTGGTGCGAACCGAAATGGACGTGCGACCGGGCGGCATCTTCAGCATCGACATCGCAATGGGAGACGGTCAGGAGTCTCCCAACCTCGGCTGTTTCCTGGAGGTTGTTCCGATGGAGCGACTTATCTGGACCTCCATGTTGTTTCCTGGCTATCGTCCGGCTGTCTTTGACGACATTCCAATCACCGCCATCTTTACGATGGAACCCGTGGGAACTGGCACTCGCTACGTCTTCACGGCGCTGCACCGGGATGAAGCGGACCTCGAGAAAAACAAAGCATCGGGGTTTTACCAGGGCACCGAGATCGCCGTCGATCAGTTCGTGGAGCACGTGATCGCGATGAAGTAATGCTGGGCGACTATGCGCTGGAGTTTGGATAGCTCCCGCCTAACGGCACAGCGTTGACCGAAAACGGATCAAAGCGATTCGTCGGGTTATGCGAAAGCAACCCTGGAACCCATCAGCGCTTTGCCTTGCGGTCCAGATACGGCATTGTGGGAAGCCAGGCCGCAAACAACCGATTCCCATGGTTGTATAACGCGGTAATCGGAAACCGCCCCATCACCGGCAGGTGACTCCTCCGTGTGGAAATCGAGCGCTGCTCGGCCCCTATCCCTGCAAGGAATAAACATTCTTGGCGTTTGGATCGCGTGAGGCGGGAGAGGCATTCGCTTCTCCCGCACCCCTTCCTCCGGGAAAGTCCGGGCTTCCGCGGGAACCGCATCATGTGGGCATCTTGAAGAAGAAGTATAGGCCGACAAAAAAGAACATCAGGTCAGGCGACCATGCAGACATGAGCGGCGGAAGTTGGCCAATGCCGCCCATGGCTTCCAGCAGCGCGGAGATGGCCCAATATACGATGCCAATGCCGACCCCCAGAGCGATACCTCCAACGGCGCCGCGGCTACCCACCAACAGCGCGAATGGGATTGCCAACATCATGCTGATGGGAGCAATGAGCGGGTAAGCCAGCTTCTTGTGCCATTGCACGGTGAGAGTGGAGACGTCGAACCCGGCGCGCTGCAACCCATCGATGTACCGGCGGAGATCCCGCCAGCTCATCTGAAACGCCTGGACCACTTCGCGATTGAAGTAGGAGGGCGGCTCGACAAGCTCCGCGAGTGTGGTGACCTTGAACGGATCGTAGCGCACGACCACACCGTCGGCGAAATCGCGGACCCAGCCGGATTCCAGCACCCACGTTTTTTCCGTATCCAGCCAGCGCGCGCGCGCAGCATAAACCCTCCGGCGCATCTGAAAGGTGGAGGGGTCCAGCTCGATGACGCTGAGGCCGCCAAAGAGTTTTTGCGCCGGGTCGAAGAAATCGTAATTGTAGACCTTGCTATTTTCTCCGAAGATCCATCGCTGCGGCCGCGTGTAGGTCTGCGCGGGGCGGCCCTTGATCTGGTTGCGCAGCGCATCCTGCCGCTGGTTGGCGTAGGGGAGATAGGTGTCGTCCATGATAAGCAGCACGCCGGCGAGGAGAGCACCCGCCATGAGAAGCGGCAAAGCGATACGGTAAAGGCTGATGCCGCTGGCCTTGAAGGCTACGATTTCGTTGTTCTTGCTGAGCACGCCGAGCGTAACCAGCACGGCCACCAACGCGCCCAGGGGCGAAAGCTGGTAAAGGAGATAAGGAATCAGGTAGCGAAAATAATTGACGACCACGAGAAAAGGAACGTGGTGGCGCGCTATGTCGTCAAGCAGTTCGAAAAATGTGAAAGTTTCAAAGAGCAGGATGAACACGCCCATGATCACGGCGAAATAGTAGAAGAAGCGACGAAGCACGTACATATCCACAATGCCTGGAAAGCTGGAAGAGGAGTGAAGAGCGGCTTCGGCGCGGGCCGAGCCATTTTCCGCGCGGACAACCGCGGCCTTGACCTTGGATTTCTGGCGGCGCAGCAGGCGCCAGAAAGCCACGAGCCGTGCCCAGGCCAGGAGGCGCGGAGTTTCACTGCGGTAGCTCTCCATCCGGGGAAGTAGCGCAACACCAATAAGCGCGAGCACGACGTTGGCGATCCACATGCCCGCGGAAGGCGGTACAACACCCTGGCGCGCCAGGCCCGCCCCCACAATGAACAGCAAATAATACGACGCGATCACCACCACCGCGAGCAGCGAGCCCGCCGCGCGCCCGCCGCGCCGCGGCTGCGCGCCCAGCGGCACCGCAATTAACGCAAAAACCAGGCAGGCGACGGGAAACGCAAAGCGCTGGTGCAATTCCACACGCGCGTCTCGCCAACCCTTCCCGCGATCCCTCCAAAGGTCGCGCAACGAACGCTCCGGGTTGCTGGCCTCGCGCTCTTTGGCCGGACCCATGCCGCTCACCTCGACGGGCCAGTCGCTCCGGCCGAAAGCGGTTACCGAATAGTGCTCGGCATCGGCAACTGAAGATTCGTGCGTGGAACCGCCATTCAGGTGCAACTCCAGCTTGCCCAGCCGGGGCTCGGCAATTACAATCGCACTTTCCGCCAAGGTGATGCGCGAGCCGCTTTCTCCCCCGGCTTCCGCAAGAAATACGCCGTTCCAGCGAGTGCCGCTAGCGGAGACATCGTTGATGTAGAGAACCATGTGCGGGAAGCGCTCGTCGAAGACGCGTGGCTGCACCTGAAACGAGATTTGCGAAGCGATCAAACCGCTCTCGATGTTACGAAAGGTCCGAATCGCCTGGGGGGCAAGCCACAGCGTCATGACCAGGGTGAGTGCGGTGCCGATCGCCGCGAACACGCCAACGGGCCAGAGAATGCGCCTGCGGCTGATCCCCAGGGCCGTCAGCGCGATGATTTCGCTGTCCATGGACATCCGGCCAAGGCCCAGGAGCACGCCGATGAGGACGGCCATGGGGATGGTGAAGACCAGGATGTTGGGAACGATGCAGAGGAAGAGTACCCCGATTTGTGATCCGGAGCCGGAATGGCGGACAAACAGCTCCATCAAGCGGACCAGCTTGGGAACGAACAGAACGAAGGTGAAGATGATCAGTCCCAGGAGCGCATGACGTATGACTTCGAGAACAATGTAGCGGTCCAGGATGCGCATGGCGGGAAACCTGAGTGTAACATGGTGGCGAGGCTGAGAAGAGGCTCGTTGCTGAGGAAACTCACCCCTGAGCGCGCGAGTCCTGGATTGCGCTCGGAGCAGGAACCGAGGGTGACGGAAAGAGACCACGGATGAATCGAGTGAACCTGGCGGTGCTGTGGCACATGCACCAGCCGCAATACCGCGATCCGGAGACCGGGCTATTTGTGTTGCCCTGGACGCGGCTGCACGCCACGAAGGACTACTACGGCATGGTCAAGCTGTACGAGGATTTTCCTGCACTCCATGCCACGTTCAACATGGTGCCGTCGCTGTGCATGCAACTGGAGGAGTACGCGAGCGGAACATTCGATGAACCCTGGTTCGCGCTGGCCTTTAAGAAGACCGAGAACCTCACCCGGGACGATAAGAGCGAACTGCTGGGACGCGCTTTTCAGGTAAATCACGAGCGGCTGATGTCGCGCTGGCCCCGCTTTGTGGAACTGTATGAATGGTCGCGCCCCGCGGGAGGCGCACAGGCGCTGATTAGCTTCACGGCGAGGGACTGGCGCGATTTACAGGTGCTCTCGCAACTGGCCTGGATGGAAGAGGAATGGTTCACGAAGGACCCGGTGGTGAGCCGGCTGGCAAACCGCGGCAAGGACTTCGCGGAAAAAGATAAAGAGGCGCTGAAAGCGAAGCAGTTGGAATTAATTGCGTTGGTCCTGCCGGCGTACCGCGAAGCGGCGGCGCGAGGGCAGATCGAGATCAGCACCACCCCGTTCTATCACCCCATCCTGCCACTCCTATGCGATTCCGACATCGCCAGAGTCGCTAATCCCAGCACGCCCATTCCGCGCCGCGCCTTTCGCAGGCCGGAAGATGCGCGGGAGCAGTTGCGCCGGGCGAAGGAGTATCACGAGCGCGTGTTCGGAAAGAAACCGCTGGGACTGTGGCCTTCGGAAGGATCGGTCTCCGACCAGGCCCTGGCCATTGCGGCCGATGAGGGTTTCCAGTGGTTCGGTACGGATGAAGGCGTGCTGGGCCGGACGTTGAATGTGGGATTCTTCCGGGATTCCTCGGGGATACCGGCGAATGCGGAAAAACTGTACCAGCCGTGGCGTTTGCAAATGGCGAGCACAGGAATCACCGGGCTCTTCCGCGACCACCACTTGTCTGACCTGGTGGGTTTTGTCTATAGCCGCATGGACAGCAAAGCGGCGGCAGCCGATCTCCATGGAAGGCTGCGGCACATCGGCGAAACGGTGAAGGGCCAGAACCCGTTGACCGTCTGCTTGTTCCTGGATGGCGAAAATGCCTGGGAATACTACCCGGGAAATGGCAGGGAATTTCTGCGCGAGTTTTACCGCCGCATCAGCGAGGACCAGGATTTCCGCGCGCTCACCGCCAGCGAGACCATCGCCGCTGCCGGCGACGTCCCCACCACCGGGGGGATCTTCCCCGCCTCCTGGATCAATGCCAATTTTGACGTGTGGATCGGCCATCAGGAAGACGTCACCGCCTGGGATCTGCTCTGGGACGCGCGCGAAGCCTATGCCCACGCCATCGAGGCACGCGCCAAGGGCTGGTCGGTCCCCGTCACTGACGCCGCATTGGCGGAGGCGCAGGAGTCTTTGCTCGCGGCGGAGGGCAGCGACTGGTGCTGGTGGTACGGGCCGGAACACAGCACCGCGAATGACGCCGAGTTTGACGCCCTCTTTCGCAAGCACCTTACCGGAATCTATCTCGCGCTCGGGCAAGTGGCGCCGGAAGAACTGGCCAAGCCTATCAAGCGCCAGCCGGAACGCGCCTACCAACTGGCGCCATCCACATTCCTCAACGTCAAAGTGGACGGGCGGGATACCAGCTACTTCGAGTGGTTGGGAGCGGGCGTCTTTTCCCCGGAGCACCGCGGCGGCGCCATGCACGGACGCACCTATTACTTAAGAGAATTGCGCTACGGCTTTGAAGAGGGGCGCTTTGTGATCCGCGTCGACTGCTTCCCGGACCGGCTCACGGAATTGGAGGACCCCGAATTCCGCATCACCATCGGTGGCGCGCAGGAAGTAATCATCGTGGTGAACCTGGAGCGCGGACGAATGAAAGAGTTCGCGGTGGAAAAGGGGCGGGTGTGCTTGCTGAATCCCGCCAGCATTGCCGCTGTAGCGTTTGATCGCACGCTGGAAGTAGCGGTGCGGAAGGAGCACTTGGAATTAAAAGGCAAGAGCAAATTCCCCATCGGGGTGGCCTTGTGGCACGGGGGCTTGCCCATTGATGTCCTGCCGGCGGAGGGCTTTTTGGAAGTACATCTCGGAGAAGAGAATTCGGCCTGGGCTGTCGAGCCCGCCGAATGAAAACTACATAGGACTTGTGGAGAATTTACTCGGCTGGCATTTTTCACCACTGAATACTGACAAAGAGCCATCCTGCGCCGCGTTTGCCTTCGGTTGGGGGACGCTACTCATTGGGCAACTTCCTGGCCGAAGTACCCGCGTACTATGGCGCAGGCATGCTTCGCTTGAAAAAATGAGAAGGCATGGGCTAACCGTGGACGGGTGTCGTTGCGTCCAGCGATTGCGCGGCCGTGCACCCGGCGGGAACCCCGGCATGAGGGAAAATTCGCGTGGAATCCGCAGTCAACACTATCCCCCCGTCTGATGAGACTGTAGCGAAGCTGCAGCCGCTGGCCAGCGGGGCAACCCCGTTGGCGCTGGAAATCGCGGTGAATGTGGCGGGCGCGCGGCCAGCCTCGGCTTCGGGGCAGCGCGATCTTTTTTCCGAGGACACGGCAACGGTGTTGATTTCGGAAAATGGCGCGGTCATCCGGCTGGCCGCGGCAGTCGTCACCGGCCAACTGCTCTTCCTCACGGATAAGAGAACCAACAGCGAAATGGTTTGCCAGGTGGTCCGCAAGCGCATCTTCCGGCCAACGGAATGCTATGTCGAACTCGAGTTCACGGAGCCCGCGCCGAACTTTTGGGGCTTGGAGATTCCTGCGAGGACTGCAACACCCTCTCAGCTCGAGACCGCTCAGAGGGTGGAGTCCGCGGAGACGACTGTCGAGGATGCGCCTGCAAAGGCCCCTGCAGCGCGGGGCCAAGGCGTCGCGGAGTTGAAGCAGGAAGTGGAAGTGCTACGGGGACAGATCCGGTCATTGCTGCAAGCGAAAGCCCAGGCGGCGAAAGAGGAAGCGGAAGCGGCATTGCAACAGTCCGCCAAGAGGGCTGAGGCAGCGGCAGCGGAACAATCTCGGGTCAAACCACCGGTTGCGCCGCCACCCTCGCCTCCGGCCGCGCCCCCGCCTCCACCGCCAAATCCTACCGTGGCGGCGTCTTCTCCATCGGATGGGAAAGCGCCAGAAGCAAAGGCCGGGGCGGCACCGGACGCGGCAGCAAAGCCGCTGATTGGCATGACGCTGCCCAAGATGACTCTTGCCAATGGGGGCGGTGCGAAGGATTCGGAGGCGATCGATCCGCTCGACTGCCTCCTGCCCAAGCCGGATCTGGATTTCTCCTCCGTGCCTGCACCAAGGGCAACCAGCGAAAGACGGTCCCTCTACGATATTTACAAGCCTATGCGCTTGGGGATCGGGAAGTTTCGGCTGGCTCTCTTGAGCGCGTTGCTGCTCGCCGTTGTACTGGGCGCGGCCTGGTACATGAACTGGCTGCATGTTCCATCGTTCGGCGGGATTGCGCAAATGATCCATCTTACGAACTCCAGGAAAGTGGAAAGTGGGGTTGCCCAACACGCGACGCCAAATGCCGCTGCTCCGGAAGCCGTGACGACCGAGCCCGCGGGTGAGACTTCATCTCAGCCGGTGGGTGGCACCGTTGAAGGTGAGAACGTGCCAATCACGGAAGCGCCCGCGCCCGACGCCAGCGTGCCAGTGCCCCCTACTCCTTTGAAGGCGAGGAAACCACTAGCGCCCACGGCACCACCCGTGCGCGCAAGCGCGAAGGAGAAAGGTACCTCGGCCGGATCACTTCGCATAGACGCGCCGGCAGCAACACTCTCTACAACTGCTGAACCCGCACCGCCCGAACCAGCAGCGAGCGACGCAGTGCTCGTGGCGCCGAAGTTGCTGAAGTCGGCGAGCCCGGTCTATCCCCCGGATGCGATGCGGGATTACATTACCGGAGATGTGAGAGTGGATGCGCTGGTGGAACCCGACGGGCGCATTGGCGCCATGAAGATTCTCGGAGGACCTGCGCCGTTGCGCCAAGCGGCTCTGGACGCACTAAGGCAATATGAATACGCGCCCGCGACGCAAGGCGGACGACCCGTGGCCGCCCATATTACCGTAACTGTGAAGTTCTGGTTCAATCCCTGATCAGCAGGCCAGCGGCACAGTCACTGCTGTTTACCCTGAGCTTCGAAGGGACTGTGCTGTTGGGTTTGCTTTTGCAGGGCCCGCCTTCTGCCTGCCCGCCGTAGGAGGGAGGCGGGCAGGCTGCCCGCATCCCGCTCTATTGCCACAACGCTCAGAAGAGTTTGACCGCGAGCCGCTGCGGGTGGGAACCCACGGGAATCATCGTGAGCAGCGAGTCGGTCCGCGTGCGGATTACGGCGAGATCGCCGGAGCCTTCGTTCACGACCAGGAGCATCGCCGGCTGCGCCCCGGGCTCTGCGGGATCGAAGCGCATAACGCCCGGAAGCGACCCCACATTGATGGGCCGGCTCACCCGGCGGTTGACGACGTCGAGGGGCATCACGCGGCCGGCGGCGCGGTCCGCAACGTACATTTCGCTGCCGTCGGATACGATCAGGCCATCCGCGGGCGTTGAGCCGAGCATCATGTAGTCGCCCATTTCATGCGTCCAGGTGTTCATGGCTTGCAAGCCGTGCGTTTCCGGTGAAATCACGTACACTTCGCCGCCGTCGGGCTTCAGCACCATTCGCGTGGGCTTGCCGGCGAGCACCAGGTTGGTCAACAGCACGCCGCGCCGCACGTCCACCACCGACAGGCGATTCTCAGACCGGCTCATCACGAAGGCGATGCTCCCGTCGGGGACGGCGAGGACTTCCTGGGGATTGGGAATGACGGGAATTTCGACGCGTTGTTGCAGGGTGGCGGCATCGTGAATGCCAAGCGTCGCGGCCCGGGAGTTGACGACCAGCAGAGATTTGTTGTCGGGAGTGATGCGCACCTGAACCGGTTGCGCACCGGTTTTGGCTCGCCCGATGATGGCGCGGGTTGCGCAGTCGATGGCGATCAGTTGGTCCGTAGCGGATGAGATGGTGTAAGCCCGATCGCCCTTGGCGGAAAACTCGATGGAGTAGGGAAGGCCGCCCACGGCGATATGCGCCGTAATCTGATTGCTGCGCGTGTCCAGCACCCAAACGTAGCCCCCGGCGCTGCTGACGCCCCAGACTTCGCCGCGTTTCGGGTGTTCCAGGATTTCGCCAAGCACGGGACCCGCATAGATTTTGCCAATGGCCCGCAAGCCAATGAGGTCCACAACTGTAACGCTCCCATCCTCCGTGCTCACGTAGGCATTCAGGTGCAACCCTGGCCGCAGGAACGACGGCCGGTGCTCGCGCAAGAGAAGGACGATGCCAGAGATAGCGAGAATGGTCAGGATGAAGTAGACGCGAAAGTTTTTGGCGCGCGGCATGTTTGCAGGTTTTGATTCTACATGAAGAAGCGTTTGTGGAGATGGTTCGCCGGGATGAAGGCCGAGGCAGGTCAGTTGACTTGCCGGTGGACGACGCCGGCAATCTGACGCACTTCGGCAAGCAATTCCGCGAATTCCTCGGGCAGGATGGACTGCATGCCATCGGAAAGCGCCTTTTCCGGCTGATGATGCACTTCAACCAGCAGGCCATCGGCCCCCACAGCAACCGCAGCGCGCGAGAGCGGCAGAACCTTGTGACGCTTTCCAGTGCCGTGGCTGGGGTCCACAATAATTGGCAGGTGGCTGCGTTTCTTCACCGCGGGAACGACAGCGAGGTCCAGCGTGTTGCGCGAAAAATCGGAGAACGTGCGCACGCCGCGCTCGCACAGAATGACGTTGTAGTTGCCCTCGCTCATTACGTATTCCGCGGCCATCAGGAATTCGTCGAGCGTGGCGCTCATGCCGCGCTTCAGCAGCACCGGCTTTTTCGCCCGCCCGGCCCGCTTCAGCAGAGAAAAATTCTGCATGTTGCGCGCGCCGATTTGAATCACGTCCGCCCACTCCTCGACGAGATCGAGCGATTCGTTGTCAATCGCTTCCGTGACGATCCCAAAACCATAATTCTCACGAACCTTGGCAAGGATCTTCAGCCCCGGCAGGCCCAGACCCTGAAAGCTGTACGGAGAAGTGCGTGGCTTGTACGCGCCCCCGCGGAACAGCCGCACGCCGGTGGGTTTCAGGCGCTCCGCGATGGCCAGGCACTGCTCTTCGGTCTCTACCGCGCACGGGCCGGCCACAACGGCCAGATGCACACCGCCAATCAGCACATCCCCCGATGGCGTGGGAATGCAGACGATGGTGGGCTCCTCCTTCACGTCGAGCGAAACAAGCTTGTAGGGCTTGGTGACGGGAATGCATTCGATCACGCCGGGCATCGATTCCAGCACGCCGAGATCGATAGCGCCACTGTTGCCCGTGATGCCGATGGCGGTGCGCCCGGAGCCCGGGATGGGATGCGCTTTCAGGCCGAGCGATTCGATGCGCTCGCACACGTCGCGAACCTGTTCTTCCGTGGCGTGAGACTGCATGACAACCAGCATGGATTTTCTTCCCCGTAAGACGCGCGTTTGCAGTGTACTTCAGCAGTGCAGACCGAGCAAATTCAAGCATGAAACGCCGGCGAGTGCATCTTGCTTCTTGATGATTTAGCAAACGGCCGAAAAAGCCGTTCTCTTTAGGAGGCCGAGGCTTCAACCCCGCTCGGACGCTTCGATTTTCGTGATTTTTTCCACGCGCCGCCCATGACGGCCGCCCGCAAACGTCGCGTTCAGGAAAGCCTGCACCATCGCGACGGCCTCGACGCCGTTGACCACCCGGCCGCCCATCGCCAGGATGTTGGCGTCGTTGTGCTCCCGCGCCAGCCGCGCGGTGTCCACGTTGTGCGCCACCGCGGCGCGAATGCCAGGCACCTTATTCGCCGCTATCGCAATGCCCATGCCAGTGCCGCACGCGGCGACGCCATAGACATCCTGATGCGCCGCAACGCGATCGGCTACCGCCTTGCCGTAATCGGGGTAGTCCACGGATTCTTCCGACCACGTTCCCAGGTCATCCACGGGATAACCTGCATTTTCAAGGAATTGGCGGATGGCTTCTTTAACGTGATAGCCGGCATGATCGGCGCCAAGGGCTATGCGCGGCTTTTCGGAGAGTAGGGGCATGGGCGCCTCCCGAGCCGGATTCTATCGGACAAAGGGAAACACCGCAATGCGCGCTACGGCATCAAAGGCAAGTGGGCGCCGGAGCATCGGAGAAATGAATTGCAACGATTCAAGTTTTGCATAGATGCGATTCTCCCCATTTCTCTCGTTGCCGACCTATACTAAATGGGCCGTCCCGATACGGCTAATTCACTTCACAGGAGTGCGAATATGTCTAACGTTTACGCGGATAATTCCTTAAGCATTGGCAGAACCCCTCTGATCAAACTGAATCGAGTGACTGATGGCGCGAAGGCTACGGTGCTCGCCAAGATCGAGGGGAGAAATCCAGCGTACTCGGTGAAGTGTCGTATCGGGGCAGCAATGATTTGGGATGCCGAGAAGCGCGGTGTGCTGAAGCCGGGAATCGAAATCGTGGAGCCGACTAGCGGGAACACTGGGATTGCTCTGGCTTACGTCGCGGCCGCGCGCGGCTATGCCATTACTTTGACGATGCCGGAAACGATGTCGCTGGAACGCCGCCGCGTACTTGCGGCGTTTGGCGCGAAACTCATCCTTACGCCCGGACCGGAAGGCATGAAGGGCGCCATCAACAAAGCCACCGAGGTTTACAACTCGGACAAGCAGCATTATTTTCTCCCGCAACAGTTCGATAATCCGGCCAACCCGGATATCCACGAGAAAACCACGGGGCCGGAAATCTGGAACGACACGGACGGCGCCGTCGACGTTTTTGTCAGCGGCGTCGGCACCGGCGGAACGCTTACCGGCGTCAGCCGCTACATCAAAAACGCAAAAGGCAAGAAAATCATCACCGTGGCGGTGGAACCAACCGCGAGTCCGGTGATTTCACAGACGCTTGCGGGCAAGCCGCTTACGCCTGGTCCGCATAAAATTCAGGGGCTTGGGGGCGGTTTCGTTCCCAAGAACCTGGATTTGAAAATGGTGGATCGTGTGGAGTTGGTCACCAACGAAGAGTCCGTGGAGATGGCGCGCCGGTTGGCGCGTGAGGAAGGTATCCTCAGCGGCATTTCGTGTGGCGCGGCGGCCGCGGTGGCTGTGCGGCTTGCCAAGTTGCCGGAGTTTGCCGGTAAAACCATAGTGACCGTGCTGCCCGACGGCGGCGAACGTTACCTCTCGACAATTCTCTTTGAGGGAATTGGCTAGGGGACGAATCCACCGCCAGAACGGAACAGGCTTCCTAACAGCGGCTCAACACCTTCCGGGTAGGGGCGCAGCACTGCTGCGCCCCTGTGCCCGCCGCATGCATCCAACGTATAGTTAGTCAGAAAAGAAGGCGATGATGGATGAATTGAAATGCTTGGCTCGCGAATTCCGCTCTGCGCTGGAGGCACGCCTGTCGGGGGATCCCGCGGGGGAATACCGGCTGCCGTCGAAGGAAGATGTAGCCACGTTTTGCCGGCGCTATCTCGATTCGCTTTTCCCGCTGCATCACGCGCCGGAAGAGCCTGAAAGCCCGCAAGCGTCGCACTTCGTTGAAGAGCTCGAGTTGCTGCTGGCGGAGCAGATTGTCTGTGCTATCCGCTTTGATTGCAGTTGCCGCCGAAAGAAGACTCCGCCGAATCTCGCGCGGACCGCGGAAGAGTTTGTCAGCAAGATTCGCGCCCAAATGCCGAAACTGGCGCACTTGCAGGCCACCGATCTGCAAGCCGCATTAAAGAATGATCCGGCGGCCAGCGGCTTGGAAGAGATTCTCCTGAGCTATCCCGGGATCGAAGCTATCACCGTGCAGCGACTGGCGCATGAGTTGTATGTATTAAAGGTCCCGTACCTGCCCCGTATCATGACCGAAATTGCCCACAGCCATACGGGGATTGATATTCATCCCGGCGCCGCGATTGACGAATCATTTTTCATCGATCACGGGACGGGCGTGGTGATTGGAGAAACGGCCACCATCGGCAAACACGTGACGCTCTACCACGGCGTGACCCTGGGGGCGTTCAATCCCACGAGCCAGCGCGATGCAGACGGCGACTTGGTGCGTGGCCCGGCGAACAAACGCCACCCGGACATTGAAGACGGCGTGACCATTTATCCGGGCGCGACGATTCTCGGCGGCGACACGCGCATCGGCCACCACAGCATCATTGGCGGCAATGTGTGGTTGACGCACTCGATCGCTCCCTACAGCCGCGTCACCGTCAAGGATCCGGAGTTGCTCATTCGCAGCCACACGCGCGGCAGCGACGAAGACTGGTTCCTCGGCAGCGCGATTTAACGCTGCTGCCAAATGAAGAAGAAAGCGAAGAAAAAGAAACCCACCAGCGCCGAACAGATTGCCCACATGGCGACTCGAGGCGAGGACATTAGCCGTTTCTTCACAGGGCGCTTGGGGATGGTGCATCCCTTACAGAGAGTTACCGTGGATTTCTCCGGAGCAACGCTTGCGGAACTTGGCACTGTGGCGAAAGAACTGAATATCAGCAGCGAGGTCCTGATCAGAAAACTCGTCCGCGAAGGTCTCGATCGCCGTTTCCCGCATCGAGCTTCTTCGAGGCAGGGACCCTCGCCCGTTCGTGTTTCGAGTCGCTCGCGCCGAGCGAATGGAAAATAGCAGGAATCTCGCCGCAAACGCGATTGGGTAAGAGGAGGACATGAGTCTAGAAGGTCCGCTCGAAACATTACCATCGACGCGAGAAGAGCATTTCCGCCGTCTGCTTGCTGGGGCTACGGGTCTTATCACCGCCATTCTTTCGATTGTCTTACCCGTTTCGTTGCTTTGGCGAAGGGCTGAAGAGGCTAAGGGCGGGCCCCTTCTATTCTCCACGCATGCCCCATCTGTTTGGATGGCTCTTGGCGCACTGGCGATGGCTGGCATTCCTGCTGTTTTGCTTGCGCTTCTGGCGTACAAGCTGCTCCGTTTTTCTCTGAAGAACCGAGGAGAGTGTTTTCGTTGGGCCAATGCGCCGTTGGCGCTGCTTGTAGGACCCATCTCAGGGTTTACGCTGTACACGATTCTCCAGCGAGCCTACTGGGACTACTACTTGTATCCAAAGCTTGAGGCGGCTGACGGGTACATATACCCACAACTCAGATACACGATCTTTGATGTCGTGGTGATTCTATGGTGCATCATCGGTTTGGCAGCATGCATCCTGCTAATCCTGAATGTCTTGAAGCGAGGGACGATTGCCGGCTGGAGTTACAGGACCACACTCGCGTTCGTGATCATGTTCGGCATTCTGATTATTGGGGCAGCTTTTGGCTCTTGCATCAGAAGCATGGGGTTCTGAGAGCGCCGACCTCCGGTCCTGTCCCGAGCGTAAAAGCAAAATGGGTTTCTGGGCTCCGCGTTGACAGTGGGGAAGCGGGTCCGCTACGCTCGAATGCTTAACTGATTGCGCAGAAACGGACAGGGAGAAGCATGGCTGAAGATAAGTTACCAACAAGGGCGCAGGATTTTTCCGAGTGGTACAACCAACTGGTTCTGAAGGCGCAGCTCGCCGATTACGCCCCGGTGCGCGGCTGCATGATTGTGCGCCCCTACGGCTGGGCGCTGTGGGAAAATATTCAGAGCGCGCTGGACCGGCGCTTCAAAGCCACCGGCCACCAGAACGTCGCGTTTCCCCTGCTCATTCCCAAGAGCTTCATCGAAAAAGAGAAGCATCACGTCGAAGGCTTTTCCCCCGAACTCGCGGTCGTCACGATTGGCGGCGGCGAAGAACTGGCCGAGCCGCTGGTCGTCCGCCCCACTTCGGAAACCATCATCGGGCACATGTGGTCCAAGTGGATTCAGTCCTACCGCGACCTCCCCGTGCTCATGAACCAGTGGAACAGCGTGGTGCGCTGGGAACTTCGCACCAAGCTCTTCCTGCGCACGCTCGAATTCTACTGGCAGGAAGGCCACACGGCCCACGCCACACGCGAAGAAGCCGTGGAAGAAACCAGGCAAATGCTCGACGTGTACGCCGATTTCGCCGTGAATGATGCCGCGATCCCCGTGATTCCCGGCGCCAAGTCCGACGCTGAAAAATTTGCCGGCGCGGATGTCACCTATTCCATTGAAGCCCTCATGGGCGATGGCAAAGCGTTGCAATCCGGCACTTCGCACTTCCTCGGGCAGAATTTTGCGCAAGCCTTCGATGTGAAGTACCTCGACCAGAACGGCCAGCTGCAACACTGCTGGACCACCTCCTGGGGCCTCTCCACGCGCTTCATCGGCGCCATCATCATGGTCCACGGCGACGATCAGGGCCTGGTCATGCCGCCAAAACTGGCGCCCACGCAAGTTGTCATCGTGCCCATCTACAAGACCGACGAAGAGAAGGCTTCGGTGCTGCAAACGGCCAAGGAATTGAAGGCGCAGCTTTTGAAAGCGAATCTTCGCGTCACGCTCGACGAGCGCGAAGGCTTCAGCCCCGGGTGGAAGTTCAATGATTGGGAGATGCGCGGCGTGCCGGTGCGCGTCGAGCTGGGGCCCAAGGATGTAGCCAAGCAGGCGGCCATGCTCGCGCGCCGCGACAAACCGGGAAGAGAAGGGAAGTTCAGCGCTTCCCTCGCCGATTTGCCCGCCACCATCGAAAAGCTCCTCGCGGAGATTCACCAGTCTCTCTTCGACAAGGCCTTGGCCTTCCGCCGCGCCAACACCCACGAAACCTTGAATTACGATGAGTTCAAGAAAGCCGTCGAAATGGGGTTCGCCTTTGCCTTCTGGTGCGGCAGCGGCGATTGCGAAGCCAGCATCAAAGAAGAGACGCGGGCCACCATGCGTTGCATCCCTCTGGACCCCGACGCCGTGCTGGGCCACGGTTCGGCGGCAAGCGGCAGCGGCACATGTATCTACTGCGGCAAGCCTGCGGCCCACCGGGCTATTTTTGCCCGCGCGTACTAAACTGCGGGCGTTGCGCCTAAAGCACACCGCAATCGCGGGATTCTCGACATCGCTCCTGCCCGGTGATAGCGTGATCAAAGAGAGGGATAATTCTGCGCCGCCCGATGTGACGGTGGCGTTCCATTGGAGCGTTTCTTCGTGAGCCTGCCATTGCAAACTTCCCGGTCTTCCCAGCGCGGGGAAGGCAAATTAAGAGCGATTGTCTACACGGTCATACTGGTGACGCTGGTATTCCTGGCAATAAAGCTGGTGCCGCTCTATGTAGCGGAGTACCAGCTCCAGGACAAGATGAACGAGCAAGCCAAATTCGCTATCGTGAACCATTACACGGAAGACCAGATTCGCGACATCCTCTTCAAAGTCATCCAGGATTTGGATATTCCGGCGAAACGCGATGACATCAAGCTGACCAGTACCAGCCACGGCGTCTCCGTCAGCGTCAGCTATACCGTTCCCGTCGATTTCCTTGTCTACCAGGCCAACATCACCTTTTCTCCCACTAGCGAGGGACTTGACATCCTCAAGTGAGCCCGCGATTGGCAGGCCCGGGAGCTGCCTCGGCTTTCTTCCTGCCTGCAGATGCGTCACAATGAATGGGTCCACCCTGGGGGAGTAAGCGATTGCGATTTCGCGTGCAAAAGGGTTTCTGGACTTCCGCATTTGGTCTGACGCTTCTGGCCGTCGTGGCCGCGTGTTTTCTCCTCTCCGCCGGCATCTTCACCTACTTCTACATCAAGTATTCCCGGATGATCGATGCGCGCCTGTCTGGGCACGTGCTGCAGAACACCACGCAGATTTTCTCGGCGCCAGAGCGCATCTCCGATGGCCAGCAATGGAGCGTGGCCGACCTGGTCATGTACCTGCAGCGCGCCGGCTATCGTCCCGATGCGGATGAGAACTCGCTCGGAGAATACACGGTTGACGGCACTTCGGTGGATATACGCCCGTCGAAGTTATCCTTTTTCGGCGGGGCCAACGCCATTGCCGTGCAGTTCAGCGGCAAGGTCGTTCGCTCCGTCCGCCCGCTTGCCGGTGGCGCGGATTTGGGCAGTGCGGAAATCGAGCCGGAACTCATCACCAATCTCTTCGACAGCGCCAGAGAAAAGCGCCGCCCCGTGCGCTATGAAGATCTGCCTCCCCTTCTCGTGCAGGCCATCCTTTCCGCGGAAGACAAGCGCTTTTTTGAGCATCCCGGTTTCGACTTCATTCGCATCTTCGGCGCGGCCTGGGCGGACATTCGCCATAGCCAGCACTTGCAGGGTGCCAGCACCATCACCATGCAGGTGGCGCGTACCTTCTTTCTCTCCACCGACCGCACCTGGCGCCGCAAACTGGCGGAGGCCATGCTCTCCTTTGAACTGGAACAGCGCTTCAACAAGCAACAGATTTTCGAGCTGTACGCCAATGAGGTCTACCTCGGCAACCGTGGCAGCTTCGGGGTTCGCGGGTTCGCGGAAGCCAGCGAGGCCTACTTTGGGAAAGATCTGCGGCAGTTGACCTTGCCGGAGTGCACCTTCCTGGCGGGACTGATTCGCGCCCCCAATTACTACTCCGCCTCTGACCGCCATCCCGAACGCGCGGCCCAGGCGCGGGACCGCGTGCTCGCGCAAATGCTCGAAAACAAGTACATCAACGAAGCCGACGTGCAGGACGCCAAACGCGTCCCCCTTAAAATCGTGCGCACCGCCGTGGCGGGGAACGAAGCGCCTTACTTCGTGGATATGGTCAAGGACCATCTCCTGGACAATTATTCCGAGCAGGATCTCCTCAGCCAGAACTATCGCGTCTACACCACGCTCGATCCGCAATTGCAGCGCGCCGCAGCCGCCGCGGTCGTCCTTGGCATGAAAAACGTGGATGCGCTGATTGCCAAGAAGTTCGAGCGGGCGAAGAAGCCCAAGGGCAAAAATGCACCCAGCGAGCCCGTGCCGCAGGCGCAGGTGGCGCTCGTGGCCCTCGATCCCCGCACCGGAGAGATCAAGGCGCTGATCGGCGGGCGGGATTATGGCCAGAGCCAGTTGAACCACGCGCTGGCGCACCGCCAGCCTGGGTCCGTCTTCAAACCGTTCGTCTACGCGGCCGCCTTCAACAACGCCGTGGACGGCGCGCAGCCCGTGGTCACCCCCGCAACCACCGTGGATGACGAGCCCACCGTTTTCGAATTCGACGGCCAGGAATACACTCCCAACAATTACGGCGAACGCTTCATGGGCAAAGTGACGGTGCGTCAGGCGCTCACCAACTCCCTCAACGTCGCCACAGTGAAAGTTGCTGAACTTGTTGGCTACGGTCGCGTCGTGCAGATTGCCAGGCAGATGGGGCTTCCCTCCAATATCCGGCCCACGCCGGCTGTGGCCCTGGGCGCATATGAATTGACGCCCGTAGAAGTGGCGGGGGCCTACACGGCATTCGCAACCATGGGCACGCGCGCCGATCCCTTCTTCCTGAAAAGTGTGGTCAGTGCGGGCGGCACTGCGTTGGAGAAGTATGCGCCCACAAATAAGCTTGTATTGGATCCCAGGGTGACCTACCTGGTAGACAGCATTTTGCAGGACGTCCTTAACAAGGGCACCGGCGCGACGGTGCGCGCCAGGGGCTTCACACTCCCGGCTGCCGGGAAAACCGGCACATCGCGCGACGGCTGGTTTGCGGGCTTCACCAACAATCTGGTCTGCGTCATCTGGATCGGCTTTGACGATAATCACGATCTCGGCCTCGCGGGCGGCGCGTCCGCCGCGCCAATCTGGGCGGACTTCATGATTCACGCCACGGCCATGCCTGCCTATCGCGACGTCAAGGACTTTGACAAGCCCGAAGGCGTGGAGACCGCGCTCATCGATGCGGACACCCTGCAATTGGCCACGCCGAACTGCCCGGTGACGCGCGAGGAAGTTTACATTGCCGGCTCCGCGCCCACCCAGTTGTGTGAACTACACGGTGGACATGGGCCCGCCTCGGCGGTGGGATCCTTCCTCTCGCATATGTTTGGCGGCGGCTCATCCAAACCTCCGCAAGCCCCGGGCGATGCAAACTCCACCGCGGAGCAGCCGGATAAGAAAGCCGCGGCGCAAGACGGGACGGCGCCCGCCACCGACACCAAAGCCAGCGAGAAGAAAAAAAGCCCTTTGCAGAAAATTTTTGGTATCTTTGGGGATAAGAAGAAGAAAGAGCCCGACAAACCTGTTCGGGACAAAGGAGATTCGCCATGACCAGGTATTTCTTGGCGATTCCAGGCATTGCTTTGCTGTTGTTCTGCTTGCATCTTCCCCCCGCTCTTGCTCAAACGACTCCCGACACTCCAGGCCCCTCTCCCAGCTCCTCCGCTACACCTGCGCCAGTCTCCCAGGAAGACATGGCTAAACTCTATTTGATCCGTAAAGAGTACCCTGCCGCGGAAGTGCTGTTTCGCAAGCTGACCCAGCAACAGCCAAAGAACGCGGTGTACTGGAATGAACTGGGGATTACGCTGCACAACCAGGCGGAGTTGGATCCCGCGATGAAGTGCTACGAAAAGGCGTCCAAACTGGATTCTCATTACGCCGATCCCGTAAACAATATCGGCACTGTGTGGTACGAGCGAAAAAAGTATTCCAAGGCCATCCGGGCCTACAAACGGGCCATCTCCATCAAGGACGATTTTGCTTCTTTCTACATGAACCTGGGATACGCCTACTTTGCTGACAAGAAGTACGAAGACGCTATCGCTTCCTTCCACAAGACTCTGGCACTCGATCCGCAAGCGTTCGACCAGGCCAGTTCCCGGACGGGGACAATCGTTCAGGACAGGTCCATCAGCGAGGACCGCGGCCGTTTCTACTTTATGCTCGCAAAATCCTTCGCCCAGGCCGGCAACTTGGAACGTTGCATCATCTATCTGCGCAAAGCCCGCGACGAAGGCTATAAGAACATGGATGCCGCAAAATCCGATCCGGACTTTGCGGGCGTATTGAAAGATCCTGCCATCCAGGAAATCCTCTTCCCGGCGCCTCCGCAAACCGCGCAGCCTTGAGCCGGCTCTTCTCTCTGCCCTGGGCTTCGAGCTCACCGGACTTTAGGTTAACCTGCTCGGATCGAAATCCGTCGCGTGGCCCTCAAAGATACTCTCGATATCACGGGCGCCGTGCAAGACACGGACAATCTCGATCGCATTTGTCAAAGCACGGTAGAAAATGACGTAGCGTCCATAGGGAAAACTTTGCATTCCCGGGGCTAACTCCTCACGGCGGCGCCCTGAGCCGGGCTGGCGGCCCAGCGCTTGAAGCGTCTCGTAAAGTCTGTCGATAAAGGCGTCGGCATTCGCCACGCTGTCATCCGCAATGTAGCCCCAAATCTCGATTAAGTCGGCGGCTGCGCGGGGACTGATGCGGAGTTGGGACACTTATTTCGTACTCTTTGCCGACTTCTTTTCGCGGGCGGCGCGCTTGATTTCTTGCAGGTCAAACACGGTGGAAGGCCCGCTGTCCAAGCCTTCCCGGATATCCTCGCGCAGCTTTTGCAATTTCAGGGCGCGAAATTGATCCGCTTGCTCCAAGAGGCGCAGAGCCTCACGGACGACCTCGCTGGCGGAGTTGTAAGATCCGGTAGCGATCTTCTCGCGGATCATCTGCTCCAGGTGGGGGGTAAGGCTGATATTCATGGGCATGGCAGGAAACCTCGGAAGTCTGATTATTGCAGAGAATGACGTTATTGGCAAAGTATGTCAATTTTTGACAAAACGAGCGTCATCCAGTTCAACTGATTCAGCCTGGCCCTGCAGAGGTTTGTCCTGAGAGTGAATCGAAGGGTGGCAAAACCCCCCGATACCCAAGAGCCCACCCGCAAAAGCCGAGAGTGGGACATCCAGAATCGTCCAACACTTTAGATCGGGCCACCCGCTGTTCAATGGTATAGGAACTCAAACACCTCATGCTTTCGGAAGCGGTTGTAAAAGAGCTCATAACCGCCTCGATTCTCCCGGTCGATCGAGAATACCAACTCTGACTCACCGTCGTTGTCATAATCGCCCGCATCCACGAGCCACATGCCGGAATCCAGGTAATGAGCCGACGCGTCGGGATTAACGAGGAACCAGGGGTCGTCAATATCAAACCCCGCCTCCACATCTTCGCAATCGATCGCCCCTTCCAAATGCAGTCGCGCGATTGACCGTCCATCTCTGGACGAATACGCTTTTGCCACTCGGATGTCTTCGTCGCGATACAGAAAAGGTTCCAACCTGCTTGGATCACGTTTCGATGCCATGCACAGCTTCGGAAACTTTACGCGAAACGCCAGACGCAGTCGCTTGAGTAGTTCGAGAGACGTGCTCGCCAAGGGTTTCCGTCCGTCTGGGTCTTTGAAGTACGGCTTTGAGATCGCAACAAGAGGTCGGTACACTAGCGCATCTAAGGAGCCTCCGTATTCGGCTGACCTCTTCCCCACTATTGGGACCACGCCAGCACTCGTAATTTCCTGCAGACCTACCTCCGAATAAAATGGGAACTCGGCTGGCGTGCGTGCCGTCAATCGCCCGAGGCTCCGACCGTCGAAAGATATCGTCCATGTCATTTCGCGGGGATATTGAGAAGGCAGGGTCTTCAAGTAACCTTCCTCAGGGGAACTGCTCGGGAAGGCACGCCAGCGGTCTCCCTGTTTTTCAAACACAACCCGCACGCCTCGTGAGTGCGGACTCTCCGGGTTGTCCCCAGGCACATCTTCGAGAATGCCCAGCACCGCACCCTGAGCGAAAGCCCCAGGGACAACGCCCAAGGCCAACAACAGCAGGAATGCAGTTCGAGTTCCGCGGAGTTTTCGACCGACGTAGGCGGGTGGAGCAGAGAATGCTCTCAAATCATGAGGCACGGGGCGAGTATATCATTCACGCACGACCCTTTCCAGGCAGCGGATGTAACAGTGGGCGCGGCATCCACTTTCTGCCTTGTCGCAAAAGGTGCTCCAACGACTCTCTGTTTTAACGGGCCTTGCAGCGGAATCCGGGCTAGAATACAGGGCAGATGAAGACGCTGCAGTCAGCTCCCCGCTTTTCCTTCCGGCTTGTTCTCGCCATCCTCTTTTTCTTCTCGGCGAGCCGCATCGCTGCCCAACAGATCGCTCCCTTTTCGCAACACCCTGCGCATCCCCTCCCGCAGGAAGGTATCTACCTCGTATTCCCATTTGAGAATGTGGCCGCCCCGGCGCGGCTCGACTGGATTGGCGAGGGTCTGGAGGAATTGACGATTCAGCGCCTTTCTGCCGCGGGCCAGCAAGTCTATTCACGCGGAGGTCTCCTGAATGACATGGACCGCTACGGTCTGCCGGCCTCGGCAAAATTGAGCCGGGCGACCATGCTGCATGTCGCGCAAGATCTGGATGCGGATTTTGTGGTGTATGGCAATTTCACCTCCGACGGAAAGAACTTCACGGTAAACGCGCGGGTGCTGCGCGTAAACCCCACGGCGCTGCTCCCGGTGGTGCAAGAAAGCGGCGCCCTCGCATCGTTGATGGATTTGCACACTCGGCTGGCTTGGCGCTTGCTCGAAACTTGCGACGCAAGGTTTCCCGTCACTCTTCCGGAGTTCGCCAAACTGCAACGGCCGCTGCAACTGGCGGCTTTTGAGCAGTACATCCGCGGCCTGCTGGCGAATGATGATGTGGTGCGAGTGCGCGATCTGAAGGAAGCGGCGCGCCTGGAACCGGACTGGCCCGATCCCGCGTTTGCCTTGGGGCAGTTCTATCTCCACAGGAATGACTGCTATTCCGCGTTGCTGTGGCTTGCGAAAGTTCCCCCTTCGCATGAGCGAAGCGTGGAGGCGAATTTCTCCGTCGGGGTGTGCCGCCTGCGGTTGAGCCAGCCTGAAAAAGCCGAACAGGTGTTTGCCGCGCTGCAGGAAGATTTGCGGCATAACCTGGTGAGCGGCGCTGACCTGCCGGAGATACTCAACAATCTGGCCCTGGCACGCGCCCGGCTGGGTGATGCCGCTTCCGCGCGAACGGCGCTCAGCCGCGCGAGCGACATCGATCCCGATGAAGACGATTATCCCTTCAACCTGGGATTGCTGGCGCTTCGCGCGAACGATCTGGCCTCCGCCGCAACCCATTTTCGCGAAGCCGTCCATCGCGCACCGGACAATCCGGAAGATCGCGCCTTTCTGATTTACACCCTGGAGAAAGCTAGAAAGAAGTCCGAGGTGGCCGAAGCGCGCGAGGCTGCCCTGGAAGCGTTGGGATCAACCGCCTTGCCGATTATAAAACTGGAAGCGAAAAAGGAAGCCGCCTCTAAGTACGAGCGGATCAAACCGGAATTGGATACGACCACGTTGCGGCTTGAATTGCGCGGGCCGGACTCTTTGCCTTCACCCAGTGCTGAAGCTGCGCCGCCGGCTGATACGCCTGCCACTCACGTCCGGCTTGGCCGCCTGGACTTGGCCGCGGGACACTTGGACGCCGCGGAGAAGGAATTTCGCGCCGCGCTGCTGGCGGAACCGCACAACGCCTCCGCACACCAGGAAATCGCCGAAATCCACCGGCGGAGGGGTAAACTGGAGGAAGCCATCCAGGAGTTGCAGTTGTCTCTGGCAGCGCGCGATTCGGCGGCGGTGCGTATCACGCTGGCGCGCATTTACTTGGAGCAGAAAAAGCCGGACCTGGCGCGCGCGGAAGTGGAAAAGGCCGTGAAGCTCGCGCCCAATTACGCGGACGCAAAAGCATTACTCGAACGCTTGCAACAGGCCAAGCCCACGGGAGGCAAAAAATGATCGCTCGTGGCGTGACGATCTTCGAAAGATTCATGAACTTGATTCGCGCAAGCAGCAAGCCGGGCGATGGGGCAAGAATTCTCTGCGCCGCTGCGGCCGCCATCCTGCTTTTACTGTGCCTAGGCGTTCCGGCGACTTCCGCCGCGGACGACCGCGGGGCGCCCCTGGTACTGCAACTGAAACTCGACGACATGGTCGAGCCGATTCTGGCCACCTACATTGACGAAGGACTGACGGACGCGGCGCAGCGGCACGCTTCCCTCGTCCTAATCACCATGGACACGCCCGGCGGCCTCAGCGATTCCATGACCGATATCATCCACCACATCCTGGAATCCCCCGTGCCCGTGGTGGTGTACGTGGCGCCGGCGGGCGCGCGCGGAGCCTCGGCGGGATTTTTCATTTTGCTTTCGGCCGATGTGGCCGCGATGGCCCCGGGCACGCATACGGGGGCCTCCACACCGATCTTGATGCCGGGTGGTTTCTCGGTTCCGATCGACGATGTCTTGCGCAAAAAAATTAACAACGATGCCATGGCCTTCTTGCGCAGTTTCACGGATAAGCGCGGGCGCAATCCGAAACTCGCGGAGACCGCGGTGACGGATGCCCGCGCGTTTACGGAAAAAGAAGCCCTCGACGGCCATATGATCGACCTGGTCGCCAATGACCGAGACGATCTCTTGAAGCAACTGAACGGCCGGGAAATTACGCGTTTTGACGGCAAGACCCAGAAGTTGTCCCTCCAGGGCTACGCCTTGACGGACTTCGAATTGTCCGCCCGTCAAAAATTCCTTTCGCGCATTGTCCAGCCGGACATCTTTTTCGTTCTTCTCATGGTCGGCGTTCTCGGGTTGTATACGGAATTTAATCATCCCGGCATGGTCGCGCCTGGCGTCATCGGCGGAATTTGTGCGGTCCTGGCCCTCTACGCCATGCATTTGCTGCCCGTAAATTTTGCGGGCGTGCTGCTGATCTTGCTGGCGCTGGCGTTGTTTATCCTCGAAGCAAAGCTCGCCAGCCACGGTGTTTTGCTGGCAGGAGGAATTGTGTCCATGCTCCTCGGTGCGATGTTTCTGATCCGTTCCCCGTTGACGCCCGGAGGCGTGAGTGTCGGCGTGGCACTTGCGGTGACCATCCCCTTCGCGTTTTTTGCGGTATTCCTGATGCGCCTGGTTCTCCGCTCGCGGCGCTGGAAGGTTTCCACCGGCAAAGAAGAATTGCTCGGTGAAGAAGGCATCGTCACCACCGCGCTCCCTGCGGGCGGCGATGGCATGGTCCGCATCCATGGCGAGTTGTGGCGCGCGGGTTCGTCGGCGTCGATCGCCGATGGCAAGGCGGTTCGCGTGGTGCGGATTGAGGGATTGAAATTGATTGTGGAACCGGTGGAAACGCCGGCCA